>ENA-ORTG01002225-ORTG01002225.1-human-gut-metagenome-genome-assembly--contig:-NODE-2225-length-15951-cov-3.636387_pt1 | contig 15951 bp, 19 predicted proteins | sample MGYA00241906_ERZ509176 | MGnify/ENA primary metagenome ERZ509176 (study PRJEB26280, sample SAMEA2338811) | human gut metagenome | biome: human gut; feature: human-associated habitat; material: faeces...
AAAAGATGTTGGCATGATTAACTTTTTTATTGACTCTTGATAATACATAGGAGCTAAAATGACTGATATTGTAGATGAGCAAACAAGATCTTATGTTATGAGTCGAGTTCGCAGTACTAAAAATAAATCAACGGAGCTTAAACTGATTTCTATATTCAAAGAATTAAATATAAAAGGATGGCGTAGAGGAAGTAAATTAAAAGGAAAACCAGATTTCATTTTTCCTAAAAACAAAATTGCTATCTTTGTTGATGGATGTTTCTGGCATGGACATGAATGCCGAAAATCAATTCCTCAGACTAATACTGACTACTGGATGACTAAAATTGCAAAAAACAAATTAAGAGATTTTGAGGTTTCCAAGTATCTACAAAACAAAAAATGGAATGTTATTCGTATTTGGGAGTGCGAATTAAAGAAAAAACATAGAGAGATTTTATATCAAAAACTTCAACCTTTAATAGCACAACTTTAAGATCTTTTTTCTGCCTCATCTAACCTTTTAAATAGATGTGAAAGTAAACTTAATAGGTCTAAGCAATCTTTTTCTGTAAATAATCCAGTTTCTTTTAAATCTTTATGCTCTTCATGACTTACAACATTGCGTCCCCCTGCAACACATCCCATTGATAGAAATTTTTGTCCTTCTTCTATATTTCTTAGTGTTTGTGTTTCAAAAGGTTGTCCATCAGGACGATTTGTATACTTAGCAGTAGTTATTAATGGCTTATTTTCTCCAAAGGCTCTAGATACAATATCAGAATCTTCAGCTCCATCCACTCCGGATTTAGCTTTTACTGCATTTTTATATCTTTTCATTGCTTCACAAAAAGCTGCGTAATAATCCTTGTCATCCTGATAAAGCTTTTTAGAAGCATCTTGTATCTGTGAATGTAGCTCCCGCCAATGATAATAGGGGTAATCAGGAATAATTTCATGTAATTTCTTTACCACCCCAGAATATTCTTCAGAATCTATATTAACATTATCACTGACTTTGTTGACTATATGCTCTATATCATCTTTCATTTTTTGATTTGGAAGAGTGCTATACCATTTATCAAGATCAACGCCGGCTTTTTCTGTATTTTTTTTGTTTTTCTTTTCCCTTCGACCTTCTTCCCATTTTTTTACAGCGAAATTTACTACTTTCTTTAAATATTTTTGTAAATCTTCAGCTTCAGGCAAGTCCCAACTAATCGATTGTCGATCTGTGGCAATTATATCATCGGACAATTCATCTAAAAAATCCGCATCGATCCATCCTGATAAATAAGAAAAAGCGTGAGGGGTTTCACCCAAACCAAAAAAGCTAGGAGTATTTGCCATTCTTCCATTAACATATAGCGTAATACCGCGTAAATCTTGTTTCATAACCTTACCTTCAGGAGATGAAACTATCATACCTTTGACTTTGCCTTTATGAGCATATTCTGTATCAATATTTGGCAAAATATCGTTTAAAACATTCCATTTAAATTCGGATTGCATACCACAATAACGAAGTTCTCTTGTTAGTTGTATACCGTTTTCTTTATTGCCATTTTTATAAATGAATACCTTAAATTCAGAATCAATAAAATTAAACATTTTTGATAAAGCAATAGCAGTATTTTCTAGATCAAAACTTGAAACTCGCGTTAATTGAGATAACGTAATTTTTGTTCCATGGTCTTCAATATTATTTTTATTAATTAATATTGTGTGTGGAGAATATATACCAGATTGTTCATTTAAAATAGCACGCCAATTTAAGGAAAATTTTGTTTTTTGTGGCTCGCCTTTTATAGATGTTTCTACTTCAATATTATTGCCAATACCAAACAATGCTAATTTTCCGACTCCCTTTCTTCCTGTTATGACTCGCCCTCTAGATGTCGTTCGTTCAGAATCCGTGTCTCTTCTCTTTCTACCGATAACTAAAAATTTATCTTTTACATCATCATATGACATACCAATACCATCATCTGAGACAATAATTTTTTTATTATTAGAATCAGCATCACAAAGTTCTATTTTTACTTCACATGCATCGGCATCATAAGCATTAGCCACTAATTCAGCCAAAGCTTGCGGTAACTGTGAATACATTTTTATACCCAAGTGTTCAATCGTTCTGGGATCAAATTTAAGTACTAACCCATTATTTCTCTCAGGCATGTTTAACCTCATTTAAATGTTTTTGTATTGAAAGACCTATTATTTTTCCTAAGTCTACAGGAACCGCATTACCTATATGGCGACTGATAGTAGCAATAGCCATATTTTCTGAATGTTCAAAAAACTTATATGTTTTAGGAAATGTTTGTAATAAAGCGCCTTCTCTTAATGAAATGGCTCTATCTTGTTCAGGATGCCCATATCGTCCAGCACCAATATAAAAAAATTGTGTGGTAATCGTCGGCGATGGTTCGTCCCATTTCATCCGTCCGTATACGCTAGTAAAATCTCTTCCAGAATCTTTTTTATGACAATTTGTTAGTAGATTCTCTGGCCAATCACGCCATGTTCCTCCTGGTTTAGAATGTTTTATCCTCTCTAAATTTATTGTGGTTAATCCGGCGCATCTGTGTAATAAATCTTTCTCATCCGATTGACCACAACTTAACGCTGGCAAACCATATAATACATCTCTAACTGTTTTTATTTGCCCATTAGGGGGCAATAATTTTATAGGAGCATATTTAGACGCTAGTAAAACCAACCTCTTACGCTTTTGGGGCAAACCGTATTTCGCACAATCAACAATTTGCCAATCAACATAATAATTATTAGCCTCAAGCTTATTACAAAAATTTTTAAAAATATCGAATTTGCATAAACCTGGAACATTTTCCATAGAAACAATATCCGGCTGAATATTTTCTATATAAGAAACAAAGGAATTAAGTAAATTCCATCGCACATCTTGAGTAAGATCAGTGTGTTTTCTAATTTTACGAGATTGTGCTGAAAAAGTTTGACAGGGAGCACATCCTACCAAAATCTTTATTTCCGCGCCATCAAAAAGAGAAGATACTTCTTCTACAGGATAAGATGAAATATCCGCTTGTATAAATTTAGAATGATTATTTTCATTATATGCATACTTACAAGTCGCGTCAAAATCTAATCCAGCCACAACATTAAGCCCCGCCTTCTCTAAACCATGAGTAAGGCCGCCAACACCGCAAAACAAATCAACAACAGCTTCCCTCAAAAAAACCTCAGCTTAAAAATATTAACTTATGATGAAAGTATAAAAAGAGAAACTTCAAAAATCAACATATTTCTAAATTCAATAATTTATGAGAATTTCTTTTTAATAAGTTATTAAATTTATATATTGGTTTTCCTTTTTCTTAATTCCTCATATACCCCCAGCACGATGAGGAAACGTCAATATTATTTAGAATAGTGCTTTTATTGATTATTTGATTGCCCCATTGGTCAACATCTTTGACAACTATAACATCCGCGCTGTCCTTTCCTTTTTTCAGGAAAGTATATTCAATATCGCCGACAGTCAAAACAAGCGTATCTGCGCCTTTTTTCTTAAATTGATAGTTGTCAGCAAAGGCAAAATCAGAATTAAGCATTGCCGCATTTTCCTTGAGAAACTGTACAAAGAAGATAATCGGACACTTATTAACCTTTACCCGCATAAAATCCGGAGCTGCCTGCTGCATTTTTCTTATAATCGGATTATCCCCGGATAAAAGCGCCGCAATCTTTCTATTTATCTGATTTTGAGAGGAAATTTCGCTTTTTAATTCCCTAAATTTTTCTATTTTCGGTGTATTTTTCTCTTTTTGCCGCGCCACAGTTTGATAATCCGCAACAATATGGTTTCCGTCATTCTTATCAAAATATTCTCCGTTTTCACAAATCCGATAGGCTTGGGTAAAATAAGCGATTATTTTATCACGCTCCCAGTATGCAATAGCGCTGTCATTAGATTGTTTAGCAAAACTGGCAACTGTTAACCTCTTAGATATTTTACAGGCATCAAACTTTTCAGAACTTGCCAATACGTCATCAAGAAGTTTCTCTTTCTTAATTAAATCATTCGTCTGTTCGATCTGTTCGGACAGCCTTTGCATTTGCTTGGCATTCTCTTCCAGACATTTTTGATTTTCCGCCGCATAGAAAATATTATAGCTTTCTTCCTTGAGCTGACGGCACGAGCGAATGAACACCTGTTCATCCAGAAAGCGGAATTCTGAAGAATCATTCAAGGAAACAAGATTGCTCTGTTCTACTATCAGAGTGCATCCGCCTATCAACAAAATCGCCAGCCAACTAATTTTCCGCATATCTGTTTCCTCTCATTATTTAAGCATTGTCCTGTTATATTTTTCTTCCTTCTCGTCTTCAAAAATATTAACAAGATGCCCGCAATGCTTACATTTTCGCCAAATTTCATAATGACGAACCAATACGGGAACCGTTACTTCCTCTACCCGCAGCACATTTCCGTTATTGTCTTTTATTTCTTCTTTTCTGGATTCGGTCACAACATCCGTATTCAGCAGTTCTTTCTTTTCCTGTCGCATTACCCACCATTTTTTGCATTTCGGACAGCGATAATGCCAGATAACCCCCACTGCTTTAAAAAGTAAATAAATCGCAACACCGATAATAAAGATACCATAATCATTTTGTTCGCTGGCACTATTGGCCTTTTCCTGTGCCTGAACAGGAAAACATACAATAAAGCCTAAAAATAAGAATTTCCAAAACATTACATTACCATTTTTCATATCTCAAATTCCGCAATTATCGGGTAATGATCGGACAAATCCTCAATCTCCGCCGCATAATCAACATGCGGATTATGAACAGTAAACGTCTGGCTGGCAAACATCCAGTCTATCTGTCGATTGCCGTTATGTTTAAATGTTGTTTCATAACCGCTGCCAGGAAAATGCCCCAAACAATCCTTAAGATCAAAGGTTGCTAACCGCTCAAAAAAGTTAAAATTCTTGCGCGACTTCCCCTTATCCCATTGCGGTCCGGCATTCCAATCGCCGGCAATAATAAATCTTTTGGCGGAAGAAAAGCCGTCCAGCAGCGGCGCGGTATCGGATAAACAGCGATGCAGATTGGCCAGATACGAAAAAGCCGTTACTTTTTCATAATCGCAGACATTTTTGCCATACATGGAAATAACGGCAATATCCGTTCCTGCAATCTGTGCAACAGTCATGCTTCCAGGATAGGCCGTGCTATATTTTAACTCAATTTTGTTCAAATTGACATTCTCGGCAGCCAATATCGCTGTTCCCCATTTAGGGCGGCTATTGTTATTGCGCGTATCGATCGAAAAATCCATCGCGCCCCATAATCCTTGCCCTTGAGGATTATAAACGGGGATATCGGAATAAATCTGGTTAGGATAAAGACGCCGCAACTCGCTTGGATCAAAAATTTCCTGCGCCAAAACAATATCCACATTATTTTTCCGCAGATATTCAAGGGCTTTTTGAACCTTCGTCTTGTTGTTCTTGCTGGGTGAACCAACAGAACCGTAGCCAAAGTTCCAAGTTGCCGCGAGCAATATCCTAACCATAACCTGCATCCTTTATTTCGACAGTTCTCTCAGCTTAAACATGGCTCTAACGCCTCTGTTGCCGATATAGGCAAAAAAGGCTCCCGCAAAAAATGACAATATTCCGGCTTCATCAGGATTCATCCTTAAACCCATGATAAGAAATACCTTAAGGTACCCCATGGTCATAATAAAAATGAGAACCGCATAAATAAACGCAGCCAACGGCGGCAAGCCGGGCAATTTTGTTTTTGGGGTTTCTTTTTTAACTTCCTCTGTCATTTTTTATCTCCTTTAATATGTGTATTTTCCTAATCTCGTAATCAAACGGTGGCTCTTTTGCCAACCGGCCAGGTGTTCCTGCGTAACCCGGAAGACTTTCAAATCTGCCTGATACTCATGTCCAACCCAATATATTTTAACCATCGCTTTATAGTCCTTATCTTCAAAAAACCATTTTGCCTCCGTATTGGCCTTGTAATCTCGATCAACCTCGAAAAAACATAAATCAGCCTGATACCTCTCATTAACGACAAATACTTTCATATCTGCCTGATATTCAATGTCTGTAACGTAAACTAATGCCATTTTCTTTCTCCTTATGTTGGTTTAATTATTTTGTTTAGTCAACAAAATTATATTGTTTTATCGCAATACTTTTATCAAAAAAGCTATTGTATCATCCCAATATATTTTTAAGGGGTGAAGTATGCTTAATGAAAAAGAGTTTTTAAGGCTTATCAGCGATTCTATTCGAAAAAGACGATTAGCCGGCAAAATTTCCAGTGAAAAATTATCCGAGCTGAGCGGTATGGATTATTCATCTATTAACTTGATTGAGAATCAAAAGCAAAATCCGCGCTCCTACTCGCTGTATAAACTGCTTTTCGCTTTGGACATTGATATTACCAAAGATTTGAAAGAGGATATATCGCAGCAGGACGTAAAAGACAAAATCATCCGCAAACTCAACCTTATGACTGATTCTCAAAAGGAATCCCTGCTAAAGCTGATTGACAATTTTGAAATAATCGCCAAGTAAAACGCCTTAAGGTTTACCATTCCACCAAGCATAGCCCCCATTAGATTTATACGGCACATTATTCATGCTATAGAGTTCCTCTATGCCGGTATTATAACCGCCCATACCGCACATCGTATTCGCGCGGGCGGCCAGCGGCATATTTTGCGAAATCTGATTATAATTTTCCAAGCCATAATTCAGGGCTTGGCTCAATGCGTCGCATTGATCCTTAAATAAAGAATTCGGAAAAGCTAAGAACTCATCTTCAAAATTCTTGAACCAGGCTTCATATTTTCCCGGAAATAACAAGTCCCCCTGTTCGGTTTTTAACGTGACAATATCAAAGCGCTGTTCTTTGGAACCTTTGCAGGAAACAGACTTCAGGCTTGCGATTCTGCCTCTCAACATTTGATATAAAGAAGTCCCGGAAGAGGCGTCTTCAATCAAAGTTATAGTCCGCCCTTGTGCAATTTGTTCGTATTTATCAGACACTTCCAGAACCTTTCTTGTTAATTCGGGAAAATCAAGTCTACTGCGAAACACCTCCAACAAATAATATTTTTGATCCCTGCCAATTCCTAGTACCACACAAGCAGAATAAGCGTTTCTTTCTAAGGTTTTTGTCGCAGTATCCCATGATAAAATAATTGCAGCAAAATAAGGTTGCTGCTGATAATATTGCATCCACTCTTTTTTTATCATTCCGCTGTCGATAGGCATTGGATTCTGCTGATACTGCGCGGAAAATACAAAAGAGCTCATCGAATTTCGATAACTGTTTACAACTTTTTCGCCTTCGCGTTCCGGATGCAGCAATTCTCCTTTTTTCGCTCATATGACATTATCATTTTGGTAATACGATTTTTTATTTGCCATTTTTCATCTTTTTCCGCAATTAGAGGCAAGACGATAGACTTAAAATCAGGATCGTTCTCAAACAGGAAACCGGATAAATCATGCGCATGCAACCGCTGCATGACTACGAGTATTCTTCCGGTATTTTTATTATTCAGTCTGGAGTTGACAGTATTTCCATAGAGATCATTAACTTTTTCTCTCTGTGTATCAGAAAAAGCATCGACTGGTTTTAACGGATCATCTATAATAATCCAGTCTGCGCCGCGGCCTGTAACTGCTCCTGAAATTGTCGTTGCAAACCGTCCGCCGTGGTTGGTTGTCTCAAAATCCATAACGGATTTTTTATCTGTCCGGATTCTCGTCTCAAGAAAAAGCGTTTTATACCAGTCCGCCTCCATAACGCTCTTACAATCCGCCGCTAATTTGGAAGCCAACTCCTCGCCATAGCTGATGCACATAATTTTAGCTGACGGATTATGTCCTAAAATAAACGCGGGCAAAGCTATAGAACATATAACCGATTTTAAATATCTTGGGGGAAGATTGATTATCAGTTTCTGATTTTCTCCCTCTATCATATTTTGGATTTGATCGCATAATAAGTCTATATACGCGCCTTTTATAAATGTCTCCGATGGATTCAATTCATAAAAACACTTCTGTACAAAGCTTGAAAAACTTTTGCGTAATATCGCATTTTTAACTTGATTTTTATCAGTCATTTTTACTCTCCTGTTTGTTTTCTTCTAAAAATTGTTGTAAAATTTCTTCATCTTTTAGAGACAATTTGCTTGTTTCCATAGATTGCTCTTCTTTCATGTCCAGCTGCATCATGTATGGAAAAAGCGCCGCAATAGCCTTAATTTCGCCTCTTACCGCAGCATTGACCAATTGCATCAACATCGCCTGCTTTTTGGTAATGCTGATGGTTTTTCCCTCTTGCTGGATTTTGATTTCTTGTTCCAAAACAGTATCCAGAAGTTTGAGCGTGTTTTTGCTTCCTTTCGGTCTCCCTGCAGGATTACCCGAACGCCCTTTCTGAAATCGCGAATGTTTGGGCGGATTTTTATAGCCGCTTTCACTCATTAATTTTCTCCAATTTTTCCTGCAATAATTGCTCATATGATTTTTGCGAACTTAGATGAATAGCCCAATTCCCAGTTAATTCGTGATACCGACGGATAATTGTGTCGATATACAAGGGCTCATACTCGATTCCATAACAAACGCGTCCGGCCTTTTCAGCCGCAATCAGTGTTGTTCCGCTGCCGAGAAACGCATCCAGCACAATATCGCCGCGTTTAGAAGCATCCAAAATCGCATCGCGAACCAATTCCACCGGTTTGACTGTCGGATGCATTTTAAGATTTTTCTGTTCCGAACCAAAGCTGTTAACACCGGCATAATACCAAACATTTGTCCGATAACGGCCGTGTTTGCCTAATTCGACATTATTGATATGAGAACCTTTGCCGTTCTGAAAAACAAGAATCAGCTCATGCTGCGAACGATAAAAACTTCCCATTCCGCCGTTTTTCTTGCACCAAACTACCATATTCAGCATTTTAGGATAGATATTTCGCGCCGCTGAAAGCAGCTCATATATGTGCCGCCAATCCATGCAAACATAATGAATGGAATTTTCAGCAGAATATTTGGCTATATTCGCCATTGATGTTTTTAAAAACGAAATAAATTCAGCCTCATTCATCTCGCCGGAACCAAAGGCAAACTCTTTATGCTTCGTTTGACCGGCTCCACAAACATGTCCTTGAATTTTAACATTGTACGGCGGGTCAATAAAAACCATATTGGCTTTAACCGCTTCAAACAAACGCAGATATGTTTCCTCTTGCTGTGAATCTCCGCAAATAACTTTATGCTTTCCCAGCAACCAGACATCGCCATGTTGACTGACTATTTCATTTTCCGGCACATACGGAACGGAATTAAGTTTTTCATCCGCTTTTTCGTTAGGTTTATTATCGGCCAAAAGAACATCTATCTCATTGAAATCAAACCCGGTAATATCCAGATTCAATTCGTCTTCAAGATTCAGAGCCAGTTTCTCAATTTCTGAAAATTCCAGCTTCAACAAATCCGTATCCCATCGACCATTCTCCGATAATTTATTGTCTGCTATGCGATAAGCCCGTTTTTCCGCTTCAGAAAGATGTATGAGACGAACTACCGGAACTGTTTCCAGTTTTAACAGTCTTGCGGCCAACAGACGACCATGACCGGCAATTACCTCTGATTTTTCATCAATCAAAATAGGATTATTAAAACCAAATCGCTCAATCGATTTAGCGATTTGCTGAATCTGTTTCTCGTCATGAACCTTAGGATTTCCTTTATAAGGGTTAAGATTTTCCAAGGCTGTATATTCAATTTTTATATGCGTATCAGACATGGTTTTCTCCTTTCTTTTTTTGTCTAAACAAACATTTTTCTTTCAGAAAAACGCCCTATGTAATATACAAAAAATTTTATTATTTATTTTCAATGCATTGCCTGCATATTAACTTGTATAAAATACTAGGCCTTATATGCCATGTTTTTTGTCCAAACCATTTAATGGAGTTGACTTTTCCTAATCTGTAAGTGTTACTGAACTTGCAAAATATGTAAAAACAAGGAGTTAACTGATGAGGAAGAAGATTTATCTACCGAGAAGTGCTGAAGAATTAAAAAGGCTAAGTCACCAGAAGCAGGCTGAACTCTGGGTTAGGTATAATGACAGTCCCTATGAACGGCAGTTTCGGGCGCTTTGGTACTATATCGCCTGTGAGAATGCCTGTCTCAAAATTGAACGCAAGCACCTGACTAAGCTGGAAAAATATGCCGAAAACCCCGATGAGTGTATGGTTAAGGTTTATAAGACCAAATACAACCTGCATCCCGGCACCGAAATCATCAAGACCTACCTTGGTCGGCAATATAAGGTTATCATAGCTGAGGCTAACGATTTTATCTACAATGGACAGCATTATAAAACCTTATCGGCCATCGCTAAAGAAATCTGCGGCATAAAGGTCTCCGGTTATGACTTCTTCGGATTAAACAACAAACGGGCATAAAAGGAGGCGATTCATGGCTAGAGTAAACTGCGCGATCTATGTCCGCAAATCTACCGAAAAGGGCTTGGAACTTGAGTTTAACTCCCTGCATAATCAGGAAGATGCCTGTCGCAGTTACATTATGTCTCAAGCCTTTAACAATTGGGAATATTTCAAAACCTATACCGATGGCGGCATCTCCGGCGGCACGATGGAACGCCCGGCTCTAAAACAGATGCTTGAGGATATCCGCCGAGGATTAATCCAAACGGTGGTAGTTTACAAGGTTGACCGCTTATCACGCTCGATTATGGACTTTCATAATATGATGAAGGAGTTTGATAAATACGGTTGCAGCTTTGTTTCGATCACACAGGCATTTGATACCTCAACCTCCATGGGCAAGCTGACCTTAAATATGCTGCTGTCCTTTGCTCAATTCGAGCGAGAGGTATCCTCAGAGCGTGTCCGTGATAAAATCCGCGCCAGTAAGGCTAAAGGTCTATGGACTGGCGGCGTTCCAAAGCTTGGCTACGACATTAAAGATAAAAAACTGGTCATTAATCCAGTCGAAGCCGAACAAATACGCAGTATTTTTGAAGGTTACCTGCAATGCAATTCATTAGCGGAACTTGAGAGATTCGCCGAAATAAAAGGGTTTAAGCATAAGAGCTGGATAACCAACAAAGGCGAACAGCGTGGCGGTAAACCTTTCAAAATATCCGCGCTCCACCGCCTATTGCATGAAAAATTATACCTCGGCATGATTGAGAACAAACGCACTGGACAAGCATTTAAGGGGCAGCATGAAGCAATCATATCAAAAAAACTATGGGAAAAGGTACAAGCTAAGCTCAAAGATAATGACAACTGCGCAAATCATACAAGGAGCCGAAACAATAACCTGTTGACCGGCAAATTATTTGACAGCAACGGAATCATTTTTACTAATCAAGCCAATAGCAAAAAGAAAGTTACAAAACGGCATTATTACTCAATCAAGGGTTTATTCCTACCAACCGAACAAATCGATAAGCTCGCTAAAGACGCTATAATTGAAATTCTTAACAGCAATCTTAATGGACTGAACAAAGACAGCGCCATGGCTCTAAAGCTGATAAACTTTACCGATATGGACTACTTCGCACAACGCAATTTTATCCGCAACTTCATTAACAAAATCATTTATCAGAAGGATCGCTTGACCTTCTTTTTTAATACCGATCCGATAATTCTCTCGGCCTATACCGGCGATTCGCTGAACCAAAACGACAATCCTCTGGAGATTATTGCCGATAACGCCAACAACCAAATCATCTATGAAAAACAGGTTGTCATCAATCGCGGGCTGTCAAGCAATGTCTATAATGCCGGCAAAGTCGGACTGATGAGCGTCAATGATAATAACCATCTGATTGTCAGAGCCTTTGCTTATGCATGGCGGTATAAAAAACTTTATGAGAAAGGTGTTCGGACGGAAGACATCATGAAACAAGAAAAAATGACCAAACGCACAATTTATAAATACCTAAACCTCGCTTACCTCTCACCCAAAATAGTCAACCAACTTCTCTCCGGAACTTTAACCGTCAACCTGCAAAAACTATTTGAAATAGCCTCTAAAAACCTTAACTTCGAAGAACAGGAAAAAGTATTTAATTAAAAGAATAAAAGTACATAACTTTTCTTTATAGTAAAAAAAATTTCCCAGCAGTAAAAAATATATTGACTCTATAATCAACACTATATAGACTTCTGGCTATGGGGCAGGTTGTGAAAGCAACCAAAACATTCCCTCACCGTCGGGGGTAGCAGAAATGTTACCTGAGATTACGTAAGTAGTCAAATATTGGCCGGAGGACATCTCGTCTGTAGTAGATATGGACAGTATGATATCCCCAGTCCAGCTCAGCACGAGGGAAATTCGTGCTGATAGAAAATGACGGAGCTATGTGTTTTCCATTTACCCCAAGTTATCAGTCTTTCCTTTCAGAGGGAAACGTTGCTAAGGTCAGAATATTTAGATGTCTAAATAACCTTGGTGATGTGAAAGGAGGATCAGATGAAAATGATGACTAAGCACAGATTTTTGTGTAAATGGAAAACCGTTTTATTGAAAATTATGTCGAACAGATGCGTGCTTTATTTAGCTATTCGCTTAGTCTTAAAATTAGCACAGCTTCTGTCAAATGATGAGTAGTTAAAACTAGCTCCTCACTTTTGTTGATTGGAAGACTATGTTAGGAAATGCACTGAGGTTATTAAGAGTTTTACATGATAAAAAATCAAGTGATTTAGCAAATGAACTTGGTATATCCCCTGCATACCTATCCAAAATAGAAACCGAAAAAGCTCAGCCTACCCTTGAAATATTAAACAAATACGCAGCAATTTTTCAAACGACAACTTCAGCACTTTTATTTTTTTCTGAAAATTTAGATAAAGAAAAAAACAGAGGTCCTTTTAAAATCGGTATGAGAAATATTATGCTTAAGTTATTAGAAATACTTGAAGGGTACAAAGATGAAACAGATAAAGACATATCCAATAAACAATAGCCCCTTATATAGATTATCCAATAAATCCAAATTAGCAGAACTCCTCGGCGTTTCAAAAAAATACCTTGAGCATTTTAATTATTCACGAGATAACTATAAATGTTGGAAGCAAAAGAAAAAGAATAAAAAGGGGGCAAGACCTGTTGAAGACCCTACCCTGATCTTAAAGAAAGCACAGTCTAAATTAAATAAATTATTATCCAGAGTAATCACAACTGATTATCTTATGTCTGGCAAAAAGCATTCCTGTTATATTAATAATGCTCAATATCATCTGAACAATCCTTACGTTTTTTGTTTTGATTTGCACACTTTTTTTCAAACTGCCTCAAGAAAATACATATTTAAGGCTTTTAAAAATGAATTTCAAATGCCAGCACATATTGCTTGGTTAATTACGGATTTGGTTACTATTCCCAAGTTAGATAACTCAGATGGTTATATTCCGACAGGTTCTCCATCCAGTCAAAATGTAATTTATTGGGCCTATAAAAAGACTTTCGATAAATTATTAGAAATAGCCGAAGCCAAAGCTCTGACCTTTAGTTTATATGTTGATGATATGACTTTCTCATCTCAACGGCCTATTTCGGCAACATTCCCCAAACTCATTCAAAAAATGTGTGCTCGTGTCGGATTAGAAATTAATGAGACAAAAACACAATATTTTTCAGCGAAAGATTACAAAGACGTTACCGGATGCATAATTTCTCCTAAAAATGAATTAAAAGTTCCCAACAGGCGTAGAAACGAATTAATAAATATTGTGAAAAATAAACCAATTGAAGAAATGGATATTCCTGAAATACGCAGCCTATATGGTAAACTAAATTCGATGAGACAGATAGAACCGAATATTTTCCCTCAACTATATAATCAAGCTCGCAAACGTTATTATGAACTCGGAGCGCAATATAATACAAAATCAAAACAAAAAATTAGGAAAAAGAAATGACAATAAATGAATTCTCAGGGATTATTACAGCACTTTCCACTATTTCCATGGCTGTTGTAGCAGGTTATGCTTTGCATACATGGCGCAAAGAGTTTATCGGAAAGAGAAAAATAGAACTAGCCTGTCAAATAATGAAAAGTGTATATGATGTACAAGATGCCATACTATATGCAAGAATTGGACGCATCAATGAGCTTGATATTAAAGAAGTGGAAAGGTGGGTAAACTCAGAAAAGCAACGTGATCCTGAACATATGGGAGTTTTTCCCAAAAGATTCCACTTTTGGATTCCCCATCGCCGCTTGGCTGAAAGACAGGATAAACTTGAAAATTTACAAAATTATATGAACGATGCCTGTCTTTACTGGGGTTTAGATTTAATGAAATTAATCTTTGAACTGAATGAATTTTCTCTGAAAATAAGAACCGCTGCAAAAGATTTATACTATAATGATACACCTCAAGATCCGGCTGTTTTAGAGAATATACTATTCTCCAATGATCCAAATGATGAAATAAATAAAAGAATAAATGAAATTGTTGAGGAAATTAAAATTAATTTAGAGCCAATCTATAAAGACAAACAATTTAAATGGAAAAAACAACGCTGAAGTGACTTTGCAAAAATCGGCAATGTATGTAACTGCCGAAAATTTTGCGATTTTTGATTTAAAACGAGCTTACCATAGTCAATTCGGCGAAGTCAACCGCTCGCAAAGACCGCATTTCCGCTGCATACGAAAAAAGACGCTTAACCCAAGCGTCTTTTTAATCAAAATGGCGGATGAGGAGGGATTTGAACCCCCGATACGAGTCACCCCGTATACACGATTTCGAGTCGCGCGCATTCAGCCTCTCTGCCACTCATCCATTGTATTTTTCATTTTCAAAATAATTACCTAACAAACCTTCTGTCCGTCATGCGCGCTTTTCGGGCTCCGCCCTCTCGCGCTTAATTGGCTGCGTCGCTGAAGCTTCCTCGCCGATCTTCGCATACGCTGCGATTCCAGCCTCTCTGCTATTCACCCGGATACAAAACTGATCTACCCTCCGATTCCGGCCTTACCGTTCCTCATCGGTTAAATCATCAACCCTTTTTTAACCTAAAAAACTTTTTTTGCAAGCAAAATTTATAAAAAAATCTTTCCTCTCAGAAAACCGCCGCAAAAAACCCCGAAAATCCTTCGGGGTTTTTCATCAGGCAAACTTCCTGATTAATTCGGCGGCCACACGCTCCACAGTATCATACTGTAAATGCCGACCAACATTCGGAGAAAACTCCCCGATAACTTTTTTTGAAAGGACAATCGACCTTCCGCGGATAACTTTCAGAAGCTCTTTCCCGTCGCTATCCCTCTCATACACCAGACGTTTATCCGGCGTCAGTTCCCATTCCAGCAGCTTGTCTTCTTCATCGGAATTCAGCGTTGCCAGAACACGTTTTAAGACATGGTCAACGTCTTGTTTTCTTAATTTTTCCATATCTAAAAATTTAAAAAAATTAATAATATTTTTCTATCCAATCCCAGACAACGACCATAGGGGAGATTGCATCATTTCTCTTCCCGTTTTCGTCAACTTTCGCCCAAATTACCTCTTTCAAAAATCTGCCTCGATGGTAAAGCATAAATTTAACGGTTCCGTCAATAAGAAAGCAGCATTCCATACGATAACCGCCTGAAAGAAGCCAATTTAAAACCCGATTAAGCTCATTAGAAGCCTCAATCTCCCGCAAAATTTTCACGCCTAATTCTCTGGGTTTCAGCCAAAAAGACTCTGAAGATTCTAATTCTGTTTCAACAACCCTGGGCCGCTGAAACAATTTTTTAATCATAGCCAGCATAAATATAGATTTTAGTTAATAATTTTTTTCAATGCCGCCAGCTTAATACATTTTTTCTTAACAGTCAATATTTTTAGACAAAAACCCCAAAAAGAAGGCCCGATATTCTAACCGGACCTTCTTT
>ENA-ORTG01002233-ORTG01002233.1-human-gut-metagenome-genome-assembly--contig:-NODE-2233-length-15872-cov-7.085857_pt1 | contig 15872 bp, 16 predicted proteins | sample MGYA00241906_ERZ509176 | MGnify/ENA primary metagenome ERZ509176 (study PRJEB26280, sample SAMEA2338811) | human gut metagenome | biome: human gut; feature: human-associated habitat; material: faeces...
CCCACCAGATTTCGATGAGGAGTTATTTTAGCTCCCCACTAGATTTCGAAGAGCCGAAAAAAGGACTTTGTTTAGTCCTTCTTGTTTGGAAATAATATATCTTTTACACCATAGAAATATTGGCATCCACTTATTACTGATAATATTACTGCAGATATAAGTAAAATATCTGAAAGTGGGAAGTTTATTAATTCAAATGGTAAATTGTAAAAGAATGTTAGAGTTAAACCACTCATCATACAAATGGTTTTTAATTTACCTAGTATCGATGCTGCTACTACTTTGCCTTTTTGTCCTGATATCATTTTACATGAATCAACTACTATATCACGAGATATTATAACAACTGGTATTACAATAGATATAGCACCATCATATGCAAGAATTATTAATAAACCATTTACTAATAATTTATCAGCGATGGCATCCATTACTTTGCCAAAATCCGTTACTAAATTATATTTACGAGCAATATATCCGTCTAATGAATCTGATAGAGATGCTATTAGAAAGATAATTCCAGCTATTATGTATTTAAGTGATACATTAACATTACCTATTTGCCATGTAGCAAAATTTATTCCTAGTTGATACCACGGAAGCAACATTCCTATGAGTAAAAGTACCGATAATGCTATTCTTGTCATTGTTATTTTGTTTGGTAAATTCATTTTATCCCTACTTTCCATAACTAATTGTATCTGTTACATTACGATTAATTGTAACTTGTTTAACAGACCAGATAATTGCCACTAAAACAAGTAATAAAATAAAAACATATATTGCAACATATACCCATTTATTATATTTTTTAGCTTGTTTAGTATATGGAGAAGCAATTTTTTTGGTATTGTCTTCTTCTTTTAATTTTAGTTCAATTGTTTTTTCAATGTCTTTGATTGGAATCTTTGATGTGTATTCAAACATGTATTCATTAAATTCATCAATTAGTTCTTTTTCATTTAAACCTAAGTATTTAGCATAATTTGAAATATAATCTTTAAGTTCAAATATATCTTTGAATGCACCAGTTCTTCCATCTTCAATATTTTCTAGTATTTCTACCTTAATATTTAAATCTTTACTTGCTTCATTTAAACTAACACCTGATGACTCCCTTGCATACTGAAGCTCCTCACCAATTTCGTTCAAAATATTCACTCCTTTTTTAATTGAAAATAAAAAATAATCTAAGTAAGCCATGTTTTGTTCTTCATATGAAGCGACAAATATTTATCTTATCTTTCGATACCCATTCTTAATTCATTTCTTAAGAATCAAGGCTCCCCTACCAAAATTTGGGTTTCTCGCTTGCGGGGTTTACCACGTTCCACTTACAAAGTTTCCCTTGTAACTCGTCTCTTTGGCACTTTTATATCTACTAAAACCATTTGAGGTTTCCTCGAAGCCGTTAGTTATAAACTACCCTAAGTTATTTTTTCCTTAGGCACAAACACTACAAGCATCTCAGCTTGTGCGAGCATGGACTTTCCTCTACATAACTATTTTATGCAGCATTTGTCACAAGATTATTCATTATTTCCGTATACTACTTTTTCTAGTTGACTAATTCTTTTAAGTAAATCAACATTATTAATACTTCTTGATGGAGTATCACTATTTGTTGATGCTACTTCTTGTAGTCTTCTAATTTCTCCTTTTAACTTGATGTTATCATCAGTTAAATCTTTAATGTCTTTTTCTAATTTTTTTACAATATTAGAATATTCCGTATAATCACGGATAACCATATCCAAAAACTTATCAACTTCTTGAGGTCGATATCCCCTTGCATCAATTTTAAATTCTTTCTCAAGTATTTCTTGAGGAGTTAAATACAATCGATCGTTATACAATATACTCACCTCTAACAAGAAAATTATACCAATAATTTTAAGATTCGTCAATATCATGTGATGTACCAATTTTAGGATTAGGTAAAAATATGGTATCTAGTGTTGCCCAATCTATCTTTTCCATCATTATATTTATTATATTATCTATATTCATTTTCTTCACCATTTATATTTTACAAAATATTTTTAATAATTTCATTATTTTCGACAAAAGATGTCAAAAGTTTTAAATGTCTACATTTGACAATTTTATGGGTTTTACTATAAATTTAGAAAAGAATATGGTATAATTTTATTGCAGGTGATGTTATGTTATATCCGGGCAACATTAAAAAAGAATATAAAAGTGTTGTTTCTTATAAAAATCGAGGTATGACTCTTGAATATTTAATTGAGAAAGCTAATATTTATTATAGAGATAATGATATAGCATATATTTATAAGAAACCTACTCCGATAAGAGTTGTTAAAACTAGTTTTAGTGGAAGTGGTAAGAGAATTACTGATGCATTTTATGAACTTCCATCAACACTTGATTTTAATGGTTTATATAAAGGTAAATATATTGAATTTGATGCAAAGGAAACTAAAAATAAAACATCTTTTCCTGTAAGTAATGTTCATGATCATCAAATTAAACATATTAGAAATATACTTAATCATGGTGGTATTGCTTTTTTAATTATTTATATGAATGATTTGTATTATATATTACCTGGGAAAAAATTTATAGAATTTATTGATAAAAATATGCGAAAAAGTATTCCTTATGAATATATTAAAGATAATGGAATTTTAGTTAATGTTACCTTGAATGGTTTAGATTATTTAACAAAGTTAGGAGAATTGTTATGAAAAAGTTAAAGTTAAAGTTTAAAAAATTTGGCACAAAAAATAAAAAGAATCCTGGAGAAAAGAAAAATGTTGGTGAAACTATATTATCAATTATTTTAATTGGTGGTATTGCAGTTATATCTATAGCTTTAGTATTTGCATTATATATCATTATTTCATCACCAGATTTTGATAAAGACAAACTTTATTCAAAAGAATCTAGTGTATTATATTATAATGATGGTGAAACGGAACTTGCAAGGCTTGGTCAATATGATAGAGTTTTAGTAAATTATGATCAGTTACCTCAAGTGTTAATTGATGCCATAGTTGCTACCGAAGACTCAAGATTTTTTAAACATAGTGGTCTTGATGTTGCAAGATTTGCTAAAGCTAGTGCTGGTCAACTTCTTGGTAAAGAATGGGCTGGTGGTGCATCAACTTTAACAATGCAAGTTGTAAAACGTGCTTATACTTCCGGAGAATCTGAAGGTATAAAAGGTATTATAAGAAAATTCACAGATATATATATGGCTGTGTTTAAAGTAGAAAGTAATTATACAAAAGAGGAAATTATTGAGTTTTATGTAAATAGTCAATGGTTTGGTTCAACAGGTTCACTAAATAATTCAGGATTTGCAGGTGTTGAACAAGCTTGTCAAAATTTCTTTGGTAAGTCTGTTTCAGATATAAGTTTAGCTGAAGCATCAATTATAGCTGGTATGTTTCAAAATCCAACTACTTACAATCCTTATACAAAAACAAATAATTTAAGAAAACGTCAAAAAACTGTATTAACACTTATGGTAAACCATGGTTATATTACAGAAGAAGAAAAACAAGCAGTATTAGATATTCCAATTGAATCATTATTAGTTAAACAAGAAAAATCTGGTAATGGTGAAAGCAGAGCTGCGATAGATTATATTATTAATGAAATTAAAAGTGATACTGGGTATGATATAAGAAGTGTCCCAATGAAAGTGGTTACAACAATAGATAAAGATGTTCAAGATGTTTTAAATAAGCTTGAATCTGGGGAAATATATACGTTTCCAAATGAATACATGCAAGAAGGTGTTGCTATTACAAGTATAGAAGATGGTGGTATTTCAGCATTATCTGGGGGAAGAAATTATGGAGCTCGTGGTACAAACAGAGCAACAACGAAAAGACAACCTGGTTCAACTGCTAAACCATTATTTGATTACGGTCCATATATTGAACATTTAAATGGATCTCCAGCTTCCCTATTCTTAGATGAACCAACTACTTATACAAATGGTACAGCAATAAAGAATGCTGATGGAAAATATAATGGTTTAATGACCATGAGAGATGCCCTAGCTGCATCAAGAAATATTCCAGCATTAAAGGCTTTTCAAGCAGTATATAAAGAAAATCCAAATTATATTAAGGATTTTGTTAAGAATTTAGGTATTGATTATGGCGGAGAATTATATGAATCTGCAGCAATTGGTGGTTTTGATGGAGTTAGCCCTATTCAAATGTCCGCTGCTTATGCCGCTTTTGGTAGAGGTGGTTATTATATTGAACCTTATTCATATAAAGAAGCTACATTATTAGAAAATGGTAAAGTTTATACAAAGAAACATGATAAAGTTAAAGTTATGAGTGAAGAAACTGCTTATATGATTACGGATATGTTAATTACTGCAGCTCAAAGAGGTGTTGGTGGTGTATCAGTAGGTGGTACTCAAATAGCTGCTAAGTCAGGTACTACAAACTTAGATAAAGCTACTACAGAAAAATATGGAATTCCAGCTTCATCAACCAGAGATGCATGGAACATTACTTATTCACCAGAATATGCTATTGCATTATGGATTGGATATGATATCAATAATTCAGAACATTATTTAAATGCAATTATAGGTGGTAGAGTTAGAAATGCTGTTATGAAAGCTGTTGGGTCTAGAGTTTATTCTAAAAATAAAACTTTTACAAAGCCCAGCGGGGTCGTTCAAATTGAAATAGAAAATGAAACTATCCCTACACTACTTCCTAGTGAATATACTCCGGAAAATTTAAGGTCAACAGAATTATTCAAAGATGGAACAGAACCTACAGAAGTATCAACAAGATTTGAAAAATTAAGTAATCCTACTGATGGTAATTATACATTTGATGGTAGAGAAATAAAACTTACTTGGACAGGTATTAAAACACCAGATGTAATTAGTTCAACATACTTACAAGAATATTTTAATACTTATTATGGAACAAGTGCTTATAAGTATTATGAAAGTAGAATTGCATATAATAATTCTTATGTTGGAACACTTGGTTATAATATTTATGAAAAAACTAGTGATGGTAATTTAACCTACTTAGGCAGAACAGATAATACTAGTTATACAGTTACTAATCCATCAGGTGGTAATACAACTTATATTATAAAGGCAGCTTATTCATTATTTCAATCAAATATGAGTGATGGATTACAAATTAAAACAAATACATCAATAGGACCAAGTACTGGTGATATAGATAAAGATAAAGATAAAGATAAACCAGATGATAAAAATAATAATGACAAAGGTAATATTGATTTAGAATAGTAAAAGTACTCAAGAATAAATCTTGAGTACTTATTTATTTGTTAAAGACTAATGTTAGATGAATATGGTGAGTATCTGTGCTGTTATATTTGCATTGAATGAATATCAAAAAAACAAGGTTAAATTTTATCTACCTTGTTATAATTACATATACTTATAAATGGACAATTATTACATTCTGGTTTTATACTTTTACATTTATATCTTCCAAATAAAACTAATTGATGATGGAGTTTACTCCATTTATCTTTAGGAAATACTCTCATTAAATCTTTTTCTATAATAGATACATCAGTACTATTACTTAAACCTAATCTATTAGATAATCTTTTTACATGAGTGTCCACTGCTATTGCAGGAACATTATAAATATTTGATAAAACAACATTACATGTTTTTCTACCTACCCCGGGTAAATTTTCTAAATAATCTCTATTATTTGGAACTATTCCATTATAATCTAAAACTAATGAATTTGCTATATTTTTTATAAATATAGCTTTTTTCTTATATGTACCAACTGGATATATAATAGCCTCTAAAGTATTTAAATCTATATTACATAAACTAAATATATCATATTTACTAAATAATACTTTAGTTACTTCATTTACTCTTTTATCTGTTGATTGAGCAGATAAAACTGTTGCTATTAGTAATTCATAATCTTTATTATAATTAAGTTCACATTTAGCTTCTGGATATAATTTATCTAACTCATTTAATATAAATTCACTTTTCATTTAACCAATCAAAATCCATAATACTTGCTTCATATACCGGAGCTTCTGGAATACTTTCTAATTGTTTTTTAATATCAGTTGGTTTTTTTATACCTTTTCTATTCCATTCATATAATACTTTATCTATATATCTTAAATTTGGCACTCCATTATAAACTGCCTCTTTTAAGGCTGCAATAACTAATTCTTCACTAAAACCATTATCTATCCATGCATTAATTATTTCATAATCCATACTTGATAGAGTTCTTCCAAATTCTTTTTCAAATATTGTATAGATATCCTCTTTTTTTATTTCTTCTTCTTTTGTTTTATATTCTGTTTTTATTTCGTTATAAAAATTGTCTAGGGAAACTTTTTCAATTACTTTTCCATATCCATCTTTGATAGCTACGACTTTAATTAACTTTTTTGCCATTAAAGATCCATATGCTTGTAAAATTTGTTCTTCGCTCATATTTAATGTTTTTGATAAAAGTGCTATATCAAATATGGAATCATATGAATTATCAAAATATAATAAAAGTAAAAATTCATTTAAAGATAAATTTAGTTTTAATGCTTCTTTGATAAATATTGTTTCTGCCACTAACTTTTTATTATCTTTAAACATAATTTTCACTTCCTTTCATTTAAATATTTTATTATTTCCTTTTTCTTATTTTTTAATTTACCTTTTAAAATAGAGCTTTCTAAATCTTGATAAATAGAACCAATTATTTTACCTGTGCCAAAATTACTAGCTATATATTTACTATCTATATCAATATCTTCTCTTGATTTAATAGGTAATTTATTATACATTTTTGTTATATTTTTTGGGTTTAAATTAAGTATTTTACCCGCAGTCATTGATACATATAACCCATATTTATATAATATTTCATTATTAATTCTACCAAAGTTTAATACCTCGGTAATTTTTATTATATTCCCTTTTGCTGCATTTGTAAATGGTATATTTGAAACTTTTACTTGAGCCCACATACCAATTGGATCATCTACATAGTTAATAGTTTTAAAATCTATACCTAATACTTCATTTATTTTAGTATCATTAAATATATCTATTGCTTTTTTAAAGTTTTTAGACATAAATATTCTATCTAGTTCTTCTTTTATTCTAGAAGATGATAATGTTTTGACTAAATCTTTATATTCTTTTATTTTTTCATATAACTTTTCTTCGATATCAAAGTTAAGTACTGCACTAAATCTAATTGCACGCATTATTCTTAATGGATCATCTTTTAGTTTTTCATCAATATTACCAATCATACGAATCAATCTTTTATCTAAATCATCACACCCATGCATTGGATCTATTATTTTACCATCTTTATTCATACATATTGCGTTAATTGTAAAATCTCTTCTTGTTAGGTCTTGTTCTAGATTAGTTATATAATTAACTGTACTTGGTTTTCTATTTACATAATTTAAATCTTCTCTGAATGTTGTTATGTCTATGTTATATTTTCCCATTAAAAAATTAACACTACCGTAGTTACTTTTGCTGCTTTGAAACATTCTATGTATATCTTTGGGAAGTGCATCAGTTGCTATATCAACATCAAAGGAATTTATGCCAAGTAAAAAGTCTCTGACATAACCACCAACTAGATATGCTTGATAATTATTTTTGTTTAAAGTTTCTAATATTTTCTTTATATTTTTTTCCATTTAAATACCCCATTTAATTATATCAAAGTTATTAAAAAAAATCACTATATTTTAAGCTTTATACAGATTTATTACACCTAATTTATTATATTCTAAGATATTTTCCCATAAGTCATTAGTTACATTTCTCTCTTTTTTGGGATGCACTAAAAATCTTATTGTAAATTCTATATGATTATCTTTATATTCAGTATATATTATGGGTTTTAAATTATTATAATATATTCTATATTGTCCTTTTGCTTCATCTATTGCTTTATCCATTTTCTTAGGAATAGCTTTTATTACTTCATTATGATTTACCACTTTATAAAGAATTTTTTTAGTTTTATTTATATCACTATCTATTGAAACAGGTATTACTAGTTCACTCCATATATATTTAAATGCAGTTGTATAATTTTTTAAACTATTACTAAATATTTTTGAATTTGGTATATTTACTATAATACCACTACTTTGTTCACCGTTAAGTCTATCTTTTAATTCTAATACTTTAAAACTTAAGGCACTAATTAATACAACATCACCTTTTATATTATCTATTTCTATTCTATCTTCAACTTTAAATGGTTTAGACATCTTTATATATAAACCTGCAGTTAAATTAAGTATTACTTCTCTAATAGCTAGAGTCGTTGCCCCTGCTACAAAAGATATAATTGTCACTATATTTTTTAAGTGTCCTTCCCAGATAGAAAATAATAATATAACTATTATAATATTTGCAAATATATTAGTTCTTTCTCTAAATGTAAACATATTCTTACCACTATGTTCATCAAGTCTATATATCTTATTTATTATTTTATTTATCACTTTTACTCCGATGAATACTATTAATGAAACAACAATTAATACAAAGTATTCATTATTCATACCAGTTACCTCCTTTAAATGTTTTGATAGATTATCTATTATATTCATAATTTTTCCTCCTAGGAAGGACTATTTTATCATATATTAAAAAAAAGTAAAGAAAATAACTTAATATTTAAAACAACTTTACAAAATAATTTGTAAAGTTGTATAGAATTAATTTATTCGGATTGGTGAATTTTGGCTTCCATCTTTGCTAATGTAGGTTACAGAAGATGAAAGATAAAAGGAAGGTCTAACAGCAACACAATCTCCAACATATAGCTTTACTAATACACCTTCATAATAAATATAAAAAGCAAAATTATCTTCATTAGACGCACGGTAAATAGTCCATTCCAAAAGTCCCATATGCATCCAATTCATATTTCTTGCTGATCGATAATTTTTTGTTGCATCAGAACTATCATGTCTCACAAGTAACCAAGCATTAGGACTAGCTACATAGTAGTAGTCACTACCATACATCAAACCAATTTTAGCATTTATTTGTTTGATGTGCAATAATTTTTCTTGAATTTATTTTACAATTTTTTTGATACAGCTGATGTATCAACTTTTGTGTATCTACCGCTATTGACAAATCATATAATTAATGTATAATAGATTACGTTACCCAAATTTGTGGGAGTGCCTGCATTAACGGTTGATTTATTCTAAGAGATTCAATTCTTATTACTCAGGGGTAGAAAGGCTGGCGATGCTATGAAAAAAGATTATTATACAATTATAATATTTCTTTTAGTAATTATTCTATTGTTATCATTAGTTTTACTAAAATCGATATAAAAGAAGAGACACTTTCCATAATTATTTAGGAATAGTGTCTCAAAACCCAAAATTTTGTAGGCATTATCCACTCATTTGGGTAACGCTTACAGTCCTATTATACAAAATTTATAGTCTTAAATCAACTGGTTTAGTTGATTTTTTGTTTATCCAACCCGATATGGATCTGTAGATGTTCCTGTTCCTAAAATATAACTTACTGATGTTGATAGATAAAAACAAGGGTATACTGTTGCTGGATCATTAGCATTTGTATATCCTAAAGCCCCATCTCCATTTATATACCATTCACTAGCACCTGTTACAGTTCCATTTGATAACGGTGTTATTGACCATTTAGTTGATTTTGCTGTATAAATCCAATCATAGTTTTTTGCATTGGTATCATATGATTTTAAATTAGTTGTCCAATAATCCGGAGTTGTTGCAAAACCATAATCACTTATATACATTAACCCTATTTTACCCTGATAGGTTCTTGCTGCATGTGTTACTTCTGAATCAAAGAATGTTTTTGCTGTAACGGCATTATTATTGTACCCTCCTATCTTCCATATTACAGTTTCTATTTTATCTTCATAACCAGATAAATTACTAGTTAAGAACGTTGCATTTAATGTTGTATTTAGAGTAGCTGTTGTCCAATTGTTTGACTTTGTATCGTCGAAAGCTATAGAGCCATAAGATGTATTTTTTATTATCTTAACTAAATTTTTATTCGTTACTCCATGATTATAGTCTCCAAAAACACCTATTATTCTATATAGATTATCATCTGGACACGTTGATTCTTCACTACCAAAGCATATATAGTTGTTTGGGTTTGCTCCAGCGTATCTATATGAACTTTCACCTGCTCCATTTGATAAAGTATAATCATGATAATATAATCCATTTTCTCCTTGGGTTCCTGTATATTGAGATATGATGTAATCTGCTATTGTTAATGTGGTTATTTCAATAGTCTTTGATAAAATAATGCTTTTCTTTCCATTTGAATCTTCTACATATGCTTTTATTTTGTATGTTCCTTTATCAAGACTTGTAAATACATAGTTATTTGATGTACTTTCTATATATGTTACCCCATCATCTTTTGAATAATAATATTTACTAATTGTTCCAGTTCCACTAGTTGCATCAATTGTAATAGTTATTTTATTACCACTTGAGGTAATTGAATAATTATTTATTGTTATCGGGCTATACTTATCAAAAAAGACATAACATTTATCTGATGAATTTCCTTCCATTACTACCTTTTTATTTGTATCATCCCAAGATAATTTACTACCTTGTTCACATTTACTCATTTCTTCATTAAACATATAACCCTCACTTGGCCAAGTACTATCAGTTGATTGAATATATGTCTTTGAATTAGTATCTGTTTCTAACATCATACTTATCATATTCTTCTTGCTTTTTTTATAATTTTCTTTATAACTTAATACTTCTTTTTTTAAGTCATAAATATTATATAAAAGAATTATATTACTTAAAACTAATATAACTATTATTAACCTATTAATTATTTTTTTCATCTGTTTATCTCCTATACTATAATTAGTATAGGTAAATTTTACCTATTTGTCAATAGTTATATTTTAACTGTGATAATATTTTGTCGGGTGATAAAATATGAATAGACTTAAAGAACTAAGAGAAGATAGAGATTTACATCAAAAAGATATAGCTAAAGTATTAGAAATTGATCAATCAAATTACAGTAAATACGAATTAGAAAAAATAAATATACCTTTGGAGTATTTAAATAAGTTAGCAGATTTTATAATACTTCTGCAGATTATATTCTCTATAGAACCGATGAAAGAAAACCATACAAAAAATCTATCATGAAAAAATAAGCTTATTTTGGGTTTAAGCTTATTTATTTTTTTTAACTGACGCATTATAAATTTCAGTTATTGTATTATTTAATTTTTCACTAAATTCTTCATCAGTATCAGTTACTTTCAAGTCTTCAAGTAAAGCTCTTGAGAAAGATGCAATCATCTTTTTATTATCTTTTAGTTTTTCACAAGCTAAGTCTTTTTTATATCCTCCGGATAAAGCAACTATTCTTAATATATTTTTATGTCTTAATAAATCATTATAATAATTTGGTACTTCAGGTAAAGTAAATTTAAACATTACATAATCTTCTTTTTTCATTCTATCTAGTTGTCTAAATATTTCATTTCTCATGTAAGTTTCAATTTGTTTTTTATCTTTTGAATTTATATCTACTTCAGGTTCAATAATTGGAATTAAACCATGTGCTATAATTTGTTTTGCTAATTTAAATTGTTGTTCTATTACTTTTTTTATTCCATATTCATTATATTCTAAAATTACTGATCTTTCTTTTGTACCAATTATTCCATATTTTTTAGCTTCTTCTAGTCTTTCATCTAAATTTGGTATATCTTTAAGTAATCTAACTCCATCAGATTCATCTTCTAGACCAACATCTATTTTTAAAAATGCCGGTATACCTTTTTGTTCTAAATACTTAACTGTGTTTAAGCCTTCAATATCATTTTTCATTGTATGTTCAAATAAAATAACACCGATAATTCTTTCATCAAAATATTTATTACTAATTACTCTACTTCTCATAGTATGGATATAGTTAAACATTACTTCTTCTGTTGTAATATCACTTTCTTTTACCCCATAGTTTATTAATGTTTTTTTACTGCTTCCACCACTTTGATCTAGTGCTGCAATAAATCCTTTCTTATTTTTTAAAATATCTATTACGTCCATTTTTTACTCCTTTTATTTTTCTAATTCTATTACTATTTTTTTATTATTATCTAAAACTAACTGTCTATATGTTACACCACACTCATCAAATAATCTTCTTGATGCTATACAACTATCTGTATCATGATATTTATCAGACAAATAAATTACTTCTTTAATACCAGATTGAATTATCGATTTAGCACATTCATTACATGGAAATAATGCTACATATATTTTTGATCCTTCAAGGTCTTTTTTGTTTCCGCGGAAATTTAATATTGCATTTAATTCACCATGACACACATACATGTATTTTGTTTTAAGGGGGTCACCTTCTCTATCCCAAGGAAAAGCATCATCATGAAATCCATTCGGTGCTCCATTATAACCAATTGATAAAATTCTATTATCATCACTTACAATACAAGCACCTACTTGTGTTGATGGATCCTTACTTCTTAGGGCAGATAATTTAGCAATTCCCATGAAGTATTCATCCCATGATAAATAATCAGTTCTTTGTTTTTTTATATCCATTTAAACCACCATCCTTATACATTGTATCAAATTTCTTTAAAAAAATGAAGTTGTTTATTACAACTTCACTATATTTTTAACATTTTCTGGATTATCTAGACTAATTTCAAAGTTTTCTCCATTAACCATATCTTTAACCATTACTTTATTTTTAGTTACTTCATCTTCACCAATAATGATAACGTATGGAATATTTTCTCTATTTGCAAAGTCTAGACTCTTCTTTAATTTTCTTTGTTTCATTTCAACTTCAACATTGTATCCGTAACTTCTTAGTTTATCTGCAAGACGAAGTGATTCAACTCCAGTATTCATTGGAATAATAAAGAAATTAATATCTGATGTATTTTGGAATATTTCTCTATTTTTTAGAATTTCATAAATACTAGTTAAACCAAAACTTATACCTACGGCTGGATATATTTCTCCATCATTGATATATTCAGTAACCATCTTATCATAACGGCCACCACCACCAATTGAACCAGTTAAGTATCCAGATTTATCATATACTTCGAAAACATTTCCAGTGTAGTAGTCTTGACCACGTGCAAGTGTTAAATCAATATTACAAATATCGCCATAACCTATTCCATCTAGAATACTACTTAATTCATCTATTTCTTTAATACCAAGTTTTAATTCTTCATTTTCAGTATTTTCAAATTCTTTCTTAATTTCTGGTAAAGTCATTCTAAATACTTTTAATAACTTATCTGCTTGTTCACTCGTAACTGCTATTTCAATTAAATATGTTCTTAATTCTTCTTCAGTTATTTTATTCATTTTATCTAGAATAGTTATTACTCTGCTTACTAAGTCTTCTTCAATACCGGCTTCTTTGATTAATCCACGCATTAAATTTCTATTGTTATATTTAATGATTATTTCAATATCTAGCTTTTTAAAAGCATTGATATATAGACTTAATAATTCTGCTTCGATTAATTGACCATCAACACCAACTATGTCTGCATCACATTGTGTAAATTCTCTATCACGGCCAACTTTAACTGGACCATCACGAAATACTTTTGCTATTTCATATCTTTTAAATGGCATTGTAATATTATTTTTATTTAAGGCTATAAATTTTGCAAATGGAACTGTTAAGTCATATCTTAAACCTAGTTCTCTGCCACCTTGATCACTTAGTTTGTAGATTTCTTTTAAGAGATCATTATTTTCATCGTATTTGTCTACTAGCATATCTAAGTAACATAATATCGGAGTTTCAATTGAAGTATATCCATATTCCATGAATGTTTCTTTTAGTACTCCATTAATATAATTTCTGATTTTTTGTTCTTTAGGTAAAAAATCATAACCACCTTTAACATTTTGTATTTTCATATTTACCCTTCCTTTTTTATTTTAAAAAAACTATACAATGTGCTTGTATAGTTTAGCATATACAAGCACTACAATAAGCACTTGTATTAACAACTTTAATGTCGTATTAACAAGTGCATGATTTTATGATGGTAATACATTTTAATAAATTTAAATGTGTTCATAAAAACATCCCTTTCAAATTACCTATATTTTAACATGATTATATGCATTTGTCAAAAAAATTTTTAAACTAAAAAGGAACTTTCATAATAAAGTTCCAGTTCTAAGACTCATTTCCTTAATTATATTATTTGCTATCTTGTTGATATGCAGTAGTAAATTAGTCTCTCTTCAGTTTTGATTGAGTGTCATTACAATTATCAGGATGACATTCACTAGTCACAATATCACAAATTGTTAACATTGTCAATTTGATTAAAAAGAAAACAGGAAATTTATATTTCCCATTGTCCGTTTTTATTTGAACCAGTTCTTTTAATAACATTTTGATTTTTCAAATCTTTTAAATTTCTTGCAACAGTTGTTCTATTTATTCCCAACAATTTACTTATTTCACTTTGAGTAATTCTGTTATTTTCTTTTATTAAATTAACAATTCTTTCTTGAGTTTCAGATAATAAATAATTATTTTCATTTACAGCTCTTGGAATATTTGATAAACTTTCTGGTGATTTAAATTTAAAATTAACCCTTATAAAGTTATCGCTAAATTCATATACATCTTTGCTATATGATTTTAATATTCTTATGATTCCTGTACCAAGTTGTTCTACTAAATCTAAATCTTTAAATACTCTCATTAATTCTGGATGTGTTGGTGCAGAGAATCCTTTTAAGAAATCTTCTTTAGTTACATTAAGAGGTAAACCGCCTGTCGATGAAATTGCAATATGATCACTAAATATTTCAAATTTAGGTGGATATTCTCTTTCCCAAAGTGTATGAACAAAAGCATTTGTTATTGCTTCTTTTACAGAAATATTATCAAACATTTTAACTTCTTTTCTGTCTTCACTAGTGATTTTAGTATAGGTCTTATTAATTTGTTCAAATTTATTAATAACATTTTTAGCTGTTTTAACTAAACAGCAATAACCATATTCTTCACTTTCAATTAAATCATATGCATCGGTACCTGAATAAGTAGCTACCTTAATTGAAATATCATTATTATCTGCTAAAAGGTAAGCAAGATAATTATATTTACCATCTTCCATTACTAATCCCAATTGCTTTAAAAAGTTATCATTTATTCTATACTTCTTTTCTTCATAATAAATTTTTAATTGTGAAAAAGACAAATCTTGGGTTGGAGAAATAATATTTTTTAGTGAAGTTCTAGTTCTTGATGCATATAGTCCTTCAATTTGTTTTTCACTTAAGTGTTCGCAAGAACTTCCTATTCTTATAAAACATCCTTCACTTGTCATTCCATTTTTTCTTAAGTAATATGGCTTTTCATTACCAGTTGCAATTATGATATGCAAATATTTTTTGCCATCATTTTCTTCTACTTCTATATCGAAAAGTCCTACAGTTGCTGGCAATATATTATTTTTAATTCTATCTTTTATTTTTAATTGTAAATCATCTATATTTTCATTCACTCCGACAATTTCCCCGGAATCATTTACCCCAATATATAGATTGCCTCCGTTAGAATTCAAAAAACTTATTACTTCTTTTTCAAGTTTTTCATTCAATTCTTCTTTAAATTCATTTCTTGTATCTTCTAAAAAATCCAACATTTTTATCACCTACCTCATATATTATACTATAATTCTCACATCAAATGCAACAATAATGCAACAATAATGCAACAATAATGCAACAATAATGCAACAATAATGCAACAATAA
>ENA-ORTG01002248-ORTG01002248.1-human-gut-metagenome-genome-assembly--contig:-NODE-2248-length-15787-cov-5.616514_pt1 | contig 15787 bp, 12 predicted proteins | sample MGYA00241906_ERZ509176 | MGnify/ENA primary metagenome ERZ509176 (study PRJEB26280, sample SAMEA2338811) | human gut metagenome | biome: human gut; feature: human-associated habitat; material: faeces...
TTCTGACCACCGGATACGTTGGTTCCTCCCTGTGAAATTGGAGAATCGTATGTTTCCGGTTTTGCATCAATAAATTCTGTTGCCTGAGCTACTTCTGCTGCTTCTTTTACTTCTTCGACGGAAATGTCCGTCTTACCGTAACGAATATTGGAATCGATCGTACCTGAGAAAAGAATTCCCTTCTGCGGTACATATCCAAGCCTTGATCTGACATCTTTCTGTGTCATATCACGGACATCAACTCCGTCTACAAGGATACGTCCCTTCGTCACATCGTAGAATCGCGGAATCAGATTAACAAGTGTACTCTTGCCACTTCCGGTACTTCCGATCACGGCGATCGTCTCACCTTTTTCTGCTTTGAAGGAAATATCTGTCAGTACATTTTCTCCTGCTTCCGGATATGCAAAACTTACATGATCAAATTCCACAATTCCCTTTACGTCTTCTGCCGGCAAAACCGGATTTTCCGGATCTGTAACACTTACTTTTGTTTTCAGCACGTCGTTAATACGGAGTGCTGCGACATTTGCTCTCGGAAGCATAATAGACATCGCTGTGATCATCAGGAAGGACATGATGATCTGCATTGCATACTGGATAAATGCCATAACATTGCCAACCTGCATAGTTCCGTTATCTACCGCATAAGCGCCACTGTAAATAATCAGAACGGAAACGCCATTCATAATAAGCATCATCGTCGGCATCATAAATGTCATACAGCGGTTGACAAACAAGTTTGTCTTTGTCAGTCTTTCGTTGGCTTCCTCGAAACGTTCTTCCTCATGTTTCTCCCTGCTGAATGCACGGATAACCGGAATACCGGTAAGGATTTCACGGGTTACCAGATTCAGCTTATCAACCAGCGTCTGTAATACTGTGAATTTTGGCATTGCCACCTGGAACAGAACAAGGATCACCGCAAGAATAAGTCCAACTGCCAGACCAAGAATCCAGGTCATAGAAGAATCTGTGTTTAAAACACGGATCACACCACCGATACCAAGGATCGGCGCATACAGTACAATACGGAAGAGCATTGCCATAACCTGCTGTACCTGCTGAATATCGTTCGTGCATCGTGTGATAAGTGATGCAGTTGAAAATTTGTGGTACTCTCTGCTTGAAAAAGTGATAACCTTTCGGTATACCGCATTTCTTAGATCGTGACCGAGTGCTGCTGCAACTCTGGAAGAAAGAAATACCACACAGATTGCGCAGAGCATTGTGATCAGTGCCATGCCAAGCATTCTCACACCCGCAATCTTGATGTAATGCATCTGGATCGCATCGACGTCTTCGCCAATTGCTTCATACTCGCTTTTTACGTAGGAAACACCAGCCTGTGTGATAATGGAAGCCTGCATGCTGTCAACTTTTTCGCTGATTTTTTCTGTCATGGCATCCAGTGCTTCTTTCGGCATAATCGCAAGTGCCTGCATCGGATCTGTGCCTTCCGGAATGCCCATCTGTGTAAGCATGGCATTTACTTCATCACCACCGGAAGAAAAGCTTGCCACGATGATCATCGGCTTTCCGAAGATGCTGTTTAATTCATCTCTTTCTTCGGAAGTCACATCGTCTTTCAACACAAGAAGATCACCGTCTTCTTCATAAAAGGAATCTACAGTATCTTTGTCATTATCGTCCATAAACAACTGAAGACTGTCCATGGATGTCTTTCGGATCTTTTCCGGTACGCTGTCTTCAATACCACTCTGCTGGATTCCCACATTGACGATTTTGGATGTGTAATCCGGCAGGGAAAGATCGCAATATGCCTGAAGAAACAGAAGTGCTATGATCAGTACTACATAGCCTGCTGATTTTTTCAGATATTTCATCAGTTTGATCACTTTTGCTGCCTCACTTTCTTTGTGTCATTTTCCGGATGTTCCGGGTATTTTATCAATGTTCTCTGTAATCTGCTCCAACATTCTTCTCAAAAGGCAAAGTTCTGTTTCGCTGAGACCATCGAGAAGAATCTTTTCATTTTCCTGGACTTTCTTCATGCCATTCTCTTTTGCCTGTTTGCCTTTTTCTGTCAGATAGATTCTAGAGATGCGCTGATCTTTTTCATCGGCTTCCCTGTAAAGAAATCCTGCTTTTTCCAGTCGCTGGACAGTCACATTGACGGTCGGCGGTTTGATTCTTAAATGTTCTGCGATCTCACGCTGGCTCAGTCCGTCTTTGTATGCCAGTAAGCCAAGTACCGGAATCTGTCCCGGATAAATTCCCAGTTCCTGCATCTGTCCAAAGCACTTTCCCATAAATCGGCGGTCAATTCTCATAAACATGGATAAAAAGCTGTCCTTATGCTCCGGTGGGCAAAACTCTGGTTCTCCTTCTGTAAACACCTCTTCACCTCCATAAGTAATGTTTATAGTTTGTTAGTCGATTATTGATTAGTCGGCTAATTGATTATTATATGCATTTGCACAAAAAAAGCAATGGTTTTTTATGAATTTCACAGATTTTTTATATTTTCATCATAAAAAATATTTTGCTTAGCTAATTAATAAAAATATATATTTCACGCTGATGCAGTACCGGACTCCCAACATGGAAACGGCTTCGGAATTTGGAAATACTATGTCTCTCTTCATTCTGCTAAATACATGGCGAAAAAGTGCATAACTCGCTAACGCTCAAACAATGCACTTTTTCGCCATAACGCAGTCTGCCGAGAGACTAAGTATTACCATAAATTCCTGCAGATGTTTCCTGTTTGGAAGTCCGGTACTGTCTCAGCTGATATTTTATTTTTTCATATTATCTGGCCTGACACTCAATATTTTTTATCTCTAAAATATAAGAGTTCCTTTGTTCATTCATAAAGCACGGTGAGGTGCCACACTATCCTGTATAAAGTACGGGGATGGATGGGAAAAGAAAAAGAGGACTCAAAGAATGGATGCTTTTCGTATTTTCAACGAAAATCTCCAACCCGAGTCCCCTTAGTTTCTTCCCATCATCGCCGGGAATTCTTTATACGAACTGATTACTTTCTCCATCGTATTCGTACTCAATCGATGCGAGTTTCTCCACCAATTCTTCTCTGTCCAGCCCTTTGTCTTCGCAAAGAGCCTCCAGAGTACCATAAAAATCTCTCAACTGTGTGTTGACATAGCTCAACAGCATTACCGGATCCTTTGGTATCATTGCGTACCTCCTGTGGTATTTGGCTACCGGTCAGATTATACACAGCAGCATATTATTTCGTGTTGATCACAAACTCTCCGTCTTTTACATCCAGCACAAGCGTGTCACCCTGATGAACATCACCGGAAAGAATCTTCTTCGCAGCAAGTGTTTCCACATAATTCTGCAGATAACGTTTCAGAGGTCTTGCACCATATACCGGATCATAGCCATTTTCAATTACTTGTGTTCTGGCTGCATCTGTCAGTTCCAGAGAAAGTTCCTGATCTGCCAGACGGTCACTGAGCTCTTTGACCATCAGGTCTACTATGCCGCCAATATTCTCTTTTGTCAATGGTTTGAACATAATTGTTTCATCCAGACGGTTCAGGAACTCCGGACGGAAGTGTGCACGCAGATCCTGCATGACCAGGTTTCTCGCCTCTTCGGAGATGCTGCCGTCGTCCTGAATGCCGTCCAGCAGATACTGGGAGCCGATATTGGAGGTCATGATCAGGATCGTATTTTTAAAGTCTACGGTACGGCCCTGGGAGTCGGTGATACGGCCGTCATCGAGTACCTGCAGCAGAACGTTGAAGACGTCCGGATGCGCTTTCTCGATCTCATCGAACAGAACAACAGAATATGGTTTTCTGCGCACTGCCTCGGTCAGCTGGCCGCCCTCCTCGTAGCCTACATATCCCGGAGGCGCTCCGATCAGACGGGAGACGGAGTATTTCTCCATGTATTCACTCATATCGATACGAACCATGTTGTTCTCATCATCAAACAGCTTTTCTGCCAACGTTTTCGCAAGCTCTGTTTTACCGACACCGGTAGGTCCAAGGAACAGGAACGAACCGATCGGTTTTGTCGGATCCTTGATTCCGGCTTTGGAACGGATGATCGCATCCGAAACCTTGGTGACTGCCTCATTCTGGCCGATAACTCTCGTGTGAAGTTCCTCTTCCAGGCCGAGGATCTTAGTTCTCTCGCCTTCGGTCAGTTTTGCAACCGGGATTCCGGTCCAGCGGGAGACAATTCTGGCAATCTCTTCATCCGTTACACTCTCGTGTACCAGGGAGAGATCTTCATTTTTAACTTTTTTCTCTTCTGCTTCCAGCATCTGCTGTAATTTCGGGAGTTCACCGTACTGCAGTTCAGCGGCGCGGTTCAGATCGTAATCATTCTTTGCTTTCTGGATCTGGCGGTTCATGTCCTCGATCTGCTCACGCAGTTTGGACAGTTTCTCAACGGAACTCTTTTCATTTTCCCACTGTGCCTTTGCAGAATTGAAGGTATCCTTTAACTCAGCCAGCTCTTTCTGCAGTGTTTCCAAACGCTCGCGGCTCAGATTGTCGGTCTCTTTTTTCAGTGCGGCTTCCTCGATCTGCATCTGCAGAATCTTACGGCGCTGCTCATCCAGCTCGGCCGGCATGGAATCCAGTTCTGTCTTGATCAGAGCGCATGCCTCGTCGACCAGGTCGATTGCTTTATCCGGCAGGAAACGGTCGCTGATGTAACGGTTCGAAAGGGTTGCGGCTGCAACGAGGGCACCGTCGGTGATTTTTACGCCGTGGTAAACTTCGTAGCGCTCTTTTAAGCCACGCAGGATGGAAATCGTATCCTCTACGGTCGGCTCATCAACCTGAACCGGCTGGAAACGGCGCTCCAGGGCGGCATCTTTTTCGATGTACTGGCGGTACTCATCCAGCGTTGTGGCACCGATGCAGTGCAGTTCGCCTCGTGCCAGCATAGGTTTCAGCATGTTTCCGGCATCCATCGCGCCGTCGGTCTTTCCGGCGCCGACGATCAGATGCAGCTCATCGATGAACAGAATGATTTTTCCGTCGCTCTTTCTGACTTCCTCCAGAACAGCTTTCAGACGCTCCTCGAATTCGCCGCGGTATTTTGCTCCGGCTACCAGGGCTCCCATATCGAGGGAGAAAATGGTTTTATCTTTCAGGCTCTCCGGTACATCGCCGTTGGCGATTCGCTGGGCCAGGCCTTCTACGACTGCGGTTTTACCAACACCAGGCTCACCGATCAGAACCGGATTGTTTTTTGTCTTACGGGACAGGATACGGACAACGTTCCGAATTTCGGTATCACGGCCGATAACCGGGTCCATTTTCTGGTTTCTGGCTTTTTCTACGATATCCTGTCCATATTTTTCCAGGGTGTCGTATGTTGCCTCCGGGTTGTCGGTGGTAACTCTCTGGTTTCCGCGCACGGTGCTTAATGCCTGCAGGAAACGTTCTCTTGTGATGCCGTACTCCTGAAACAGTTTTTTCATGGACGGGCTTGGGTTTTTCAGCATTGCCAGGAAGAGGTGTTCTACGGAAACATACTCGTCTCCCATGGCTTTCGCCTCATCCTCAGCATTTATCAATGCTTTATTCAGATACTGACCGATATACGGCTGACCGCCGGATACTTTGACGCGGTCGTTCAGCGCCGTCTCGACACGGTTCAGAAAATGATCTTTGTTGATTTCCATCTTTTCGATCATTTTCAGAATCAGGCTGTCGTCCTGATGCAGGAGGTTATACAACAGATGCTCCTGCTCTATTTCCTGGTTGCCGAAATCGTATGCGGTCTTTTCCAGGTCCTGTACAGCCTGCAGCGATTTTTGTGTGAATTTACTGATATTCATAATCGGCTTCCTCCTTATCTATTTGGGTGCTAACATTCGCTCCGAACAAAAAGAGCGTTGATGTCAATTTTCTTTTCTTTCTTTGTTCTAGTCGTACTATAACACTAGTTATTAGCACTGTCAATAGGTGAGTGCTAATTATTTTGTGAAGATTTTGTGAAGCCTTGATTTTACGGGCTTCACAGGGATTTTTCACTTGCTTTCGCACTCGATTTTCTTGATTTGACCACATTTTTACGACAAATTCTTGGAAAAATATATTCGTCTGATTTTCTTACCACATTTTACGACAACAACTTATGGTTTATACCACAACAGGTACGGTTTCTGGCAGGTTCATTTTAGACATCTCATTCTCCACATGAGACTTCTCTGCAATATGATTGTAGACATTCATTGTGATCTGTGCATCCGAATGGCCCATGACATACTGCATAACTTTAGGATTGACATTGTTCTCACCCAGTCTGGTACATCCCGTATGACGAAGGGTATGCGATGAAATAGGAGGCATCAGCTCCGGCTCTCGCTTCTCTTCTTCTGCCAGTTTGCTTTCTTTCTTATTATAGGCATTGACAATATTTTTCAGAAAGCTGTTCACTCCCGCCGGCATGATTGGACGTCCATGCTTTGTATTGAAGATGAATCCACTGCGTCCACCAATCTCTACATTACTCTGCAAACCAAGCATCAGGTTCAGCTCTCTCTGTTTACGGAACGCATCATATACCATCTGTGTCATAGGAATGTCTCTGATTCCTGCATCCGTTTTGGTTTCTGAATCATGGAAACAATATCCTTCATCACCTTCATAATACACAAGCTGTCCACCTACATGAATCTCCCGGTTCTTCATATCCACATCTGACCAGGTTAAGCCGATAGTCTCACTCACTCTCAGGCAAGCCCCAAACATAACCTGCATCATTGGAAGATGAGGCTTATACACATTACTCTGTTCAACAAACTTCAGAAGTTTTTCCTGCTGTTCCAGTGTCAGTGCTTCTTTCTCCTTTGCCGGAGCCCCATAATCTCCAAGTGTTCCAGTTACCGGATTCTTACGGATAATCCCGTCTTCCACTGCCAGTTCAAAACTGGGATTCAATAAACCATAAAGACCTTTGATCGTACTGTGTGCCAGTCCTTCATCTGACAATGAGGAAAAGAACGTCCTTACGTGAGATGTCTTAAAATCTACAACACGAATATTTCCTAAAGTATTTCGTATCCGGTAGTCCCACATACGGATATAATTCTTTTTCGTTCTTTCCTTGATATTCTTTGTTGCCATGTATCGCTCAAACAACGTATTTACAGTCAGCTTCTTGACTGATGCGTCTGTAATAAGCAGATCATCCATATCCTTATTGATCTTCTTTTCCATTTCTCGCAGACTCGCCAGATCAGCTGCATAAACCGAATTACGCTTTCCGGTAATTTCATCCTTGTAGCGATACTCATAACGTCCATCCGGGCGCTGGTATTCACCTGTTTTTAAATTTCTGCCTTTATTATCTTTTCTTGCCATATCAATCATTCCTTTCACTTCATTTTTCGTTATTCGGAATGATTTTTGTCCTGTCGGTATCAGTCATTTACTGTCTGATATCTGCTCACAGATTAACATAATATTTTATGATTTCCAAGGGTAAATTCCTGCAAAATGCTAATTTTTATTTGCCTGTTTTACAGGAATATTTTCCCTTTTTTACTTTTCATTCCGAAGGAAAGTTGTTGTATTTTATCTTCTCATCTTTCATTACACTGCCATTGCATCAAGATATTTTTTTATCTTATCCACGTTATAAAGAACACGTCTTCCAATAATCACTCTTGCTTCTGCATAATCTGCAATTTTCTTTGCAGTTACTTCTCCGCAGGATAACATTGCCATTAATCCTTCAATATCTACCGTCAGACGATTCTCAGCCTTATACTCTGTTGTTTTTCTCATGATGCACATACCTCCTTTCCTCCGTATTCTTCTGCATCACCTCCCAGACAGCGGTTATGCCCGTTGTCAGTACATATACTTTTTGTTTGGACTTCTTACGATGATTTTCCATTCTGTTCGGCGTGTTGGCTTCCATTTGTATATGGCGGTGTCAACGTTACAATTGACCTCTATCAGAAATCTTTCTGAATACTGGCAGCTTCTTCTCAAGCATACCAGCCGTTGCCGGAGTATCTTCGGTTTCCACATACTACTCTCTGATACAGCGGTGGAATCCTGTGTTACCTTTAAGCCCGAAAGGCACCCATACAGCTCATTCAATTTTCAAGGTTCAATAATCAAAAGTTTTGTAGGTATACATTTTTGTACCTATTTCGATTTAATGCCATTATATCCCCCGTTACTGCTAATGTCAATAGCACCTCATGCGTTTTAGGTTCTTTTTTGTACTCTTTTTCATTGATTTTCTGCTAGTTTGTGTTATAATATGGACAAATAGTTATTCATTTCTTGATTTTACTATCTTCAATGGATGTTTATCAGGACTAATGCAGAGGTGACTTTATGAATTTTAATCTGAAACTAAAAAAAATCCGGACATTCCGGAAAATGACACAAAAAGAACTGTCAGAGAAGATCGGACTGACCGATCAGCATAGAATTGTACAATATGAAAAAGGTGTTCGTGTTCCAAAAAAAGATCTGGTTGATAAAATGGCTAAGGCTCTTGATGTTAATCCTTATACCCTCTATGATACCGCTGGACGTGACGCTTCCGAAATGATGGAACTGCTTTTCTGGCTGGATGAATTTAATCCATCAGCATTGCATCTGCTTCTCCCTCGGAAATTTCCTGGTGAAAAATGCAATGAAGTAGCTGACACTTCCGTTTACTACCATGACAATGATAGCTGGCCTGCCCATGCTCCTGTCTGTATGTGGTTTGACTATGGAGTTCTGAATGATTTTTTGAAAGAATGGGTGGTTCGGATGGATGAACTGAAATCCGGTGAGATTACCAGAGATGAATATTTTGAATGGAAAATCAACTGGCCACAGACCTGTGATGGGTGTGGGAAATATGAACCTAAGAAAAAATGGCGAATATAGCAAATACAATGCTCCCCAAAACTGGACAATATTCCAATAATGGGGAGCTACTATTCTTTTTTTAATCTAATGCTCTTCTACTATATGTATTTTTCATCACTCAACTACTTTATAGCCCGCATTTGTAATTACACAAATTTCTTCGCTTTTTCTTTCAATATATTTTTCTTTCAAACAAGCATTAAGCGCCTCTTCCCAAACAGCATATTCACGTCTATCTGGATACTCCTTAGCAACTACTTCGCTGCCAATTTGAATATATGTACCTGATTCCAAATCTGAAGTTATCAGAATCTGCCCTCCCGGTGCATCTGCCACTTTTTTAAGGAGTTGCTTCATTTCCTCTGTAATTAAGGCAGGTGTAGCACTGATATTCTCATTTTTGGTTGATACATCGCCATTTATTTCACTGATGAACTTGTCCCTTGCTTCTTCCCAAATAATATCTTCATTATCTGAAATATCAAATTCTGATTCTAATTCCCGTCTCAACTGATTTAGGCGATCTTTTACTTCGGAACGATCACCATCTAACTTAATAGCAATGCAGTCACTTCCAATTACACCTTTCATTCCAGAAAAATCAAAACCAGGAAGAAGAAGTGAAGTTGCATTGGCTCTTAGTACCCATGCTGCGCCCATTTCATTTAAGCTGACTGGGCTTTCGTAATATTCTGGCGAATGTACGAAAATAATATGCAAGTCATAATTAAGGAACCGTTCCCTTAAAAAGTCAAAAATATTGGCTCCATTTGGTATTCCATATCCTGGTAGGGAGCTGCAAAAAATATCTCTGCGAGGACTTAAATTGATTGAACGAAGTAAATCCGCAATTTTTGCAACTTGATCCTTATTCTTAGAAGAATGACTTATAAATATAAGCGGTTTCTTTTTCATACCAGAAGCACCTCCTTGTGAATGTGACAATCCTGACTCTTTCTCCTCGTCCGGATAATATTTATCAATATTTTTTCTAATAGCCTGAAGTTTTCCGACAAGCTCAATAAAATACTTTTTCTCCGTAAAACCATCCAGACGCTTGCCACAGAAATTGATAGTTTCCCACACAAAAGTGTCATGAGTTCGATCATAAATTCCCTGTAATTCCAATTTTATCTCTTGAAGCCAATTTTGGAATTCAGGCACATCACTGATCCGTTCAAAGGATGTTCCCATACCGCCACCAAACGGATGAAACATTTTTTCTATTTCTTTTCGTGAATCTATAAGTTTAATTAAGTCTTTCTTCAATCATTCTACCCCCAATGCCTTAAACACCGCATCTTCCGCACTCTGGTACGGAATCAGCTGAAATGCACTCATCAGATCAGCCGGAACACTTGCGAAATCAACAAACGAGGTACTCGGAATCAGCACCTTCTTTGCGCCGCTATCCAGACACACCTGAAGTGTATTGGCAAGTTCATCCACCTTTATCATTGTACCACTAATTGTTATATCTCCCAACACTGCCAAGTTGCTGACAACAGGCTTTCCAAGGGCAATCGAACAAAGTGCAATTAATGTTGGAAGTGCCAATTTGTCTGTCATACCAATTCCCTGTAAATCCTGATAGTTGATGATATAGTCTTTGGTTGAAGTACTGATAGCGCCACTGATCCGATTGCCGTTGGCTTTCAGATAATTAAATGCCGTGTTCACCGCTTCCTTGCATTTAGAATCGCTGCCTAAGCCAGTCCGTTCAATTTTGCCATTGCCCGGAAGCATCTGACTTTCCAAACGGAATACACCAATCATGCCACTTTTTCCTCTGGATACGGTATAAATCTGCCCCGGGTTACACATTCCATCCGGTATCAGCTTACCGCCACCCTGTTCTGGTACAGAAACATAATGTTCTGACATATCTTCTAAATCTATATAGGAGAAGTTCACATCATAAAACTCCATACCACCCAGCTTCTTCAATTGCTCCTTGACACGGCGACGCATTTCCAATGCAATCTGAATAATTTCTTCCAGTTCTTCTTTGGTAAACTCACCATTTGGGTACATCAACTTCAGATAACCGTCTATCATACGACGAACCGCAATTGTATCACGCTGATTCAGATTTCTCCCCAAGCGGAAGTAGTGGTCAAGTGCATCTCCATACTGCTCCTTACGAAGCTCTCGGATGAATTCTGCCAAATAGTCACTGATAAAACCGTAATCATCGGTAAAATGCTCCGGTCTGAACTTCGGTATCTCCCATCCAGGAAGATAACAGTGCATACGATCAAGAAATGCTGTATCTGTTCCCATTTCCTGCGGGAAAGGTGCAAACAGACTGGAGGTTTTCAACAGCACATCCACACTCTGATTGATATTTCCCACAAATACCATGGACGCAGTAGCAGCTTTTTCTTCTTTGCCACGGGCAAAAGAGCCGGATGCCATATAATCCTTCATAATCTGAATGCCATCTTTATCTTTAAACTTGATACCTGCCACTTCATCAAAGGCTACACAATCCCATAAGCCGACCAGTCCGACCGTTTTGCGTCCCATATTGTAAAACAGATTTGCAACTGTCGTCTGCCCACCGGATATTAAGATACTATTCGGAGAAATCTCTTTGTAGAGATGAGATTTACCGGTACTTCTCGGTCCAAGCTCGCAAAGATTAAAGTTATTCTCAACTAATGGAATCATACGGGTCAAGAGTAACCATTTCTCACGGTATGTAAATTCATCTGGCTCCATGCCGATAGAACGAAGAAGAATATCCAACCATTCATTTTTCGTAAAAGCTGTTCGCCCCTGCTTTAGTTCATCAATATCAATGTGCGGCATCTGGATCGGTGTCAGCTTACGGATACTAATTGGTGAAATATCTTTCTGCTTTTTCTGTTTGGAACGAAGCGGATTTCCATCAATGTCCTCAATGCCAAAATTATTGTCGCCTTCAACCTCATAATCCAGCTGAACAATACACCAGATACCGCCACAGAGCAGGCGATCAAATTTTTCTGGATATTCATCGGCAATCGGTACATTACCAACGCCCAAATTAGAAAACTCTGCAAAAAAGCAATCCTTTTTCATATCCAGTCGAACAGTCACCATATCAATGATTGTGTGACTTCCTTTTTTACGCAGCTGAGACAAAATTTTCTGTGATTCATCCGGGCGTACAAAGTTGTCAGCAAGAATACGCTTCACATTCTGTACGCCTTTCTCTATAACCGTCTCATCATCTGAACTGCAATACTGTCCCAACAAGAACTCAAGAACATACACTGGGACATTCGCCCCTTCTTTAATTTTCTTTGTCAGGTCTTTCCGAACAATCTTACCGTCAAAGTTCTGACGGAGCTTGTTCTTTATTTCTTCACGGGTACTTTCACCCTCTGCAAATTGCTCCATCTTTCTCTCCTCCTGCGGCATTAATTAAAAAAATCAAACTCGTCCACCGCAAAGGCGATGTCAATCTGGAATGGCTCCCGCTGTGGCAGCTGTAATCCCTGTTCATCTGCAATTACCAGATAATAAGTAGCTGTATTGCTGTATTTCAGAGATTTCAAATTAAACTGACAACGGAAAGTTCTTTCTGCACCGTTATCGCTGGTCTTATCTGCAATAATCTTCTGAATATCACTAATCTGTTTGCCGTCCTCATCTGTAAAATAAACTTGATAGGTTGCTGCTTCACGATTTGTACTGACCGCATCTTTTTGATAGAAGTTCAACGAAAAAATCATATTGCTGATTTTACGGTTTGCGGACAGTAAATTGACCGTTACCGGCTTGGTATCATATTTCTGCTTATTTCGCCTATATTCCATAGAATCATTGCGGAGATAATGATACTCAATCACCGGAACAACCATTTCCTGTAAACTGATACCACCATGCACAAAATTCATACCGCCGCCATTCATTTTGATACGAATACTTTCTCTCGGTGCAAATCCATTGAATTCCGTATTTCCGCCCAAGAATTTTACAGGCATCAAGTAATCTGGTTGCACACCCTTCTGCATAATTGCATATCTTCTGCCATACTCCACACATCGCTTGATACTTTCTTTTTTTGTAATGTCAGTGTTTGTTACATCCACATCAAAAAATCCTCTTTTATCTACTTTGTCCTCTTCCTTCAAAGGACTGTATGTATAAAGAAATCCATGATCTGCCGTAATTAAAATATTCGTTCCGCCAAATTCATTTACAATGATACGCACAAGATTCTTCAATTCTGAAATTGCCTTGTCACACGCAGCAAAAACAGCAATATCCGAAGTGTGGCTGGCTTCATCAATGGTATCGTGGTAAATATAAACCACATCCATACCTTTTACCAAAGCACTTCTTTCCGCTCGTTTCATAGCAATGATGTCATTATACTTTAAGGCCACGCTTGCCGAATCTTCTGTTTTCAGAACCTTGTCCCTATAAGTACTTGCCGTAGACTGTCCATCTGCCAAAACCGTCAAAATATCGTTCCGAACCTCTACTGTCAGTTCTTTGTGCGGCAACAAAGCTGCCATACCAAACTTTGTAGTAGAAGGGAAGATACTCTGCATACTACTGATAGAAACCTTACTTTGCGTTTCTCGCTGAAGCTGATCTGCCATCGTAGCTGCCACTTCATAACGCATGGCATCTGAGATAATTACAAATACTTTCGTATCCGAGGTTTGGATACGGGAACGGTAAAAATCCTCCTGTTGCGGTACTTCCAGAACTTTACCGTAAGTTGCCAGTTCATCCGCACATACATCCGACCAGTTATTGCCCAACTCACCTAAGAACCAGTGAGTATAAAGTCCTTCCACCTTATCGACAACATGCTTGAACAAATCATCCAGCAGAATATTGGAAGTCTCCAAGCTCTTTTGAAAACTAAGATGGAACAAACGGTAATATGTGTCCATCTGATAGTAGCTCTCAGTATATTCTTTCCAGATACTTTTCGCTTCTGCGGTATGGAATCCGGCAGAATGTTCCTTAAAGAAACTTTGCATATTCGCCACTTGTAAGATACCGTCATAAAAATTCTCAAATGGCTCATACCATACACAAGTTCTCCGTTTTTCAACGGTATTCGTAATGGTATCCACATCAATGATATGGTCACTGATCTCTGTCATTAGCTTTGTCAGAATCACTTCATTAATACACGGGAAGCATTCTGTTCCTACCAAATCCTCTACCGTCAGCTTTTCAAAGCGCTGATACAGACGGGCTTCATCCTCAACATAACGTGCCACATCATATAATTGCGGAATGTTGTCACTATGAAGCCATTCAGAAATAAAATCATAGCAATATGCCTGATGTGGCATGGAAATAAAGCCGTCCAGTCCGGCAAGATATTCCTGCCGCATGGTGCGGGTCGTTGCAGTTAAAAGCAGATGAATTGCTAACCGCCCAAGGTCTGGTTCTTCCTCCACAAATCCGCATCCCTGACGAACCATCGCCCAAAATGCTGCGTCTGCATGATATTTTACAAAATCCTGATAAACCGTATTATTATTCAAATCAAGTCCCGCCTGGAACACACTACGGAGAATCATATTAGGCTGTGCATCTTTCAATCCACAGATTGCCGCCATGACAGCCATGTGTAACTGTGCCGGTGTTTCCGGAACTTTATTCTGTGTACTAACTTTCAAACGACGGTCTTTCGCATTGAAGTAAGCACGATAATTTTTAACCTGTTTCCTCATTGCCGGATTTGATATAAGTCCCATCTCATCCATCCAGATAGAAATCAGATCTGCCCGAAACTCTTCGCTGTAAAGCTCCACGTCCAGAAGCCAGTTATCATCCGGGCGATTATAAACACACGGACTGTAAACCAGATAATTTGTGGTCAAATCATCTACTGAAAGCAGTTTTTTTACAGAAAACGCATTATTTCCAGTCAGCGCAATCACCTTTGCATTTTCCAAAACCACTTCATCCAGTTTATCCTCAAATTCCTTATCTTCATCGTACCAGAAAATGATACGACGCTGATAAAACTCAGGCAGAAGTACAGCAAATCTGCGATTTAAATCTTGTATTATTTTGTCTGTATCCATGCTGCATTATCTCCCTTCCGTATTTTTTACATAAATTGTGCTTCGTGCCGCACCTTCTTTTCTCAAATAACCATCCTTAACCATATTCAGCAAAACAGCTCTGGCTCTACGATGTTTTACATCTAAAATTTCTACTGTTTCAGCAGTAGTAATAGAACCATTTTCCAATACATATTTATAAATTTGTTGTTCCTGTTCACTATAAAGACGGATATCTCTTCTGCAAACCGGTCCATATCTCACTGCTTCATCCATCCGCTCATAATAAGCCATCGAAAAATCTACAATTTTATAAATACTGACTGAACTCTACCTTCTCCTTATTCGGTCCTTCAATCGTAAAGAACCGCACGCCGTTATCCCAGAACGGAAGGAAATGAATGGTATCCTTCGCTGTGTTCATTTTTTCGGCTTCAATATACCGATACACTTCTTCGATATCTTTCACATTGATCGCCACATGATCAATTGCTCCGCTCTCCATCTTTGCAGCCTTATTTTCATAAGTCTCGATCACAAGCGTTTCCAGTTCCAGAAATGCAACCTTTTCGTCTGCTTCTTCATTCACCGTCTGAAGTGCAATCTCAAATCCCAGTTTCTGATAAAAAGCAATTGTTTTTTCAATATCATTTGTCGGAATCCCGATATGCTGAATCCCTGTTGTATATGTTTTCAGATCCATCTTAACGTCCCATCCTTTCTTCAACCTGTGCAAGTTCCGGCATTGCAGGGATCGCGCCTTTCCTCTCTACACAAAGGCTTGCAACCGCGTTGCCAAACCGTACATACTCTTTCAGTTCATCCATGGTAAATGCTTCCGGTCTCTTTCCTGCTTTGCTGATACAGTATAAAAATCCTCCCCAGAAGGAATCCCCGGCACCTGTGGTATCC
>ENA-ORTG01002255-ORTG01002255.1-human-gut-metagenome-genome-assembly--contig:-NODE-2255-length-15764-cov-20.154688_pt1 | contig 15764 bp, 14 predicted proteins | sample MGYA00241906_ERZ509176 | MGnify/ENA primary metagenome ERZ509176 (study PRJEB26280, sample SAMEA2338811) | human gut metagenome | biome: human gut; feature: human-associated habitat; material: faeces...
CATCTTCAATTATCATTATCTTTTTCATATATTATATTTCCTTCTTTCTATAGTTATATTATATCATTGTTTTAACTGGTTTTATATTACAAGTTTGTAAGATATGAAAAAAAGACTTAGAACATCTTTGTGATGTGGGTAAGTCTTTTTGATATTTCGTGTATAGTTACTCTCTCCAGGGGGGCCTGCTCTCTTCAGTTGGAAGAGGCCAAATTATGTTAAACCATTTAAATACTGGCCTTTTTATATTGACATAAACCGTCATTTACCGTGTTTTTTTAGTATTTTTGTACCTAAATTGTACCTAAAAAAAGAATTAGCACCTATTCTATTAACTCTTAAAATGGATGGTTTTCTCCAAATAATTTACTTTCAACTATACACAATATAACATACCCTAAAATGAATAAAAATGCTATTAAATAAAGATTAGTTATAAATTTAGTTATCAATAAAAATAAACCTGTTAATATTGCATAATTAATAAAGAATCCAAAGCTTCCAACTGCTTTAGCACCACCTTTATACCATGTACCTGTAAGTATATATGCAAGTGGAATAAAAATGCCACCACATATCCAGTTAACTATTGCAGCTGCATTTGGATCTTTAACTATATTAGTAAATGGATTAGGAAAGCAAAACTGCCTTATTAAATAACTTGCTATGCTTACTAATCCTCTTCCATTATAACTTTTACTTCTATATCTTTTACTCATTATATCGCCCCCAAAATTTAATAATTATTATACCATAAATTACTTGACTAATTTCAATAATTAAGTGATTAATACAACAATTATTAAAAAGGAGGAGATTATGGTTAATAGTGTTGTTATTTCTGGATGCTTTAAAGGAATTGAAGGTGAAGAATTACTCTTAAAGGTTGAAGGCATAGAAAATCATCAAATTGTCAGAATAAATATTTCAAAAGGTTTTCAAAAAAAATTAAATAGTTATATTAAAGAAAGCGATTTAATTAGTATTAAGGGATATATTGAAATTGATGATTTACATAGAATTATAATTGTTGCAACAAAAATTACTTTTTTATCAAGCAAAAAAGCTCATAATTAACTTTTCTGGGCTTTTATAATACAATTATAATTTAAATAATTCTAAAGCAGTTGCTACTAGCTTATTGGTTCTATTATTTATTTTTTCAACAGTCCATTTATCTTCACTAACTACATCATTATTTAAATATAATCCATTTGTATATCCTATATCTTTTCCATCTTGATTTTTTCTATATTTTTTCTTTTCAAAATCATAATTACTCAAATTAGAATTATATCCTGTAATAGTCAAATTACCTAATGTGTGAACATATTTATTTAAATATTCATATGCAAGTTCTTCGTTCCCATCAGCTATCATATCAATCCACTCTTTTGGTATTTTTTGACCTTCTGGAAATATATGTTCAATTGTCCAAATATATTTATTACTATTATCTCTTGCCCATAAGTCAGTATATATTTCTTTTGTAGTATGCTGAGCTTCTATATGACACAAAATAAATCTTGTTGCAGTATCATTCAAATCATATAATGGTCCTCTCAATTTTTCTTCAAATAAACTATCTGGAGCTGATTCAGAAATTAGTTTATTCCTGCATATATTATAAACTGTTTCATTTCTATTTTCTTTGATTAATGCTATTATATCCATAAATATTTTTGTTAGATTTCTTGTATTTGGAATATCTGTTATATTTCTTCTAACAAAGAATGATACTAATAATTTAATAATATCTTTCATATCAATATTTTTAATATTTAATATATCCTTATTATTTTCTAAATAAAGAAGTAATAAATATCCTGGAGCTCCCTGAACTCTTTCAAGATTTAACAACTCATCAGCATAATATGTTTTTTTATCAGAGTTATTAATTATAATTGCGTAATTATCTGATGCATGTTCTATATCATCAATAAATTTATTATAATCTTTTTTTATCAATTGCTCATATATATCCATTAATGTGGTTTTTGTTGCCAAATATGCTAATGGATATTTTTTTGTGCTCTCTGGAGTTACAAAAGGTTTGTTTAATTCTTCTATAAAAGCATTATAGTACTGTCTAAAAAATCTTTCTTGGACAGAATACTCTTCTCCTAGGTTCTTTTGAATTTTAGTCCAATGATCATAACATTCGTCAGACTTCCCATCTCTTTCTGAAGTTGAAATAAGTAAGTTTTTTATTAAATCTATAGCAGTTAAAGGAACACCACGGTTATTTAATGATTCAAATAACATATATGCATCTTTATGATTATCAACTTCAATAACAACTAAAATCGCACTGTTAAATCTTCTAACCAAGTTTAATAAAGTTTTTATTTCACTATCTGCTTTTAATCCACGATATACATTTTCTGGATCCTCAGATTGTAAAAAGTTTGTTATTAGTTTATCAAAATAACGTGCTGCCTTATAAATCTTCCTGTTACCTGCGTAAAGTGGAAATTCAGCATTTTCTATAATACCAGACTCATATAATAAGAAGTTGTAATCTGCTTGATTATTATCTTGTATTTGTAATTGTAATCTTGGAACATATTTATCATCTTGTTTATATGCCAATTGTCTTTTAATATTATTTAAATCAGTCATACTATCTATATCTAATTCATCTTTATGTTTTAATAATTTTGTATATAATACAGATAAAAGAATAGATAAAGATGTCATTCTTTGTTGTCCATCTATAACTTCAAGATAAGTAGCTCCAAAAGCACTACCTGGTAAAGCAACACAAATTGTTGATCCTAAGAAGTATCCTTCATCATTTTCAATAACATCATTGAATAGTAAGTCCCATTCATTTTGTCCCCAAGTATACTTTCTTTGATATTTTGGGATTTTATATATAATTTTATCATCAGGTAATACCTGAGATACTGATTTTTGTTCTACATGTCTAATCATCTTTTTCTCCTAATTATATTTTTCAAAATTTTCGGCTTGCTCCATTACCTTGCTGAATACCTCTGGACTATATTCGGGAGGATATCCATTTTGAATTAAGCAAACCTTAATATCAAATTTCAAACGATTTCTTACATTTTGATTATTTAGCCAATCTGCAAATGATGATTTAGTATCAATTATTTCTTTTATCTTTTTTGCCAATTCTTTAGCTTTATTATTAATAATAACACCATTTACATTTTTATCTTCGCCATATTCAAAATTAAATCTATCGCGTAAATCTATTAAAATATCATAAAATGCTTTTTCTTCAAATGTTAATCCAATTTTTCTAAAACTTTCTCTATCAATTTGCATATCTTGAAGAATTTTCAAAGCTTGTTCAGTTGCATTTTTAATAATCTCATCTGTTGTTTCATTTTGAGCAACTCCAGCTTCATCAGATGATAAACGTTTTCTTCTTTCGTGATATTGTTTAATTGTTTCATCTAATAATTCTTGATATTTTTTTCCAGCAATCTGATTTACTTTTTGATATTCTATAATTTGTTTTCTTAGCATCTTAATTAATAGTTCTAATTTTGAGGCAGGCATTTTAACATCAATTAATCTTTCATAAGTTTCTGGACTAAAGATATCTTCTTCATCTCCAGAATCCAAAATACTTTCAACCTTTGTATATTTAAGAGCTTCCTCAACCATTTGAGCAACATTTTTATTCATTGTATCTGCATCAATATGGCTTGTTCCTGTCATCTTTCTAACAAATCCAGCTATAGCCATAAAACACTGTGCTAAAGCCGATTCATTATCGCTTAGTTCTCCTGATGGTTGACAAATATCATATGCGGATCTCATTCTTCTTGTTATTCTTAAAAAATATGTTTTAAATGATACTTTATTTACTTTTTTTCCATCATCGCTAACCATATTCATATTTTCATCAGAGGCAAATACATATTCAGCTGCTTTAGCTAACATCATATATCTATTTGCAGGATCTTCATTTGGATTTAAAAATGGTGATAAATCAAAATCAACAAATAAACTCTTTAGGGTATTTAATTGTTCGTTAAAAATATCAGTAGCTTGCTCCACATCATCTTTTGTTGGTGCAATACTTGAATCTCCACCATATAAAACCATGGCAGTTCTCATGTTATCTCTTATCCCAATGTAATCAACTATTAATCCATATTCTTTTCCTGGGTATTTTCTATTTACACGGCTAATTGTTTGGATTAACATATGCTTTTGAAGAGGTTTATCATTATACATATAAGTTAATGTAGGAACATCAAAACCAGTTATCCACATATCAACTACTATTACGATTCTAAAATTAGATTTATCTTGTTTAAATGCAGCATCCATTTTTTCTGAACGTTTATCATTTGTAACTCCACCTAAATAATTATACATTTCTTCAGGATCATTACTTCCAACGCTTGAAACCATAGCAATAAATGGCATTGGACTTAATTCTCTAAGTTCATCTTCAGTTATTTCAATATCCCCAGGAGTTTTCTTTTCTATAAACCATTCTGGATAATGTTCTTTAAATTTTTGTAATAATGCATAAGCTATAGGTCTATTTGAACAAACTATCATTGCTTTTTGAATTCTGTTTGGATCATTTTCACAACTTAATACATAATGGTCATGAATATCTACGGCTAATCTGTCTAATCTAGAAGGTTCACCTAAAATAATGTCCATAGAACTCATTGCTCTTTTACTTTTTTCAATCTCTTCAAATGTAGCACCTTCGTCAGCACATAATTTATAATAATTTTCAATTTCTTTAATCTTGTTCTCATCAAGTAATACTTTCGCAATGCGTGGATGATATTTTATTGGTACTGTTAATCCATCAGCAACTGATTGATCCATTGTATATCTATCAATTTCATCACCAAATGTTTGGTAAGTCTCAGCAATTGGAGTTCCTGTAAAGCCAACAAATGTTGCATGTGGAAAAGCCTCTCTTAAGACTTTTGCATACGGTTTAGAAATCAAAGCTTTCATATTTTCATCAACATCTTTGCTAAATTGAATTTTTTTAGAATGATCTAATTGAGTTCTATGAGCTTCATCAGAAAAACATATAATATTAGATCTATCATTTATTAATCCAATTAAATCATCTTTCCTATCGCAAAACTTTTGAATAGTACAGATATAAAAACCACCACTTTGTCTTAATCCAAGTTCTTGTCTTAATTCTTTTCTACTTGAAACAACATTTACCGAACCAATATTTAAAAATTCAGTACTTTTAGTAAATAGTTTAGCTACCTGCTTTTGTAATTCATTTCTATCAACAATCATTACTATAGTTGGTGAACCAATCTCAGGTATATCTGAACATCTCAAAGATAGTTGTCTTGCAAGAAAAGCCATTGTATATGTTTTCCCACAACCTGTGGCACCAAAATATGTTCCGCCTTTACCTGTACCTTCTTGCACAGACTTTATGATACTTTGCTTTAATAATCTTGCAGCGAAAAATTGCGGGTATCTACAAACTATTTCCACTTCATTTCTATCATATTCAGTATCTTGAAAATATATATAATCTCTAAATATTTCTAAAAATCTTTCGGGAGCATATACGCCTTTCACCATTGTCATTGTTTCTTCAAAAGGTAATGTAGATACTCTATCTTTGGAATTAACTCTTCTCCATGCGTAAAAATGTTCATAAGGTGCCCTAACGGTACCAAGTCTTGTTTTTACTCCATCAGAAATACATGCTAATGGGCAATAGTGTAATAAATGTGGCAAATCTCTCCAATAGCGAATATTAATTTGTTCCCATGCATCATGAATTGTAGCGTTAGCATCCGATGGATTCTTTAGCTCCATTACACAAACAGGAATACCATTTATATATAATAGAATGTCTGGACGTCTATTTTCTGCTTTACCATTGTTTATATATTCAATAGATAATTGATTAACTACCTTAAAAATATTATTCAAAGTTTTATTTTTTTCAAAATTTATTAAATCAATAATTATTGTTTCTCCGTTATCAAGTTGAAAATTAAAACCATCTACAATCCATTTATAAAACTTATGTAATGTTGCAAAATCAGTTTCTGCACCGACTAATTTGACACTATCAATTAATCTTTTTACTTCAGATTCTGACAAATCTGAATAGTTATTATTTAGGTAATCTTTTAAATCATCAATAATTAAAACATCTCGTTTATATTCTCTTGCTATATCAGGACCTGCCGAATACACCCAACCTTCATTTTCTAAAAATGAGATTAATGCATATTCATAATCAGATTCACAAAAGCGGCCATTAATGTTTTTAAACTCAGACATAATTACTTCTCCTTTGCTTCTTCAATTGAACCCTTTATTAAAATTGAACAGATATTTTTAATTTGTTTTTTTAACAGTTCATTTATTGATTTTCTTTCAATATAACACTTATATATATTAGCAATTGATCTTTGAATCTCTGTTTTTGGAATAGGCATTTTGATTGTACACAAATCATCATAAACAAAATTTTCTCTCGCACTACCCCAGGAATTAAAATATGCATATCTGATAGTTTGCTCTCTACATAGCCACAAGAATAAATACTCAGGATTTAATTTTTGCTTATCTTTAACTCCAAAAACCTCATAAATAGGTGAGACAACAAATGGCTCAGTTCTATCAGAAATAGCAGTTGCCCAAATTTTCATATGTGTAGTAGGAACATAAGCAATATCCTCATAATTAACGATTTTATAATTTGTTAAATTATCTTTGTCAACTGTTGAACTTGCTTTAATGAATTTAAGAGTATTAGATACACCAAACACATCTTTTATCTTATCATCAACATTTTTATCTCGCTTAAGTTCTAAGTAGCTACCAATTTCTTTGCATTCAGTTGTTTTTTTCAGCTTTTCAATATATCCTTCACATGAAAGTTTTAAATCTTCAAGTCCTTTCTCATAAGATTTTTGATTTTCTTTCATTGCTAGATATGTTTTAACAAATTTTTCTTGAGTTGGAAGATCAGGCAGTTCTAATTCAATATCACACATGTCATCCCAAGAAAAAGTTTCTCTTGCTGATCCCCATGAATTATATCTTGAATACCTGTCAAATTCAGGTCTATTAAAATACATAAATAAATAATGTGAGTTTATTAAATCTTTTCTTTTTATTTTAAATACAACATAAGATGATGAAACAATATAAGTTTTTTCTGTATCATTATATGCTAAAGTTATTTTTTCTCCATTTCTGGATGTAACAGTTACGTAAGCAAAATAATCTGGTTTTACAATTTTATAAGGTTTCAAAGAAACACCTTGCATATCTGCTTTTGTTTCAATAAATATTTTTTGAATTGAAATTCCTTTAACATCTTGTAATGTATATTTATTTTCTGAATTTCTTTCATCACAAGGTTCTATCAATTCTCCTAACTTAATCTTCTTTAATGCCATACCCTATTTCCTCAAAAGCTTCCTTTAGCATTTTTTGCGATTTTTCTTCCTTGCTTATTATTTCTGACATTTCGTTTTGGATTCTTTTCATTTCTTTGTCAAAATCAATATCTAAATCATGATCTATAAACTCAATATATTTGCTAGGAATTAGTGTCCATCCTTTTTTCTCTATTTCATCAATCTTAACACTTCTATATAATTCAGGAACTTCGTAACTCGAACCATCAACCTCAGTTGATTGCCACTTATGGTATATTTCTGTTGCTCTTTCAATTTGTCCAAGAACATTAATTTTTATATCATCTGTATCTTTAGACTCATTTGACGATAATAATACCTTCTTTTTATTTTCGTTTTTTACTGGATTCTCAGTCCATGTTCTTAAATCCATAAAAAGAATTTCGTTTTCGCGATTTCTTTGAATTCTATTGTGATAATTACCACCTTTTTTATTATTGTTAAGAATCCATAAAGTAACGCTAATATCTGTAGTTATAAAAAGTGCTCTTGGCAAAACAATTATTGCTTCTATTTTATCATTTTTAATTAATTTTTTTCTTATTTCTAATGCTTGAGTTTCAGAATCAGATAATGCTCCATTGGCAAGTAAAAAACCTGCAACACCATTAGTCTTATTTAAATGTGATAACATATGTAATATCCATGCATAATTAGCATTACTATCAGGTGGTGTAACATAATCAGCCCAACGTGAATCATTTGAAAGATTATCATTATACCATCCCTTCAAATTGAATGGTGGATTTGCCATTATATAATTAAAATCGATTCCTTTAAACATATCATTTGTAAATGTAGAATCAGCAATTGATCCTAAATTATGACTAATTCCTCTTAAAGCTAAATTCATTTTCGCTAATCTATAAGTAGCTGGTTCTTTTTCTTGACCATAAACATTAATCTTACTAATGTCTCCTTGTTTAGATTTTACAAGCTCGGCACTTTGTATAAACATACCGCCTGAACCACAACATGGATCATATAAAGTTCCATCGTATGGTTCAATCATAGATGCTATTAATTGTACAACATCATGTGGTGTATAAAACTCGCCTTCTTCTTTTGTAGCATTAACAGCAAATTCTTTTAAGAAATATTCATATACTCTTCCAATTAAATCTTTTTCTGTTCCAAAAGTTTTATGAGAAATCTTATTTATCTCATCAACAACTTTTTTAATATCATTTGGAGCTAAATTTCTTTGTGTAAATGTTCCATTAACAAAGCATCCATCTAATTGATCGCTACTATCGCTGATTGCTTGTAATGCTTTATCTAAAGCTGCATTAAGTGCAGTAGCTGGTGTATTAATAATAGTAGACCATCTAGCTTCTGGTGGTAAATAATAAGTTCCATCAGTAAATGTAGCATCTTCAAAAAATGCTTTTCTTATATTTTCGTCATCAGGATCTAAATTTTGTTTAATCAATTCTTCTCTTAAGTTTTCTAAACCATCTTCATATTTTTCACCAATAAATCGTAAAAAGACTAATGTTAACATCATATCTCTTTTTTCAAAAAATGAACCTGAATTTTTTGCTGCCCTCAAATAATTTCTACAATTAAATAAAATATTATCTATATTTAATGTATCTTCTTTTTTCTTTGCCATATTTTCACTTCCCAATTAACCTTATATTTTAAATTATAACATATTTTTCGACAAAATTTAATAATTTGCGACTAATTTGTACCAGAAATTACTGAATTGTATCAATAATCTTGACTAATTTTTAATTTTAAGTGATTAATACAAGGAATTGGAGGAATTTTATGATTAGAAAATGCACTGATGAGGATATTTCTGATGAAGAATTAGAGAAAGTTATAAATCCTTTTTATGATAATTATCATGAGTATATTTTACTTATGTTATGCCTGAAGTAATTGCATTTTATATAGCCAGTTCTTTTATTAGGAATGCTATGTGGGGGGCAACTTTTTATCAACATTATAATTCTGCTAAAGATACTACTAAGTATGGTTATGATAATAAAGAAAAGTTCATAGAATGCTTCTTTACTGTTAAATTAAAAGATTTTAATATTATGCAGTTTGAACAATGGAAACGAGAAATAAATAAACTTAATATATCTCTTAGATATAAAAATGATATTTATAAATTCCTCAAATCCATTTTAAACTTTGGAGTTAAATGGCATAACTTAAACTTTCAAGCAGTATATAATAAAATGACAAAGTTTCAAGATCCTAACGAACGTAGAAAAGAAATGGCTTATTATACTTATGATGAATTTAAAAAATTTATTTCTTATGAAGATGATCTGAGATGGAAATGTGTATTTGAAATATTATATTACTGTGGACTCCGCAAAGGAGAATTAAAAGGCCTTACCTGGAAAGACATTTACTTTGATAAAAAAGTATTATCTGTTAATAAACAAATAACACAAAGAAATAACCGTGTTAAATTTGAATTTTCGGATACTAAGACAAGGGATAGTAGAAGAGAATAAGTTCCTATTACTAAAGTCTTGCTAAATGACCTTAAAATGCTCTATGAGCAGGATAAAAAAATGACTATGGATTTAACGACGATTTCTTTGTCGTTTCTGATGCTAAACCTATAGCTGATTCTAATATATATCTTAGAAGAACTAAATTAGCTACTCTTGCTGGTTTAAAAGTTATTAGGATCCATGCCTTTAGGCATTCTTGTGCATCACTCTTAATTAACAATGGTGCTAATGTTACATTAGTTGCAAAATATTTAGGGCATACAAAAATCGAGGAAACACTAAACACATATTCACATATGTTTAGTACAGCCCTCGACTCTGTTGTTTCTGTTATAGATATCTTAGAAGATGACTAAGCTTTTTTTAATTAATATATTTTTCAAACTTTAAATTATCATTATATAAATTATTATAATTACTTATTGCAATTATCTCACCTTGTGGAGTTATTCTTCTTGAATTAAATTCATTATCATCCCATAATGATAATACTTCTTGCATTTGCTGCTTTATTTCTATTAATCTATTTTTTATTTCACTCTCATTCATTATTTGCTTATTAAACATGTTAACAAGTTTATCCTCAATAAAGTTTAATTCATACTTTTTTATTGATGTTCTTAATGTTTCTAAATTCAATGCATCAATTTGTAATAATTCATTATTCCATACATGTTTTGTTAATACTGGTCGAATTGTTTTTATGTCATCTATTTCTAATTCATTTATAATTTCCTCCGATGTTTGACCCTTATAAAACATTCCTGGTATCATTTCACGAAAGCGTTGTTGGATTGTTTTCATACTACGGGCTCCACCTAACGGCGTACATGCGCCTACTGCTTCTAAAGAAATTAAAGTTATATCTTTTTTAAATGATATATCATATAATTCGCACAATTTGTTACAGTAATCAATAACATTTCTTATATCATTTAACGGTTTGGGATACGAATATGTTAAGAACATAAAAGTCAAATAATTCATCTGTGACTTCGTCAACTTTTCCACTAATTTTATTGCTTCATCTTCAAATATTTGTAAGATACTTCTATCTTCTACACATAATCGAGATTTCATAATATCTATATAATTGTTTTTGGTAGTTCCAGTTTCATCAGTAGCATATCCTTTTTCAGCATTTAGAAACGATTGCTGTACAGATGGCTTTTTTAAATTATGTATATGATTGGGTGTTTCATCAAATGCTTGTTTTAAGAAATCTGTAACTAATTCTTCAACTCTTCTTTTTGTTATTTCCCATGATTCATCCGAATACTTTTTTGCCTCTTCAGCTTTATAAACATCTAATGCAATAGTTTTTGCTTCTTCAAGTGATAACCCACTTTGATTATATATAATTATGTTATTTTTTGACATATCATTATTTTGTATATTCTCAGAGTTTTTTCCACCTGATTGTTTTACTTCTACATCATTCATCATGTTCACTTCCTATGTTATTGTTCTGAATATTTACAGAGTTTTTCCCTCCTTTTTGAACAATACTAATATTTTTTTCTTTATTCTTTCTTTTCTTGAAAATGACGCCTAATATTCCTGTTATGGCTATTACGCCTATTCCATCAAATATCCAATAAGCATTTTCCCCAATCCAATCAAATATACTGCTCATACAAAACCTCCTATACTGCTACTGGTACTATTTCCTTAACAATTTCTTCAATACATTTCATTATTTCATCATAATCAATATCATTCGCATATTCATATTTTTTCTTATATGAATCCCATCTATTTTTAATGATCTCACTGTCTTTTAATATTGCTATGGCTTCTTCAATATTTCCATTATAATTTCTCTTTTCAAATGTTTTATCTACTGCCTTACGCAAATCATCTATTTTAACGTCATTCCAACCCTTAGTATATATCAAATATAAGTCATAATAATCTCTTATTCTACTATTAGCTTCAGCCCTTCTTAAAATTGTTTCTAGCTTTTCGGCAATTACAGTTTCGATATTGTATGACCATACATTTACATAGCTATTACCTAATATTGGACGATGCTTATATACAATTGGTTTGGGTGTGATAGGATCTCCTGTTGCGATATCAATTTGAAAATTTTCTCTAATTGTATCTACCTTTACATTTAAAATAACTCTAAAGCCACCATATTGATCTTCTTCTCGTATGTTACCTATCTCTATGAAGCTTATCAAAGCACCATCATTAATATCTATTGCAATAATAGATTTAATCATCTTTTCAACATTTTCTTTAGTAAAATTAGCATCTTTTATTGCAGTATCTATATCTTTAGTAGATCGGCTTTCTAATCCAAATAACGTACTTAAATAGAATCCTCCTTTTAAAATAAAATTATCACGATACTTACTTACTGCTAATCTTTCTATAAATCTATCATACATATATAAACGAAGTAATGTATTAAAATCCAAGTTTCGTTTAACAGCTATATTTTTTAATTTATCTTTTACTTGCATACTATTCATACATCATACTCACAAAATCCATAACTTCTTCTTTTATACCAAACATATCGGCATACTTTGAAAGTTTTATTAGATCATTGTCCTTTCTTTTAAGATATTCTTTAATTGCATATTTAACATGCTCTATATCCATTCTTTTTTTAGAACGAATTATGTCACAAATACATCTTTCCACATCATAAACTCTTACTTTATTACCCTGTGGTGTTTTAGCTTCAGTGACACCTATATCATAGAACTTATCATCTACATAAAAAACGTTATGCTTTTTTAGCTTAGGATTATTATATTTTTTTGTAACAGTTATATCAAAAGAACTATCTGGTGCTTTAATTGAAAGATTATGAAAATAAAGTGCCGTCATATGAGAATAAATTATTTTTGGAGTACTTACACTAAGTACATAATATACATCCTCGATCTTAGCTGAATCTATATAAATTCCTTTAGCCACTTTTTCTATCATATTGTTTTTAGTCATGATAGATAGATAATTTCTGCTTATATCAAAATCTTCGAGTTCTTTTGCAGTGATATATCCATTATTTCTTTCCATAAGTTTTTGAATGATTTCTATATTACTTTCGTTTATAAACTCCTCTTTTGTCATAAAATCCATAATTTCACCTCTCTGTTCATTCATACGGACATTATACCATTTATCCGTATCATTGTCAATACGATAAAAACTGATAAATTAAGCATTTTCAGTTTAATTGTCAAAAAGTAGATTATTTTCATTGAGAATTTTTGCCACTTTTGCCACTTTTTCTCAATGAGATTTAAAACAAATTAAAAAATCCATTGAAGATTTTTGCTACTTTCGGCAGTTTTCTTCAATGAATTATTTTAAAACTCAATTTTTTTGTACCTAAATTGTACCTAAAATTATTTTAGCAATACTGATGGCTCGTAAACCCTTATAAAATGGGCATAAAAAATGAGAGCACGGTTAATCTCTCTCTTCAGGGGGCAACTTAATTCTAATTCTTTTTTAAAATAGACTTTAGATCCGAAAATTTCTTAATATGTTTGCACTGGCAAATTATGCCATTTTCTTTATTTCTTAAATCAATTCCACCATCCTTACCCATTTTAAAACTTTTAAACTCCAAATTTAACTTTTTTGAAATGATATCCTTTGACAATTTTTCAAACTCCAACGGGCTTAATATATCTAAATTCTATTTCATACATATAACACTTCCTTTACTACTAAAAAATCTGTAAATTAACAAAATCTATAATATAATTCTATTTTGTCATTCACTTTATCTCTCTAAACTTTCTAATTCATCTAATTCATACTTAATATTTTTATTAAACTTAATTTTGGAAACATCATATATAACTGCTAATGGATATCTTACTTTTGGAATTGACTTAAATATTTTAAATGGTGTTATCCATATTAAGTAATCTATATTTGAATCTTTTAATATATTTAACATATTACTATCCTTCCACCAAAAATGTAGGTCTCCTGTCATTAGTTCGCCCGGCCCTTTAGGAACTTCACAATCTATCAGTTTAATATATGGTGTCGATTCATCAAAAACAAAAAATATTGTCTTAAATCCTGGATGATTATTTTTATATTTTTCTATTTTTTGTATATGTTTTTCTATTACCCTTTTAAAATTATCAACATAAAGTTTATAGTTATGATCTTCATGTCCTTCTAGGCCACAATAAGGATTTATGAACAAATTACCAGCTTCTGCTATTTCCTTAATGGCTTTATTTTTGTCTATTAATTGTTTTGTTTTTTGACTTTCTCGCTCATTATGTCGATTAATTACTTTACCATTTTTATCAACAAATGTATGGTCATCAATTCTCATTACATCCATCATTAATTTAAATTTATTATTATAAAAGTCCGGCGGTAAAGCATTTTTAGAAGAGGCATCAGTCCATGTTTTCCATAACAATTTATTATGTATTAATCTATATAATAGTATATTATTAAAATTTAATGGAAATATTTTTATCCTCCATCTTTTTAAGTCTTGAAAAGTTTGTATTATTCTTTCTTCTTTATCATACCTATTCATTTATACCACCCCTAATTATGCAGAAAAGCACTGATATTTTTTTCTTGTCTCTAGCTTTAGAGATTCAAAAAATTTATATGGCTTAAATTTAATATTATTGTAAATTTTTATATCTTGCCACTGTTCAATATATTGTGTGATATCCTCATTTATTGCATCAAATATTTTAAAAAAGCTTTCTGTTTCTTTTTTTATTTTCAACTCTTCCTCTGCGCAATAAAATTCAAATTTAAAATCTTTTATAATAAAATTAAGATCATTATTATACAAATCATGAATTTCAAGTATATTTCTTTGTGACATTATATAATTGATATGTTCATTAATATATTTTATATTGTTACTTAATATATTTTTTAAAAAGTCTAATAGTTCGGGCTTTTTATTTTCATCGCAGTCAACAAAGATTTCTTTTGTTATTTCATACCATTCTTTCCATTTGAATTCTTTATTGCGATAGTCTTTTTTTCTTCCTGCTACTGAGCAAAATTCTGACCAACCTTCTATATATTTCATAATACTAAATTGTAAATCACTATAAACTAACATATAAATATCATTATGTTTTTCATTTTTTTCTTTAACATTTCCAAATTCAATAATTAAGGCTACTATTGTTGATGCAAAACAACCTAACCCTATATTTAAAATTATATCCGCTAATATTTTGTCTTTTGCTTCCTGTAAGTAAATCCCCAGTACCAAAAGCATTATGGACATAAACAGCAAGCTTAAATATAAGTGCCAATTTAGTTTGTATGGTTTATTTATTTTATTATTCATTTTCAACTTCTCCTACTTCTAGTTAACATAAAAAGACACCAGTACAAAATCTATTAAATAGACCTGTACTAGCGTCTTTCTTTAACTAATTTAAGTATATCAAATTATTTTTATTTATTCAATATATTTTGACAAATTTCTTATTCATCAGCATCCTCTGAATAGTAGTCATCATCTTCTAGTTCTTCTTCTTCAAAATTAAATGAATCATACTTCTTTTCTTTTACTAATTCTTTTTGCCAATCTTCTAAATCATTATTATTTTTTTATTATCATCTTGAGTATCAGCAAATGCTTTTATTAAGTTCCATATTAAACACATAGTCTCACCACCTGAAATTATTATATCATAGTTTTTTTGCTATATATGACTATATGCTTATTTTCTACTCTTATTTATATAATTACTTCTTTATACTAAAATAATATTAGTATATACCTACTGCTTATATATAATAGGTATCTTGGATACATTTAATTAAGATAAGTTTACTTAGCTTAATTAAACACTAATAAGACTTACATAGT
>ENA-ORTG01002256-ORTG01002256.1-human-gut-metagenome-genome-assembly--contig:-NODE-2256-length-15761-cov-4.248822_pt1 | contig 15761 bp, 6 predicted proteins | sample MGYA00241906_ERZ509176 | MGnify/ENA primary metagenome ERZ509176 (study PRJEB26280, sample SAMEA2338811) | human gut metagenome | biome: human gut; feature: human-associated habitat; material: faeces...
ACGCTTGAGGTAGTAGATTACTGAAAATGTACTCTTCATCGTCCTTAATTTTTTTAGGTTCAAAATTAGTTGGTGAAGAGTCCGTTGTCGGTACGCAAAACGGGGAGGAACGGCGCAATCTTTTTCCGTAACCGGATTTGTTGCGTGGGTTGTCAGTAACTCACTAATCCTTAACGCCTTGTTTCGCTATCCGTGTCCGTTTGTCGCCCTTTCGGGCATGGTTACGGACAAGTAACGTAGCGGCGTCCTGATTTGGCTTCAGCGGTGATTGCGATGGCTTCACGAATAATCGGAAGCACGACTGAAACCCTTGTAACTCAATTCTATCACTATTTCTTTCCGCATTTCACTTTTTTGTAGTAACTTTGTGCCATAAAATATTATTTTTGGGAAATGTGATAATATGTTTTTCTATTGTCTCATTAAAACTCTGCTCATTGTAAAACCTGATTACAATCGGTAGATAATATAAATATTTCTTCCAACTTTCCGGAACAAGAGGACTGTTTTTTAAACGTGCTGCATCTTTTTCTGTTACTAAGATCAATTTTCCCGGTGAAGTCATCTTTTCGAATATCACATCCAATTTCTTGAAATCTGACTTGCTAAACGTATGATGATCAGGAAAAACGACCGGCAACACTTTATTTGAATACTTTTCTGCCTCACGAATAAATGGAGTGGGAACTGCAATACCTGATATCAACAATATATCATCTTCTTTTCCAATATTTTTATGGTTTAAGAAACGAGCTTCCGAGGGGAATACAGGTTTGACTTCTCCATAAACGATGCTGGTAAAAAAAAGTAACTGGTGAGCCCGCAACTTCATATTTTCTTCAATAACACGAAAATCAATCGGCTTCATATCTTCGTCGCATTTAGTAACAACTACGATATCTGTTCGGTTTATATTACTTATCGGTTCTCTCAGGTGTCCGGTAGGCATTAGTTTATCATTATAAAATAAACGATGGTAGTCACTCAACACGATCGAAAGGGAAGGGTGCACATATCTATGTTGATATGCATCATCTAACAAAATTACTTCAGGTCTGTCTTTTTCAGGGAGGGATAAAAGATTTTGAATCCCCCGGCGGCGATTAGCGTCGACAGCGACAAGTATATCCGGAAATTTATTTTTCATTTGAAAAGGTTCATCTCCGATCTCCAAACTGGAACTTTCAGAATCAGCAAGAATAAACCCCGATGTTTTTCTTTTGTACCCTCGGCTTAATACTGCAATGCGATATTTATCTTTCAGTAAACGTATGATATATTCTGTATGGGGAGTTTTACCCGTTCCTCCTACAGATAAGTTTCCTATGCAGATCACAGGAATAGAATATTGTTCGGAATGTAAAATACCCCAATCAAAAAGTCGATTTCGCAACCATATCCCAATTCCATATAAAAAGGAAAGGGGAGCCAGGTAGGAATTAAGTTTTATTTTGTCATTTTTTTGCATGTAACTTCTTATCTGCTGACAAATATAGTTAACTTATCGGTGGCTGTCAGTTTTTTATTTGTTTATTTCAAAAAGAAGATACAATTTGAATCTCTTTGAAAGATAAGTTTGCGTTTATTCTGAAATATTTTCAGGGAGTTTGTGACTATACACATTTATTGTAGAATTAAGTCAATATCCGGATAAGATATCCGTCGTATCTTTGTTGTCTTCTTGATAATCTCTTGTAAATTATATACTTTTGCATTGTCCCAATTAACATGCTATGCCATGAATGTCAAAATAGAAGAAAGCTGGCGAAAACGCCTTCAGGAAGAATTTGATAAACCATACTTTGAGCAGTTGGTCACATTTGTCAAGAACGAATACAGAAGCGCCCATGTGCTTCCTCCCGGACACCAGATCTTCCATATTTTTAATGCCTGTCCATTCGAGAAAGTGAAGGTTGTTATACTTGGACAAGACCCTTATCCCAATCCGGGGCAATACTACGGAGTCTGCTTCTCCGTCCCGCAAGGAGTTCCCATTCCTGGATCACTGGCCAACATATTCAAAGAAATACACCAAGACTTAGGCAAACCGATCCCCACATCCGGCAATCTGGACCGTTGGGTAGAGCAAGGCGTGTTTCCTATGAACTCGGTCCTGACTGTACGGGCTCACGAAACCGGCTCACATCGGAATATGGGATGGGAAACTTTTACAGATGCAGTGATAAAGAAATTGAGCGATGGACGTGAGAATCTGGTATTCATGCTGTGGGGAAGTTATGCAAAAGAGAAGATCGCCCTTATCGACACCCATAAACACTTGGTGCTGACAACCGTGCATCCGTCTCCACGCTCTGCTGACCATGGTTTCTTCGGCTGCAAACACTTCAGCAAGGCGAATACTTTCCTCCAAAGCAAAGGTATTCAAAAGATTGATTGGTAAGAAGTACGAGTTCCGGACATCCGGGTGTAGCCATTCCGGACATCCGGGTGTGGAGAGTGGTAACATCCGGGTGTAGAAAGGCGGAAGATGGGCATGTTTCCAAACTTTTCTGCTTGCTTTTCGTTCTTTTCCTACTTGTTTTAGTAAAAAAGTACCTTTATGTTGATGAAACTATCTCCACACAGATGTATATCGGCACGGTTCCCTGCGTTTTTGTAAACAATACCGGCTACCCGTTTCAACGGCAGGGAGTGATACAAGTGTGATACAGGAATCCGGTATGTATCACTCCTTGCACACCATGTTTGTCAATGCTTGCAAAACAAAGTGTGATAGAGTGATAGAGAAACTGGATTATTGTGCAAGAGAGAACCGCAAGCTGATACCGTAGTTTGAGTTTGAAGTCGGATAAGATGCACTCGATATCAACGGTTCATTGATCTGAATATCATAGAATGCACGGACCGTCAACGCACGGCTCAAACCGTAATCAGCCGAGAAGGAGATTGTCTTTGCGATGTTACCGCTAGTAGCCTGCGTCAGTTGCGTGTCGATTTTACGAATCAACGACTGCATCTTGTTGAACGAGAAATCAAGGCGAACGGTGAGGTCATTGCTGAAATCACGCGTTTTCTTCATCTTCAAAACCTTGTTGAACTCGGCATATTTGTAACCCAAACCGATCGTCACTTTCTTGGAAAGTGCTTCGACCAATTGGTAGGATGTCGTGTTCAGGCTTAAATTGCGGGTAGTCGAATAGTCCGCCCGAACCGTCACGTTATTCAACAGCGTCGCATCTGCACCCAACAAAGGACTAAACGCTTCGGTAAGGCTGACAGACGAAATCGAATAAGGAGACGATGGTGTCGGGTTATCGTTCAGAATCGACTGGATATATCCCAGTCCGTCCTGCCCGGCATCCACCCAATTCAAGAAGGATGTGAAAGCACCTACCGAATAAGAACAACGGTACTGGTGACTCAACGTCAAGCTCTTGAAATATTTCTTGACAGCCGGAATCTTGATCAAGCCGTCGTAAGTAACGCGCCAGTTAGGCAACATGCTCTTCAACGAAGGGAAAGCCGTCAAGCCTACCTTCTTCGGGTCCTTACCGGTATAAGCGGCCAGAAATGCAGGAATCAGGACATCCGCCGAATTCCGGTTGACGCCGTTCACATTATCTGTTCCCGGATTATAAGGCATTCCTCCCAAGCCTTTATCATGGATAAAGCCCACATCCGGATATTTCAAGCCGGAATACTTGCTTTCGATACGTTGGGCAATGATCTCGCGGTTTGCCAACAACTTGTCAAAGGCTTTCGAAGAATAGTTATTCATAGCATTGCCACTGCCTCCGAATGCGCTTCCCAGCGCGATTGTCGTCATGGTAAAGTTTCCCCCCATAATCTCCGGCATACCTTCATACATAAATTGTATTTCCGTATTACGCGTATCGTTGCGAAGAGCCGTCAAGTCGATCTTCAATCCAGTGATCGGTTCGAGGTTCGCCCGTATATTCAGATTTTTCGTACTGGTCATGACTGCGGCATTCACGTCTCTCTCGGTATCCGTAATCAGCCAGCCTTTTTCATATGCCTCGTCTATATAGCTACGACGCACGTCACCGAACGCAAAACCGATCCCCGGGGAAAGTCCGAATGAAGAACGTCCCTGGCCAAAGATATCACCGATCTCCGGACGGAAACCGGGCAGCATCATACCGGCAGAGTTCGTAAACTGAATATTGAAACGGCGCACCATCATCAAAAAGCGGGCACTGTGTTCAACCGCCTTGTAAAGAAAATCCTCAGTAGGGGCCGGTCCCGGTATGATCGTCAACTTCAAGCGCACCGTGTCTTGGTTCAAAATCTTAACTTGTGCGAAGTTGATCGGCTTGAACTTGACTTTGTAGACACGCCCGTCCGTTCTTCTGGCCGTGATTTGCACCTTTTTCGTAAACATTCCATGCTCGACAACCGTAGCGCTGTCCGGACTCAAGACAATTTCTTTTTCCAATTTCGGCTTTTTCTTCTTCTCCGTTTTTTTAGCCGTAGTCCGGGTATTGTTAAACTTCTGGTTGATCTTCTTCAAATATTTGTTTTTGTTGTAGAGAGATAACAGGTTCAAGTTCGCCTGCAAATCGAACTGACGCTGGTTCTTGATCGTATTACCCATCTCGATATCTTCGCTTACCGTCGCTCCACGATCCCAGTTGTAAGTAGCATTGTAGCTCAAAGAAGCATTGGTCCAATCCAGAACCGGGATCAGCTGCAACGGCAACTGCCAGGTCGCCATAAACTGCTGGTCATACTTCATCGGGGTTCCCAGGTCAGCGATGCTCTTCTTCACGGAATCTTTCCATAACTGGTAACCGTCCGGGTTCAGTTCCTTATTCACCTGCACATACGGTTCTTCGATACGGGCATTCGTACCGGAACTGAACGTTATGTTCAGGTTATTCGTAAAAGCCCAGTTCAAACTGAAAGCACGGTCCCAATAGAAGTTCTGGCTGAATGTCACTGGTATATCGTTGGGGACACCTGTTGCCGCTCCTGTCAGGTCGCGTAATTTTATTTCGTAATAATTACGCATCATGGCCGTCTGGAAGTTGATAGACGGGGCCACATTAAACGCCAGTTGTTTGGCATAGCGCGTATAGCCGTTGTTTTTCTTCAATAACTTATCAAATGGCTTGATCGGCTTGACATAAGGCACATAGCTATAGGCGAAATTGGCACGGTAATCCTTTGTCGTTTCATATTCAGTCTCCGGGTTTTTCTTATCATTAATGCTGTACGAATACCCGAGCGTGAAGTTTGCCGGATCGTAAGGCATCGGGTTCTTACTCTTGATATTCACACGCACATTATTAAACGAAACACTCTTGATAACCGTCCTATCTTGAGAATAATTACGAATCGAGTCCTTCTCGGCTTTCGTTTCCGCCTTGTCGATAGCATCCTTCAACTTGACATCCTGATCCAGCGGATTGTATTTTGGATCATATGTTTCCTTCGAATAAGCATAATAGAACGGGATACTGACTTGCGCCTTTTCCGGGAACAGCTTACCCAATTCGATAGAGGTCGCCACGTTATACTGTTTGAAGTCTTCCATCCGGCGTTCGTTCAACGACTGGTCGAGAGCACCGAAACCAGCCGTTTCGATACGTCCGCCCACATTCACCGTTCCCAAGTCGGAAAGCGCAACATTCAAATTCGCATTGGCCGCCCATCCACCTTCTTCATTGAAGTCGGTCAGGCGCAATTCGTTCACCCAAACTTCCCCGCTCTTCAACTTATTACGCACGTTACGCACACCGATCATGACTGTCTTCACTTCGGAAAGACTCGGATTCCCTTTGACACGGATCGTATTGCCATCGTTGTCCGGATCCCTACCAGAATAGACAGTCTGGAAAGACACTCCATTCGTACCGGATCGTTTTTCCCGGTTACGCTCCAGTTTCAGATCCGTCAGAATCTCCAAACGGAAATTCAACATGTTTTCTGCCGGCCAAACGATTTTCTGGTGTTCCGAATTGTTATAGTTATACTCCCCGTGCGGAGTCAACTTCAACGGTACTTCATATTCGTAATAGTTATTCTTATAGTCCGATCCCAGGCGGATAAAAACAGCGAGATCGCCATCTGCAAGATCGTTTACATCCAATTTCGGAGCCTCGGCATGTGTAAACAGTTGCAAGCGCTTATACTGCCGCAAATCATAATTCGTATTCTTATACACGGCACGTGCATCTTGAGCGGCAAGGTCCGTTATCTTTAAAGAAAGCGCCTGTTCGTTCTCCTGACGAATCTGAGGCTGGCTTGGATCCAGTACACGGCTGACGCCCGGGGGCAATGTATAGCTGACCGGATCCCTGTCACTGTTTTCCTCGATATTGACAGTCGAGACTTCCAATTTACCCTTCACTGCGGGCGGCATCTTCGGATCGGACAAATCCTGCTCGTAGGATCGCCATTCTCCGCGTACCAATTGCAGAGTACCGAAGCGCAACACGACCGATTCCTTAAATCCTGTCATATACATACGCATGAAACGAATCGTCTTGAAATCATTGATTGCCCCCCCCCGACGCTGATATTGTTTTACCGGAATCTTAAATTGATACCAGGTAACGGATTCTGTCGTACCATCCGCCAATCTTACTGATGAAGTACGTTTATCCGCAATGAAGTTTTCACCGACAACCGTATCCTGCGGAGTTATCCTGACTTTGTATTCGAAATATTTTTCATTTTTATTCAGAGTATTGTCCTGATTGATGTCTTCTACATCAGGCACGGTCTTGGAAGAAGTGCTGTAGCGCTCGCCCGAATCGTTAATATCTTTCGAGTTTCCTTCCGTTCCATTATAGCGTTTGTAACGTGTTAAGATATCCACCTCCTGAGAATCATAGTCCGAACCACGAAAATAGTGGAACTTGTCACCGGCCGGATCAAAGAAAGGGGACAGCTGTAACGGGTCGTTCTCCATCTCGGTTAGGGTTACCGCATTCAATTTCTGGCGTAATTTATTCAGATAATCCTGGTAAGCCGGATATTCCTTTTCTTCATCCGAGGATAAACCGTTCAGGCCGACATCCTGCAACAGACGTGCACCTGCCGTATTGTCGAAGGCATAAACTGTACTCTGCTGTTTTGGAACCTTACCCCAAACAGTATAATCGACCTTAGAGGTATCGCCATCGATTGGCAATCCGTTTTCGAAGAACTTCTTTTCATCCTTCAATATGTCTTCCGATATCTCACCCAAATTAAAATACAGATCCCCCCCTGTTGTCTGACGATCATAAATGAACGGATCGAGCATCCAAAATTCGATATATTCGACATTCGCCGTCTCAAAGTCACTCTGGTCTATCTTTCGCATCATTCCACCGAAACGCTTTTCCGGGTTTTGCAATGTTCCGTCAGGATTAATATTATCGGCATCCAAGTTATACGGTCCGCGTTCCTGCGGATAGTAAGCCATGTTCAGAACTGTCAACGTATTACTTTCACTCATGCTTTGCTGCCGTTGCGGGAACAACTCTCTCGTCTCGATAGCACGGACATAATGGTTGGACAAATCTTTTGTCGTAATATATTTCGGACGCAAAGAAGAATTTTTACGCGTGAACAATCCGTCGATCGTGTACCAAGCAAGCAAAGCACGACTTTTCCCGTAATCGATATTATTGGTCAGCCCGGCTTCCGGGAACAATTGGGGCGTACCATCGTCATAAGGCACACTGGACAACTGCCAGGGATAAGGGTCGGAGAGGTCGAAATTGCTCTGTGTCGACTCGAAGTCATCCAGATACGAATATCCCCCCGTGTTCTTGTTTTCGTAATGCCCGGCAATCAAATGAGCGAACTCCGCATTGAAAGATATCTGGCTGGGTTTGCTTAGGTTCAGCAACGGCAGCTTGTCGAACATATTGGTAAGCCACTGACTCTCGCCCTTATAAGCCATATTGACACCCCAGAGCGTATTCTTTATCGCTTCGTCGCCCATCGTCGTCTTGGTGGTCAACGGCATTTCGGACATGTGCATGATGGTAGCGCCTACCATCAGATTCGGGTTGAACTGATAGTTCAAGTCCAATCCCATCATGGTCTTACGCTGCATGTTATAGGCTGTCTGGTTTTCCAGCGAGACGCTGACCGGCGTGCCTGCAGAAATAATACTTTCGTTCAGGATCGTTACCACGCCGGAAGTATAGTCAACAGTATAATCTACATTCTCGGTTAATATCGCTCCGCCAGCCGTTACTTTCACTGAACCTCGCGCTACGTTGGAAGCTCCCAACTGTATCTCGGCACCCGAAGAGGCTTTGTATTCCCCCTCCAGTTTGAACTTATTCTTTTCAGCAATCTGTCTGGCGACAGTCAATGTCGAGTCGTAGAGTTCCTGGAATACATATTTGTCAGCAATCGCATCATTGTTAATCTTTTTACGCAGATAGGAGCCGAATGGTTCCACACTTGGAAAAATAATTTTCCCATTATCGGCAAGGACGGTCACACCTTCAATAAAGTCGTATATACCATCCGGATGCGGCTGATTGTTGGAATCATAGCTATCTAGGTTCAGCACTCGTAACAAGATTTGGTTGGCAATCGCCCCTTCCGGCAAATAGTTGACATACGTACCGGTTGTATCGCTTTGATACATGATATTCAACTTGAACTTCTCTTTTTGGACAGAGTAAGCTCCTAATGAATAGATATTTTTCATCATCAGGTCCCAAAAAGGCATATCAGGCGACATGGTAATTCCTTTCAACAACTTCACATACAGGCAAGAGGCAGCCGATGAAGGGTTGTCAGTCGAGAACTCGCCAACCTGATAAGTCTTTCCATCCGAATAAGTATAATTGTAAGCGACAGCCAATACCTCATCTGCCTGCAACTGTGTTTTCAGCGAGATATACCCCAACTTCGTATTGACCGTATATTCGGACGCATCCAGCAAACGAGCGCTTTCCACTTCTTCATACTCCGTACCGTTAACAAAAGTTCCTCCCAACGCCTGATTTACCGTGCTGATATCACGAGCACCGGTAAATTGTTGGTTAAGGGTATTATATAATGTATTCGTATTATTATAGGGGATAGACAGCGCCCCCGAAGGAGAAACGACCGCCGTATTCGAAATATTATCATGCTCGGCCAGATCGGCAAAAGCGACCACGTTACGCGCCTGGTCATAAGTAGCCCGTTTGTTTGTCACCCAAACTTCCACCTTGCTGATCGTGACGGGAGAGGAAATCGTATTCAGGTTCTTCACCGCCTCATCATAGCGGTCGCGAAAATAGTGTGACAGGAAAAAGTGACGATTCTCGTCATACTGGTCAATCGTCAATTCGAAAGGTTTTGTCTGCACGCCCCCTTTAGAACTGACCGTTTTCGATTCCGACTCCTGCTGTGCAAACAACGCATTGACTCGCAACTTCCCGAACTGGAGATCCGCTTTCATACCGAACAGGGCTGCTCCTCCGTTGATTAGGGAGTTACTGGTTGTCATACTTACATTTCCGGCTTCCAGCGACTTGATAATTTCATCTTCCTCCCCGGTATAAGCTAATTTCAGTTTTTTGGAGTCGAAATCAAAAGAGGTTTCGGTATTATAGTTCATATCGAAATTCACTTTGCTGCCAACCGATGCCTGTACATTCAATTGAACATTCTCATCGAAATTAAAGAAGGTACGGTTACGAGCACGTTCCGGCAAAGAGGGATTTTTGGTTTTATTCTGCTTCAAGCCTAGCTCCACTTCAGCCGAACCTTGCGTTTTCACCCGGACACCGCCCGGCCCAAAGATACGTTCCGCCGCACCGATATTGAACTGCATATCAGCTAAATTGAACTGCTTATTAGCCGCCTTTTGAAATTCTTCCTCGTTTTTCTGGCGATAGTAGGATTGAACGGATTTTTGGAAACTATAATCCTGGTATTCCTCAGGGGTCAACGAAATAGGAGTAGTCAGATCGGCATCACCTAACTTGGTACGGACCACATATGTCCCGGTTCTGATATCATATTCGACCACTGATTTCACGTTATCCGGCGTCTTCAAGTCAGCAGGTGACTGCTTGGTAAGATCCTGATATTCTTCAGGGACCGTCTTGGCTACCGGAAAGCGGGTGCGCACCTTCGGCACCGTATCATCCGGAACGACCGGCTGTTCAGTATCCGGCAACGACATCTCATAGGCCAGAAAATCCGTATTCATAGAATACAGACCTGCACCAAACAGTAGAATTGTTATCCAGAGTATAAATTTCAGTGTCCTTCTCATGTTAATTGACAATTGACAACAGACAATGACAACCGACAATTCCAAATTCTCCTAAATTGCCAATTGCCAATTATCCATTGCTTAAAGCATTCTTAGGGCTGTTTTAATGACCTGCTCGACAGCCAGTGCAGGCGAACCTTTCAATATCGAGTTAACCGCCTTTTGCGAAGCGGCCTTCTGGAATCCAAGCATAACCAATGCCGCCACTGCTTCTTCTGTGACAGCACCACTGGCAGCGACAGAAGAGGAGCCACCTGTCACTGTCATTCCCTCTATCGGCTTTACCTTGTTTTTGAGATCAACTAGAATACGTTGAGCTGTTTTCAATCCGATTCCTTTGACTGACGTCAGAGCTGTTTCGTTCTTATCGGCAATCACCCGGATCAATTCAGATGGTGACAGGGAAGAAAGGATCATCCGGGCAGTATTGGGACCGACTCCCGACACGGAAGTCAACATCAGAAACAGTTCGCGCTCATCTTTTCCTGCAAAGCCAAAAAGCAAATGGGCATCTTCACGTATTACTTCGTACACGTAAATCTTCCCGGTCGGTTTCCCATTATAAAAAGTATATGTATTCAAGGAGATATTCAGTTCATAACCGATTCCGGCACATTCCAAGATCATCCTGGCCGGTGTCAGTTCTACTATCTCTCCCTTGATATATTCTATCATGTATCTTACGTCTTTATGATTCGCACCTATTATAACGCAAAATTAGGCAAAAGCGTATATCCGAACTATCTTTTTTGGTATTATTGTTTCCAAAACCCCGGCAACAAGATTGTCAACACCGTAAAGATCTCCAAACGTCCGACCATCATCAGAAAAGACAAGAACCACTTCGATACCGCCGGGACATCAGCATAGTTTCCGACCGGTCCCAGACTACCAAGTCCCGGTCCAACGTTACTGATCGAAGAGATAGTAGCCCCGATAGTCTCCTCAAATCCTACCCCATCGATCATCAGCACCATACAGCTGACAAATATTAAAGCAATATAGGCAAAAGCGAACGCCAATACCCGGTGGACGATATCACCAGAAACAGCATGCCCGTTCATTCGCACCGGAATAATGGCATGTGGATGCGTCTGCTTCTTAAACTCATTAAAGAGGTTCTTGGTCAAAATCACAAAACGGCCCATTTTCAAACCTCCACAAGTAGAGCCAGCACAACCACATACCACCATCAGAACTAGCGCTAACAGCCAGAAAAACGGTCCCCACGGAATATAATCGACCGTTGCAAACCCACATGTAGACACCAATGTCACGACCTGGAATACCGTTTGCCTAAAAGCTGTACCAAAATCGTCCACAATTCCTTTATACATGATCCAGACTGTCGATATTGCCGTAATAATCAGTACGAACCAGAAAAACCAGCGTGTTTCTTCATCCGCAAATAACTTCTTGGGCCTACCGTTAAAAAAGAAATATATCAAAGTAATATTGGTCGCACCGATAAACATAAAAATCGTAATTATATATTCGATATAGGCAGAGTCCCAGTAAGCGATACTGGCATTTTTCGTAGAATAGCCACCTGTAGAAATACAAGTGAGCGCATGATTGACAGCGTCATACAAGTCCATTGGACCCGCCCATAAAAGACCAATAAGGATAATGGTCAGGAACAAATAAACTCCCCACAGGCGCTTGGCCACCTGGGTAACACGCGGACGGAAACGTTCGTGCGTGATACCCGGAGTCTCGGCATTGAACATCTGGGTAGCCCCACCTCCGATAATAGGCATCAGCGCTACGGTAAACACGATCATTCCAATACCGCCCTGCCATTGCGTAAGGCTCCGCCAAAACAATATCCCGTGCGGAAGTGCTTCGATATCGGTCAATATGGTAGAGCCTGTCGTCGTAAAACCGGACATCGTTTCGAAATAAGCATCCGTCACATTATCTATATAGCCACCTAAATAGAATGGTAACATCCCCAAAAGGGAGAAAAGAGCCCAAGTCAATGTAACAGTCAGCATCCCTTCCCTGCGCCCGGCCGTATGTTCATTGGCTCGTAGTCCGATCAGCATAAAAAGGACTCCCGTTCCGAACATGATACCACTCGACTGAAGAAGCGGATAGAAGTCATTTCCTTCATATAAGAAAGCGACTGCCGTTGCAGCCAGCATAAACAACGTCTCAAGGATGAACATCATCCCTAACATCTTAATTATAAAACGAATGTTCAGCATAATATGCTATTAACAATTGACATATTGAACAGAGAAAAGAGACAACCCTGAGTTGTCCATTGACAATTAATTAAAGTAGTCCTCCAATTTACGCATAGCCGTATCCAAACAGAACACCACAACGTGGTCATAAGCTTGGATATGTGTATCACCCTTGATCATCATAGGCTCACCGTCACGAATCAATCCGCCCAACGTCAAATCTTTCGGAAGATTCAGATCTTTTACCTGCTTACGGGTAATTTTCGAATCGGGACGGGCAACAAGTTCCGCCACATCTGCATTGGCAAAAGTTAAACACTTCACGTTCGACACGTCTGCATCCAACAGGAATTGGTAGATATGGCTGGCGGCAATCAGTTTCTTATTGATAACCGAGCCGATGTCCATGCTCTCCGCTAAAGGTATGTAGTCGATATTTTCGATCTTGGCGATAGTCTTGAATACTCCGGCGCGTTTAGCAGCCAGACAAGCCAAGATGTTCGTACTCGAATTATCCGTCAGTGCGATAAATGCCTGTGCATCTTTGATCCCTTCCTGCATCAACAGATCGGTATCGCGTCCGTCTCCATTGATGATCAAGACATTTCCAGGGACAACCTCAGCTATACGGTGACTCTTTTCTTTGTTAGTCTCAATTACTTTTACACGGATATTGTTCGGAAGGTACTGGCAGGTACGGATCGCAATACGGCTTCCTCCCATAATAATGACTTTCTTTACTTCGGGGTCTCGCTTGCCCGCATGCAACCGGACGTCTTCGATATGGCTTTTAGTCGTTGTAAAAAAAACGATATCTCCCGATTCTATACGATCCGTACCACGGGGAATAATGGTCTCGTTCTGCCGTTTGATGGCAACGATATGATAGAGTTTCTGTTCGTTCAGTAATTCGGACAGATGTTTGTTCACAAGTCGGGAATTATCGCGCACCTTTACACCGATCAGAATCAGAGTGCCTCCGAACAACTCCCAGTATTGCCGAGTCCACGGGCGTTTGACAGCCGTGACAATTTCTTTGGCTGCCAGCATTTCCGGGTAAATCATGGAATCGATCCCCATTTTTTCAAACAGTTCCTTGTTTTTAGGGAGCAAATATTCGTAATTGTTGATACGCGCCAACGTCTTATGTGCTCCTAATTTAGAAGCCAGAATGCTGGCTGCCACATTGGTCGTTTCTTCCGGCGTGACACTGACAAACAGGTCGGCCTTTCTGATACCGGCTTCTTCCAGGTCCCGAATGGATGTCGGATTACCCACCATAGGAAGGATCTCCATGCTTGAATTCGTGAAATTCAAACGTTCCTCATTCGGATCCATCAGGATAATATCCTGCTTCTCCTGTGATAACATTTTTGCCAGGTGGGTTCCTACTTCACCGGCTCCGGCTATAATAATTTTCATTTTATATAATAGATTAATTATAAGGATATATTATCCTCTGATAACCATCTTTTTTATTTCTCCTGTAATACTTTTGGCATCCATACCACACAGCTTATACAGTTCGGGAATCGATCCATGTTCGACAAACTCATCCGGCACACCAATCCGTTTTACCTGAGGAGCATATCCGTTATCAGCCATAAATTCCAAAACAGCACTGCCCAGTCCACCTTTGATTACGCCGTTTTCAACAGTGATGACACGGCTGAACCTCTTACCGACTTCATGCAGCAGTTCTTCATCCATCGGTTTTAAAAAAATCATATCATAATGGGCAATCGATATACCATCACTTTCAACCTCCTTTATGGCCTTTATCACTTCGTTGCCAATAGGTCCAAGTGACAAGATCGCAATATCATCCCCATCACGAAGTTTCTTGCCTTTCCCGATCGGAAGGATACGCATCTCATTCCTCCAATCTGCCATCTCTCCCTTACCGCGTGGATAACGGATCACAAAAGGGCCGTTACATTCCTTATACCCGGTGTACATCAAATTCCTCAAATCCAGTTCGTTCAAAGGAGATGAAATAACCAAGTTCGGGACTGGACGCAAATAAGCGAGGTCGAACACCCCGTGATGGGTCGCCCCGTCTTCGCCTACTAGACCGGCACGGTCCAGACAGATTACCATATGAAGATTCTGAAGTGCAACATCGTGTATCACCATATCGTATGCCCGCTGCATGAAAGAAGAGTAGACATTGCAGAATGGGATCATTCCCTCTTTGGCAAGTCCGGCAGAGAAAGTTACCGAATGCCCTTCGGCAATCCCGACATCAAACGCCCGTTTCGGAAACGCTTTCATCATATAAGTCATAGAACAACCTGTCGGCATAGCAGGAGTGACTCCCACGATCCGTTCGTCCTGTTCGGCCAGCTCGACAAGGGTATGTCCGAAAACATCCTGATAAAGTTGGGGTTCGTTCAACTTATGGACAATGATCCGTTCTCCTGTTTCTTTATTGAACAGCCCTGGTGCATGCCATTCCGTTGCCGACTTTTCAGCAGGCTTGAATCCTTTGCCTTTTTTAGTTTTGATATGTAATAGTTTCGGACCTTCCATATCCTTTATATCATTCAGAACCTTGATCATATAACCGACATCATGCCCGTCGATCGGACCAAAGTAACGGATGCTGAATCCCTCAAACAGATTATGTTGTTGAGTAAGCAATGCTTTCAGACTATTGTTAAAACGAAGGATATTTCCCCGACGGTCATTATTGATCAGTTTCATCTTCCGCAATCCGCGGTACACATCATAACGCATTTTATTATATGCCTGGCTGGTTGTGATATCCACTAGATACTGGCTCAATCCACCGACTGCGTGATCTATAGCCATGTCATTATCATTAAGAATGATAAGCAGGTTGTTTGGATTAGCCGACGCATTATTCAGACCTTCAAATGCCAAACCACCCGTCATAGCTCCATCACCGATCACAGCTATTACATGCCTGTCTTTTTCCCCTTTCAGCGCAGAAGCGACCGACATACCCATAGCCGCCGAAATGGAATTTGAAGCATGTCCGGCAACAAATGCGTCATAAGGGCTTTCCAAAGGATTAGGAAATCCACTGATTCCTTTAAATTTTCGGAGCGTATGAAAAGCCTCTCGACGTCCAGTCAGTATTTTATGACCATACGCCTGATGCCCCACATCCCATACAATACGATCATAGGGAGTATTAAAAACATAGTGTAGTGCAACCGTCAGCTCTACCGTACCGAGACTTGCCCCTAAATGTCCCGGATTCTCCGATAGTACATCTATTATATATTGACGCAACTCTGCACATACCTCTCCCAATTTATCGGGGGACAACTTGCGCAAATCCTCCGGGTAATCAATGGAATTTAATATGTGTTCATCCTTGCATTCTGTCATAA
>ENA-ORTG01002263-ORTG01002263.1-human-gut-metagenome-genome-assembly--contig:-NODE-2263-length-15697-cov-2.627925_pt1 | contig 15697 bp, 13 predicted proteins | sample MGYA00241906_ERZ509176 | MGnify/ENA primary metagenome ERZ509176 (study PRJEB26280, sample SAMEA2338811) | human gut metagenome | biome: human gut; feature: human-associated habitat; material: faeces...
ATACTCAAAAGAAGAGGCGAAGGAAAACTAATGGAATACTTTGTTTCCAGTAATAAGCCAGCAATTGCAAAGGGATGGAAGCTACTAAAGGAGCAAAAGGTTCCAACACATGAGGTACTTCGATGCAATAATCGGCAATATCGTGTACCAACTGGTCGCCTTCACTGACAATAGCGATTACTTTTCCTTTCCGGGCTTTGATTTCCTGTATATTACTAATGGTCTTTTCGTATATACTATCGGTAGTTGCAATAGCTACTACCGGCATTTCTGCATCGATAAGTGCTATAGGTCCATGTTTCATTTCGGCAGCAGGATATCCCTCGGCATGGATATAAGAAATCTCTTTCAATTTCAATGCTCCTTCCAAAGCGGCCGGATAGTTATAGCCACGTCCCAGATAAATGAAATTACGGGCATAAGTAAATATCTTAGATAATTCCTTTACCGGCTCGGCATTTTTCAAAACCATAGAAATCTTTTCAGGTATACCCTGCAACTCTTTTACCATTTCTTCGAAACGAGCTTGGGTAATAGTCCCTTTCTGCTGAGCAATAGTCAAGGCCAACATCGAAAGTACGGTTACCTGGCCGGTAAAAGCCTTGGTGGAAGCCACGCCGATCTCAGGTCCGACATGAATATAAGAACCCGAATCCGTAGCCCGGGCAATCGAAGAACCGACTACATTACAGATGCCGTAGATAAATGCCCCTTTCGATTTCGCCAGTTCTATCGCAGCCAGGGTATCGGCCGTTTCTCCCGACTGGGATATGGCGATCACGATATCTCCCGGATGGATCACCGGATTCCGGTAACGAAATTCCGACGCATATTCCACTTCAACAGGGATACGGCACAAATCTTCGATCAAATGTTCGCCGATCAAAGCAGCATGCCAGGAAGTACCACAGGCAACAATTATAATCCGGTTGGCATTCAGGAATTTATCCCGATTATCGATTACGCCGGAAAGTACCACACTATTTCCTCCTACATTGATTCTGCCCCGGATACAATCCTGTAAAGTACGAGGTTGTTCATAAATCTCTTTCAACATAAAGTGGGGATAACCTCCTTTTTCCAACTGGCTTAAGTTCATAGCCAGCTTTTTTATCTCAGGAGTGATTTCCACATTATTCAAATCCACTACTTTCAAAGGCTCTCCCCTACGAATCACCGCAATCTCTTCATCATTGAGGTAAACGACCTTATCCGTATATTCCACAATAGGCGTAGCATCCGAAGCTAAAAAGAACTCGTCCTTACCGATTCCGACAACCAAGGGGCTACTTTTACGGGCAGCTATGATCTCGTTGGGATTGCTTTTGTCCATCAATGCAATCGCATAAGCACCGATCACCTGATGCAAAGCCAACTGTACACCTGTACATAGATCCACTTGGTTGGTACGCATAATATACTCCACTAAATACACGATGACTTCGGTATCCGTATTACTGCGAAAAATATATCCTTTATTTTCCAGTTCGGCCCGTAACACCGTATAGTTCTCGATGATACCGTTATGGATCAGGGCCAGATTTTTCGATTGGGAATAATGGGGATGTGCATTTACATCATTAGGTTCCCCGTGAGTAGCCCAACGAGTATGGGCTATACCGATACAACCCGATATATCTTTCGACTCGGCAAAACGCTCCAGATCAGCCACCTTGCCCTTCGTCTTATAAACATTCAATTCTTGATTATCCGAAATCAAGGCAATACCTGCGCTGTCGTATCCACGATATTCAAGACGATGCAAACCTTTGATCAGAATAGGATAAGCTTCTTTAGTTCCTATATAACCTACTATTCCACACATAAATTTTTATTTTAGCCCCTTAGGCTTATTTCTATTTTCCATAAATTCGGAAACAAAAATATAATATCGATAGCAAAGTAGGTTGGGTAGTAACATTTTTTTACAACATTTTAAACTTTATACATGTTTTATTACTTTCATAAAGCAGCGCTGACAATCGAATTCCAATCGGAACCGATGTTTGTCGTTGACCAGAAAAAGCGGAAATTCCAAATCTTTGTTTTTCTGCATTTTTCGGCAACGTCCTAATTCATACAACAGGCAATAACGGGTATGCATTAAATCTTTTTCCCCCGACTGAAATCCCGATTTCTCAAAACATGCTCCGACAACAGGTACCCCACAAGCTTCATAGAAATTTTTCGCTCCCTGATTAGCAATATTATAGTGCCAATCGGCTTCAACGGGAACAGAAGTCAGGGGCTTCCTATGTCCCGGTAACATTTTCTCCCGCCGGGCTTCTCTGGCCTCTATCAATTCTTCCAATAATTTCCGACGTAATGCATTGGCCGCTGCTGCCGGAATAAATAAGACCTCTTCGCCGTTCAAATCTACACTCTCACACTCAAAATCGGAATCTCCGCATTTCAGGAGTTGTTGTTTGAGGCGTTCTGCCTGCTGAGGATTCTGTGCCTTTTCAAAAGTTTCTTCCGAGCGTAAAATCACTTGTACGCCATCTTCGTCGGTCACTTCCAGCCATAAACAGCGATCCGCTGTCCATGCTTTTATTTTTATCCGGATCTTCCGTACGGATTTCACTTTGTCCAAACGGATATTAAAGCGATGATCGTAATTCCGGAACAATTCGGTCCCCGGCCGGAGCTTTACCGTTTCATTACAAACAATCCGGTTTCCCACAGCTTCATTGACCTTTATCCCTTTCAATCCGCCCTGCTCCAAATAGCATAATCCGTCTCCGTTCGCCAACTCCCCGATAGCATCCAAAATAATAGTATTTCCCTTTATTTCTTTAACTATCCCTATCTTTTTTCCCATCGATTTCGGCGTATCCATATTAACTAATCCCCTGTGCCGTCCCCTGATAAAATAATCGGAACTTCCCCGGCTGAAACTCCGCTCAGGATCTGCTTCGAATGCCGACAGGATATGTCCGGAACCACTCCGCACAATGCCGGGGTGGTTCCCGATCAGCGAAGAATAATAATTCGTAACATTCGCCACATAATTCTCATCCTTCAGGCGCCCTTCTATTTTAAACGAATCGACTCCGGCTTCTATTAAATCATCGATATAAGAAGAAAGATTCAAATCTTTGAGAGACAATACATATTTATCTCTAATCAACTTTTTCCCACTGTTATCTTCGACAGTCCATTTCATCCGGCAAGGCTGCGCACATTCGCCCCGGTTAGCCGAGCGGCCGAACATATATTGAGAGAGATAACATTGTCCGCTCAGACTGACACACAAAGCCCCGTGTATAAACACTTCCAGTTCGGCTTTCACCTCTTTCCGGATCTCCCGGATTTGCTCCAACGAAAGCTCCCGGGCCAATACAATCCGTTGAAATCCCAGCTGATCTAAAAACTTAATTCGTTCGAGTTCATAATTGTGCATCTGTGTGCTGGCATGCAAACAAATCGGGGGCAGATCCATATTCAATATGCCCGGATCCTGAATGATCAAAGCATCGACCCCGATCGCGTACAATTGCCGGATCATTTTTTCCGCTTCGGCCAACTCCGAATCATACAATATTGTATTCAGGGTAACGAATACCCGGCAATAAAAACGATGGGCATACCTCACCAAAGTCCCGATATCTTCAAGACTGTTGGCTGCAGCTTTACGGGCCCCGAAAGCAGGTGCCCCGATATATACCGCATCGGCCCCATTATCGATAGCGGCCTTACCGACAACAAGATCCCTGGCCGGAGATAATAATTCTACTTTTTGCATATGTTCCTCTTTCGACTAGAACGGCTCATTCCTTCCCTGTAGAAGCGATGCGATTTATTTCAATTCCAGTTCAGGCCACTTATCCCCCTCAACCACAGGTAATTCCAACAGACGACAATCCGGGAAATGTTCATCCAGATATTGCCGGATAATGGTAATCGAGTCATTCTTGATCCACTCACTGTCGTTGGGAAAGTCGTTATAAACGACGTAAGCTACCTCGATACCGCGTAGACGACACAATTCAAGACTCATCAGGGTGTGGTTGATACTGCCCAATTTTGACGACGACACCAATATCAACGGATGTTTATATTCCTGGATATAATCGATCGTCAGATACTGCCGGCTGACAGGCACATACAACCCACCGGCCCCCTCGAGCAATACGACATCGTAAGCGGCAGCTAATTTTTCTGTAGACCGATGAATCCGCTCTACATCGATTTCTACCCGGTCGATCTCGGCTGCCAAATGAGGCGAAGCCGGGTAGGTCATGACATAAGGACAGGTCGTACCGTCTTTATCTACTTCCTGAGGAGGAATCCCCATAATTTCCCGGTGTTTCAGTATATCTTCCGAAATACCGACACATCCGGTCTGAATAAACTTCTGAGTGATCACATGCACTCCTTTTTGTAACAACGTCCGGGCTATTACTCCCGTAACGATCGATTTTCCGGCATCTGTATCGATCCCGCTAATAAAATATACAGCCATGTTTCAACTTATAACTTTATCTTACCACAAACTCCCCCTTATAGGTATGTTTCAATTCATTCGGACAAAAATATAAAATTCAAGCTGAAATCAATTTTATTTTTAACAGATTGTTTCTAATTTCGCACGTATAATAACCAAGATTCTAAATTGAGAACACATGAAAATCAGAAATCTTTTTGTTATGTTATTGCTTGGTGGAAGTCTGATCTTCTCAGGCAGTGTTTTTACAGGGTGTGCCAGCTGGAGTAATACAGGTAAAGGTGCCGCGATCGGTGCCGGAAGTGGTGCTGCCTTAGGTGCAGGAATCGGAGCTCTCGCCGGAAAGGGTAAAGGAGCTGCCATCGGTGCTGCAGTAGGCGCTGCCGTCGGTTCAGGAACCGGAGCTTTAATCGGTCGCCGGATGGACAAACAAAAAAAAGAACTGGAAGCGATCGAAGGAGCTAAAGTCGAGTCTGTACAGGATGTCAATAACCTGCAAGCCATAAAGGTAACCTTTAACAATGGTATCCTTTTCGCCACCAATAAGAGCGAACTTAGTCCGGCTTCCAGAGAAGCCTTGACGAAATTCGCCACTTCCCTGAAAAATTCTCCGGATACGGACGTGACCATCTACGGTCATACCGACAATACCGGTACCCGTGCAGTAAACGAACGCATTTCTAAAGAACGTGCAGATGCCGTCGCCAACTTTCTGGTAGGCCAGGGAATCAGCCGTTCCCGTTTGACGACCGAAGGCCTTGCATTCGATCAGCCTGTGGCCGATAACAGCACTGCCGAAGGACGGGCACAGAACCGGAGAGTAGAAATATATATCACGGCGAATGCCGACATGATCAAGAAAGCTGAATCCGGACAACTCAACTAATTCCTTTGAATTTTCAATAAAAAAAAGTGATCCCCAAAGTCAAAAATTTGACTTTGGGTGATTAGTCCAATATAAATCGACAAACCTCCGGTTTCGATCAATAAGTATGAATCAAAACCGGAGGTTTATAATTAAAATTCCCGAAGAACTCGCACCTCTGGCTTGCAAAACCAGAGAACGTATCAAAAAAATTATTCCGATAAAATAGCAGCCAAAGCAATCGAATTCAATTTCGTTTCAACGCTATCTCCGCGCGAAGACAATACACTCGGAACTTTGGCTCCGACCAGTACAGCTCCCTGTTTAGAATGCCCTAATTTCGTATTGGTTTTATAAAAAACATTCCCGGATTCCAGATTGGGAAAAATCAAACAATCCGCATCTCCGGCAACTACCGACTGCATTTTCTTTATTTCGGCAGCTTCTTTATCGATAGCTACATCCAAAGCCATCGGCCCCTCGATTATGCACCCTGGGATCTGTCCCCGCTCTCCCATTTTCGACAAGATGGCAGCATCGACTGTAGACTGCACTTTAGGCAACACCTGTTCCGTCGGAGCGATCATCGCTACTTTCGGTTTTTCAACTCCCAAAGCTTTCGCTGTAATCGTCACATATTTGATCATAGAAATCTTCTGATTCAAATCGGGACAAGGAATCACAGCCACATCACTAACAGTCAATAATTTATGATAAGACGAGCATTCCATCACCACCACATGCGACAGAATTGCATTGGGCGCTACCAATCCCCGTTCCTTATTTAAGATCGCCCGCATATATTTATCGGTACTCACCAATCCCTTCATGATAACATCGGCTTCACCGTTTCGGATCATTTCGACAGCCGTTTCAGCTCCCCGGACATCATTCGGTTCATGGACAATTTTAAAACACGATTCATCATAACCGTTTTCTTTACACACTCCTTGAATAGTCTCCGTATCCCCTACCAATATTCCTTCCACCAATCCGGCTTTTACTGCCATATACACAGCTTCTATAGAATGACTATCATTAGCAAAAGCAACCACTAAACGCTTTTTACGGGTATATCCTTTCAATACCTCATAAATATCGCTGATCTTTTCAATTTTCATAGTTCAAACTGTTATTTAGTTGTAATCTGAAACAAAAATACATATTAAAATTTAAAACCAAAAGATTACTGCACATTTTATTATAATGTGTGCAATTTTCATACCAAACCTGTTTTCTCTTTAAAAAACTTTTTTCTCCAGCTGCTAATCCTGAATCTTTATTATCTTTGTCATTGCATTTACCAGTCTGCAGGTGGCCTTGCTAAAACAAAATATTACAGCCCTTTATTTGATTAAGGTATCCAAGTGGTTTACCTTGATTATGCCTATTATCGTATTATTTTACGAAGAAAATGGATTGGGCTTAAAGGATATCTTCCTTTTAAAAAGTGTCTACTCGATTGTTCTGGTTAGTCTCGACATCCCGACGGGTTATCTGGCCGATGCCTGGGGACGGAAAAATTGTTTGATTACGGGTTGTATCGTCGCTTTCGGAGGCTACATCTGTTATTCGCTATCCTCTACTTTCTATGCATTTTTTATTGCCGAGATCCTGCTGGGAATAGGCCAAAGTTTGGTTTCCGGCGCCGATTCGGCTCTTTTATACGACACGATGCTTCATTACGACCGGGAAAACGAATACCTGAAATATGAAGGTAAAGTAACGATGATCGGGAATTTTTCGGAAGCCTTCGCGGGTATTTTCGGCGGACTGTTAGCCACATTTTCGCTCCGTCTGCCTTTCTACTGTCAGATTTTGATTGCCTTTATCGGTATTCCGGCAGCTTTGACTTTACAGGAATTCAATGTCAAAACCAAAATTGTCAATCCTTTAGCCAATATCTGGAAAATCATTCGATATTCGCTATTTACGAATAAAAGCCTTTGCTACGACATTATGTTCTCCGGCATTATCGGAGCAGCCACCCTGACTATGGCCTGGTTCGTACAACCGGTATTGATGAAAATAGAACTTCCGACCGCGCTTTTCGGTATCGTGTGGACAGTATTGAACCTCACTGTAGGCATAGCTGCCTTATATTCGGACAAACTCAACCGCAAGCTGGGAGAAAACCGGACATATACCCTTATTCTGATACTCATCGCCGGAGGTTATCTGGCCGTCTCTTTCTGCCTGAATTATTTCAGTTTATTTTTATTCTTCCTCTTTTATATCGTACGCGGATTCGCCACTCCTATTCTTAAAGGATATAAGTTCCCTCATAGAGAAAAGAATGCTCCTATGATAGGTGTTAAGTTTGAAGCGATCATTACTCAATATGATCTTCCTTATTTCAATGCTGCTAAAGGATATGAATATAAGAACTGTAGATCTGCAATTGTAGGTCTATTTGCTTCTGGAGATGCATGGAAATTTAGAGATTTTATCACTCTAGTTCCTCTAGCAGTTGAGAGTGAAGTATATCATACAACTTGTCATTCTGACAGACTTCAAGAGATTAAATATCTTAATGATAATTTTGTTTCTAAAGGATTATAGATTATGTCTGAAACTATTAATTCAGGTCTTAAGATTGAAGAATCTTTTACTAGGCATCCGTCTGTATTTGGTGCCATTCCGATTGGTGTGGCATTTGTAAGAATATCGCTTGAAAGAACTGATTCTCCAATTGAATCGTCGTTCATTTCAATTAAGTTTACTTTACAGTCTGTGTTGTCGTTGATGTCGCTTACAAGTTTTTCTGCTTTGCTCCAGAAGTTATCTTTTATGCTTAAAACATCAATTTCACGGGCACCGTCTAAAGCTGCCTGAACACAAATAGATGAAGCAGCACCGCCTGAACCTAAAAGTGTCATTTTTTTGCCAACAATATTGTGACCGCAATCCTGAAGTGAACGGATATAGCCTGTTCCGTCAGTGTTGTGACCGACGAATTTGCCATTATCATTTACAACAGTGTTAACTGCGCCAATTATTTTTGCGGCAGGTGATAATTCATCAACTAATTTGCTCATTAATGTTTTGTCAGGCATAGTGCAGTTAAAACCTGCAACATTTAATTTCTTAAGACCTTCAAAAGCAACCTGAAGATTATTTTCAGGTACATCAAAACATAAATAAACGTAATCAAGACCTAAAAGTCTATATGCCTCGTTATGCATTAAAGGAGATTTGCTGTGTGAAACAGGGCTTCCGAGAAGTCCGGTAAGTCTAGTCTGTCCTGTAATTTCTGATATACAACCCATAATTGTATCCGCCTTTCTTAATATGTAAAAATAAAGCCGACACGTAAAAAAAGTCGACATTTTGATTATACGGATTGTGTTTCGTTTTTCACTTTCACAACCTACTGTAATCATATCTGTTTAAATAATACAACACAAATATAATATGGTCAAAATTTTTTGAAATAACAAGGAAAAATTTCTCAACAAAACAAATTAGCCAAGGCCTTAAGGTTGACTTAGAACTTTTGCTAATTTATACTTTGTATATGCGAAAAAGGGAGGACTTTGTACCAATGAAGACTTTAGAGTGTAGAGGAATCACATTAAGTGATAAGCAAACTAAGATTTGCGTTCCGATAACAGGAACTGATTTAGAAGAAATAAAAGAACAGGCAGAGAAGATTGCTAATATGAATCCTGACGTCGTGGAATGGAGAGCAGATTTCTATGATGTAAAGAACAATGACGAAACTGAGTTTGAACAGTGTCTTAAGGCTATCAATGATAATCTAAAAAAAATCCCAATTATTTATACATATAGAACATCAAATGAAGGTGGAGAAAAGAGTATTGATGTTGATGATTATTGCAGACTTTGCAAGTATGTTTCAGAAATATCTGAGAAATATAATGTGGCAATGATTGATGTGGAGTTATATGAAAATAAAGACCGGAAGGACATTGGCAAGTTGCTTTTAGATATTAAAAGCACCGGAGTTAAGGTTATTGGTTCTAATCATCATTTTGAGGGCACACCATCAGAAAAAGATATATTCAATGTATTGAAAACAATGGAAGAAGCAGGGGCAGATATTTGCAAGATTGCAGTAATGCCTAAAGAAAAAGTTGATGTTAAAATATTAATAAATGCTTCAAAGAAAGCTAATAAAGAATTAAATGCGCCGATTATAACAATGTCAATGGGAGAGCTTGGAGCGGTAACAAGAATTTGTACAAGAATGACAGAATCAGTCGTTACATTTGGGGCAGGAGTTAATGCATCTGCACCGGGACAGCCACCATGTGAAATGGTTAGATTCCTTTTGAAAGCTTCAGAAAGTGGAAAGATAGATTGCAACGTGGCTTTAATAGGTTTTATGGGAACAGGAAAAACAACAATATCCAATGCCTTATCAAGAATAACAGGTTTTAAGGAAGTAGATGTGGATCAGTATATTGTTGAAAAAGAAGGCATGGCAATAAAAGATATTTTTGCAGAAAATGGCGAGCAATATTTTAGAGATTTGGAAACTCAGGCTTTAAGAGATTTACAGGAAGAAAAAGAAACAATTATTTCCTGCGGCGGAGGAGCTGTTTTAAGAGATGAAAATGTGGAAATACTAAATACCGGAAGTGTTATTGTACAGCTTAAGGCTACACCTGAAACAGTATTTGAAAGAGTAAAAGACCATACACACAGACCTATTTTAAATAATGACATGAGTGTAAGACACATTACTGAATTAATGAATCAGAGAGAACCAAGATATAATTCAGTTGCGGACATACAGGTTAATGTTGATAAGGGAGACAGAGTAGAAACTTGTTATTACATACTTAAAGAACTTGAAAAAACAGGTCATTTTAGTGTAGAATAAAAAGTGGTTGAAATAAATATAAATATAATTTATAATATTTTTTAGCGTGACTTAGTCACAGACGAACTTTAGGAGGAATAATTATGGTAACAGCAGGCGATTTCAAGAATGGTATTACTATTGAATATGATGGAAAGATTTGTCAGATTATTGAATTCCAGCATGTTAAACCGGGAAAAGGCGCAGCGTTCGTTAGAACAAAATTAAAAGATATCAAGAGTGGTGGTGTTGTAGAAACAACATTCAGACCAACAGAAAAATTCGAAAATGCACATATCGATAGAAAGGATATGCAGTATTTATATAACGATGGTGATTTATACTACTTTATGGATGGTGAGACATATGACCAGATAGCAGTAAGTGCTGAAAAGGTAGGCGATTCACTTAAGTTTGTAAAAGAGAATGAAACAGTTAAGATTTGTTCATGTAAGGGTGATATTTTTGCAATTGAACCACCTATTACAGTTGAACTTCAGATTACAGAAACAGAACCTGGATTTAAGGGTAACACAGCAACTAATGCTACTAAGCCTGCAGTTGTTGAAACAGGAGCAACAGTATATGTTCCATTGTTTGTTGAACAGGGTGAAACAATTGTTATTGATACACGTACAGGAGAATATTCAAAGCGTGTTTAATGCATAGTAAGCTGATAAAAAGCTGCGCTGATGCGCAGCTTTTTATATAATATAGAATCTTTTTACAAAAATGCAAAAGTGGAAAGAAATTCTTTTTTTATATTATTTTGTTAAAAAATTAACAAAATAAAAGGGATATAAGGAGGATGGACATATGAATATAGTTATTTTAGATGCCAACACACTAACATTAGATAACGACATTGATTTTTCAGTGTTTAACCAGTATGGGAATGTAACGATATATCAGTCAAGCACTGATGAAGAAGTAGGGGAAAGAATTAAAGATGCAGAAGTTGTTTTGTGTAACAAGACAGTTTTGAACGCAGACAAGTTAAGCAAGGCGCCTAATTTAAAATATATCGGATTATTCGCAACAGGATATAACAATATTGACATTGATTATACAAGAGCTCATAGCATAACTGTATGTAATGCAGGCGATTATTCAACAGAAGCAGTTGCCCAGCATGTATTTGCATTTATTTTGCATGAATATAACACAGTAGACAAGTATAATACATTCGTTAAGAATGAAGGTTGGGTTAATGCTGAAACATTTTCTCCATTCTTTGCCATGAGAGAATTACAGGGGAAGACTATTGGGGTTATCGGTTATGGATCAATCGGAAGAAAAGTTGCCGACGTAGCAAGAGTTTTTGGAATGAAGGTTATGGCATATAGTAGAAGTCAGGAAAAGAAAGATCCTAACTTTAGAATATTAGAATATGCATCAATTGATGATATTCTTGCTAATTCAGATATTGTAACAATGCACTGTCCTCTTAATGAAGATTCAAAATATATGTGCAATAAAGAGTTTTTTAAGAAAATGAAAAAAGATGCCTTATTCATTAACACATCACGAGGAAACGTAGTAGATGAAGAAGCTTTGGCTTGGGCACTTAACAATGACATTATTGCTCATGCAGCAGTAGACGTAGTTTCAAAAGAACCTATGGAAAAGGATAATGTATTACTTAAGGCTAAGAACATTATTATTACACCACATATTGCGTGGGCTCCAATCGAGGCTAGAACACGACTTATTAAAATTGTTTCAAAAAATTTGCAAAAATGGGTTGCAGGAACCCCTATAAATGTTATAGAATAGCATTACGAAAGGTGTTTAGAACGGATTAATGTTAATCTAATCTAAAAAAGTGGCGGGAACAGTGATTGAAATTATTATGTTCTCAGCAGATTAATTTTTTAAGGAGGAACAGTCATGAGAAGATTGACAAAGAAGATTGCAGCATCTGCTTTAGCACTTTCTCTCGTATTTACTATGGGAACACAGTGTTTTGCTGCAAACTGGGGTAGCTATTTCGGAGGCTCACAAGGATGGTCTGAAGGAGCTGAAGGAACTTTAACATCTAACACAGATAAGGCTTGGACAGCACAGATGGCATCTATCGGATACGGTGGAGCTTGGGGTGCTCAGGTTTATAAGAACGGAATCAGTGTTAAGAAGGGACAGCAGTATAAACTTTCATTTGATGCACAGTCATCAACATGTGATAAGTGGGTATACATTAAGGTTTCAACAGATGAAACATTAGCTTTCTCAGATTGGGTTCAATTAAAGAAAGGTAGCACAACTAAGTATTCAACAACATTTACAGCTAAGGCTAATGCTAAATCAGTATACTTCGGTATTGGTGGAGAATTTGGTGATAGACAGGGCGTTGACACAGATAAGGATGCAGCAATCAGATATGGTGTATTCACATCAACAAAGGGTGCTCTTTCACAGCTTACAGATGTTGATCCAACATTCTCAACAACAGTTAAACTTACTAATTTCTATTTAGGAGCTGCTAAGCCGGCTAAGGTTAGCTTAAAGAGTGTTAAGGCTGCTAAAAAGGGCAAAGTTAAAGTTAAATATAAGAAAGTTTCAGGAGCAGCAGGATATCAGATTCAGTACTCATTAAAGAGCAACATGAAGTCAGCTAAGAGCAAAACAACAAAAAAGGCTACTTACACAATTTCAAAACTTAAAAAAGGTAAAAAATATTATGTAAGAGTTAGAGCTTACAACAAAGGTAAGAAAGCTTACGGCGATTGGAGCAATAAGAAAGCTGTTAAGGTTAAATAATAAAGAATAATTTTGTTATCCCTCATATCCTTTGATATGAGGGGTTTCTTTTAATCAATCAAAAAACGTTTCTAAGTAGAAAGTCGTTATAAGTCGAACGATTTTTTACATATTTGGTATTTTTTTACATATAATAGTAATGATAAAAAAATAATAAACCAAAGTATGGTAAAGGGGGAAATACAATGATTGACAAAGTTATTGAAAACAACAGAGTAAGTATTATAGGAGAGATAGTTTCTGAGTTTAAATTCAGTCATGAAGTTTTTGGCGAAGGTTTCTACACAGTTGACGTGTCGGTGGACAGATTAAGTGAATTAACAGATGTAATTCCGTTAATGGTGTCAGAAAGACTTGTTGATGTTAGCGAAGACTATCAGGGAAGGCTTGTTGAAGTATCAGGTCAGTTCAGATCTTATAATCGTCATGAAGGAACAAAAAACAAGTTAGTTCTATCGATTTTTGTAAGGGAATGGGAAGAAGTAGAAGAAAACCTTGAATCAGGCAAAACTAATCAGATATTCTTAGATGGTTATATCTGCAAAGCACCTATTTATAGAAAAACACCTCTTGGAAGAGAGATAGCAGATTTATTAGTTGCAGTTAATCGACCTTATGGCAAGTCAGATTACATACCTTGTATTGCATGGGGACGAAATGCAAGATATGCATCAACTTTTGAAGTGGGTGGTCATATTCAAATCTGGGGAAGAGTACAGAGTCGCGAGTATGTGAAAAAAATAAACGAAGAGGAAAGCGAAAAGCATGTTGCTTACGAAGTTTCTGTAAGCAAACTTGAATATATTGACGATTAAAAATAATGCTGTAGTAACCTAAGTGGTGCTACAGCATTGTTTTTATGTGATAGAATATTGCTTCAACATTTTTATTACATAAAAATGTTCTACTATGAATACATACTTATGGAAAAATAAAATCGATACAAATATTTGGGCAAAACATCTAAAAGACTTTGACTTTTATACTTCCATGTCGTAATATTGAATAAAAGATTATAATTAAAGAAGGAGAGAATGAACATGAAAAAAATGCTTAAGTCATTTGTGGCTACAGTACTTTCATTAACATTAGTAGTAAGTGGTCTTGGAATCACAAAAAATGTCAGTGCTGTTACACGGGAAGATGAATGGAAAGCAAACGCTGTGAAAACGCCTGCAGAAGGAAAGTTGATTGGAGCAGGTTATATTGATGTTGAATTTGACAATTCCATGGAAGGATATACATACTCAGTATACCTTGATGGACAACCTGTATACTGGGATGGAAATAGTATAGTAAGATCTGAACTGGGAGAAAAAGTTTCAGCTGTATCAAAAACAAAGTCTTTTACATCAAGTGATGAAGGAAAGACAGAAGTCTACACCAATACAGTTAGCAAACATGAAATTACTGTAGAGGCAAAAAAGGATGGTCAGACTATAACATCAGAACCAAGAACATTTTATGTTTCAAAAAAAGGACTTGCACTTGGCGGTGACATGAGTGATAAAATCACATTAAGTAAGTTAAATTGTTCATGGTACTACAATTGGTCAACAGAATCATTTAACAACAATGTAGATGCCAATGTTGCACATATTCCTATGATGTGGGGAATTGGTGACGACAATAAAGAAAATATGGAAAATTTAAAAACAACATCCAATTATATATTGGGATTTAATGAACCTGATATTGAAAAACAGGCAAATATACCAATGTTTTTTGATGCAGTAAGTGTGTGGAAACAATATATATCACCACTTAAATTAAGAAAAGTATCACCGGCACCTGCAGCACCGGGTGGTGATTCTATGTGGCTGAAAAGATTTATGAACGGTGATTACATATGTAAGACACCAAAGGGAGAGTGGGGATTATATAAGGATTATGAAGATGATGCTACAAAAAAATGGTCAGAAGGAATTGGAGAAGATGTAGATGCTGTAGTTCTTCATTACTACAGAAATCAAATAAATCCTCAAGGATTGTTTGATGCTGTGGAAAGACTATGGAATACATATCATAAACCAATATGGATTACTGAAATGTCTTTATTTGGTGTAAAGGGAACATACACAGATTTTAGTTATGAGAATGAAGAAAGACGTAAGCAGGTAGAAGAATACGTGACAAAATTAGTTGAAGGACTTGACAAAGTACCTTATGTAGAAAGATATTGTTGGTTCCCATATGACATAGACAGTACAAATGATATAGATATATATAACGGATCAGGCGGAACAGCTATGTTTGAATATGCAACAGGTTTGTATACAAATCTAGGAAGAATCTATTGCAATTTAGGTAACCCTGAAGGTTACAATGCAGAAACTATATCTGATAACGAAATGTATGTGTATGTTCCACAGACAACACCAGAGACTACAGAAAAAATTACAGAAACAACAAACAATCCAACATCAGTTTCACCAACTACCGGAAAAAATAATCAGACCACAGGTAAAAAAATAAATAAACCCGATAAGGTTAAAATAATTTCAGCTAGAAATGTGAAAAAGAAAACAGTGAAACTAACATGGAAAAAAGTAAGCGGAAAGACAAAATATCAGATACAGTATTCTTTAAATAAGAAGTTTAGGAAAGGTGTTAAAACAAAGAAAACAACAAAGCCAAATATAAAAATAAACAGATTGTCAAAAAAGAAAAAATACTATTTTAGAATTAGAGCAATTAATAGTGCGGGAATCGGCAAATGGTCAAATGTTAAAAAAATAGTTATACGCAAATAGTAAAAGAGGAACAGTTATAAGGCTGTTCCTTTTAAAAACAAAAT
>ENA-ORTG01002264-ORTG01002264.1-human-gut-metagenome-genome-assembly--contig:-NODE-2264-length-15690-cov-16.034986_pt1 | contig 15690 bp, 18 predicted proteins | sample MGYA00241906_ERZ509176 | MGnify/ENA primary metagenome ERZ509176 (study PRJEB26280, sample SAMEA2338811) | human gut metagenome | biome: human gut; feature: human-associated habitat; material: faeces...
GCTGCCCTCAATGACAGGCGGGGCCGGGTGGGAGTTCAGAAACACGGCGTATTGGTCGCTGCCGGACAGGTATTTCCGCTCATAGATGCTGTCCGTCTCATACTGACCGTTGTTGTAGGACACACTCCTATTTATGTGCTTATACCATGCGGTGATCTCCTCGGCGGGGACAGTGGGCAGCGGGACTTTATTCCAAGTTGTACCGTAGAAATCATCGCAGAGAACTTCCTGCGTCCATTCGTCCACATTCGGTTCAATGCCCCGCCATGCACAATAGGCATAGTAGGCCCCAAGGCTCGTCCAATGGTGATCGGTACGGTAGTAGATGTTCTCGCTGCTATGAGCGACGAGAGCAGAAAGCACGTCTGTTGTGTCAACGCCCGCATCGGTCAGCACTTGCAGAATAGCGGCGTAGTCCGCCACGGGCGCATAGGCAGGGAGTTTATCCGTTAGCACCTGTGCCGCCATAGGGACAAGAATCGTATTCATGGAGATACCCTCTGCCGCCAGTTTTTCTTGTAAATCAACAAGGGCGGCTGCGTTGGCGACAAGCTGCTTTTTGCTATAAGATGTAAACTTGTCCATCAAATACTTGTCTTTGCAGATATAGACACCGACGCTTTCCCGTTTACCGATGGCCAGTTCCATGTAGGTTTTCATCGTGACCCAGCCATCCCGCAGGGGAACTTGATCGGTAAGATACTTTTCCAGTTCGCCACTAAATTCGCCGGAGATAAAGTCGGCAACAGTAAATTTGGGCTTTTGCGTCAAAGTGCGCTTTTCTCTTTCGGAGTAATAGCGATCCGGCATCAGCAGCCCGATGAGCGCAGACACCGCCAGCAGCAGGCAGAAAAAAGAGGTTATGGTTTTATTTCGCATTTTTCTCACCTCAGAACCGGAAGTACAAAAAAGGGTTATAGCTGCCGCTGACCAGATAGGCCATGGACATGGTCAGCACGCAGAGCAGGCCGCCGCAGTCGATCAGCGCCAATGCCCCCTGCCCCAGCCGGGCGTTCATCCCCTCATAGCAGCGCTTTCCCAGCGGCGTGGCCGCCAAAGCACAGATTGCCAACATCGGCCCATAAGTCAGCAGCAAATACAGACTACTGCTGTCGAACAGCACGCCGGAGAACATGGCTTTCAGCCATGCAAAGCCTGCGCCAATATCCGTAAACGCAAAGAGTGTCCAACTGACCGTTACCAGCGTCAAGGCGTAAAGGTGTCGCAATACGGCGGGCAGCCTTTTGAGCCAGCGCAATAGGAACAGCTTTTCCAGCACCAGCAGTATTCCGAAATACACGCCCCATAGAACAAAGTTCCAGCTGGCCCCGTGCCAGAAGCCCGTCAGCAGCCAGACGATAGCAATATTGCGGAGCTGCTTTGCAAGGCCGCCCTTGTTGCCTCCCAGCGGGATATAGACATAATCCCGGAACCATGTTCCCATGGAGATATGCCAGCGCCGCCAGAAATCGGTGATGCTGTCCGCCAGAAAGGGGTAGTTGAAGTTTTCCAGAAAGCGGAACCCCAGCATCCGTCCAAGGCCGATGGCCATGTCGGAATAGCCTGAAAAGTCGAAATAGATCTGGAAACCGTAGGCGATGACACCCAGCCATGCCGTCAGCACCGTGGGAGTAGCCTGCGCGGATGCTGCCTCCCACAAAAGGCCGATGTTATTTGCCAGCAGCACCTTTTTCCCGATGCCGCAGGCGAAGCGCTTCACTCCCTCGGCAAAGAGGTTAGCGGTGCATTCCCGGTGCTCCAGCTCGTCCGCTACCGTCTGGTAGCGGACGATGGGGCCCGCAATCAACTGAGGGAATAATGTTACATACGCGCCGAAATTGATGATATTCTTCTGCGCTTTTGCCTCGCCCCGGTAGACATCAATGGTGTAGCTCATGGTCTGAAAGGTGTAGAAACTGATGCCGATGGGCAGCGGCAGATTCAGATGGGGAATGGCTGTGCCGAACAAAGAATTAAGTGTGCTGATAAGGAAGTCGCTGTATTTGAACACCCCCAGCAGGCCAAGGTTGACGCACACCGACACCAGCAGGGCCATTTTCGCGCCCCGCTGTCCCCGGTGCCGCTCTACCATTTGCCCGCAGGTGTAGTCCAACGCGGTGGAAAACAGCATCAGCACCACATAGACCGGCTCACCCCATGCGTAAAACAACAGGCTGAACAGAAACAGTGTACCGTTGCGCCATTTCTGTGGGACAAGGAAATACGCCAGCAGACACAGCGGCAGAAAGCATTGTAAAAATGTCAGGCTGGAGAAAACCATAGTTAGCCGCCAAGCACCGGATCGTTGTTACCTTCATCGTCGGTCATATCAAAAAAGCCACCGTTGTTGCTGCCGTCCTCCTCCGGGATTGTAATACCGTTGTCAGCAGAACCAAAAATACCTCTCCATACTTCGTCCACCTTGGCAGCCTCCTCAGCAGCAAATTTAGCCTGCACCTCATCACTGGCCTCCCAGTCACCCTGCGCACCGAGGATCAGCAGCGCCGCATAGTTGCCGTTCACGAACAAATGAGCCTGCAAGACCTTCTGCAAATCCATGTTGTACATCCGGGAGTAGCTGAGAATTTGCTCATAGCCAGTCTGCAAAAGTGCGGCAGCATCCTGTGCGTAGCCGTCCTTAACTTTAACAATAACAGCGTAACTGGAATTGACTGCGGAATTGGAATTGCTCATAGATGCCCAGCTTTCCACTTGCCCCATATCCAGTCCCCAATAACCGCTTATGTTATCTTCGGTTTCAGCGACGTCGCATCCAAAACTGTCACCCAGCTTTTCTTTCAACGTGTCCATAATCTCTTGTGCAGTCATGGTCACCTCTGTCTTGCCCTTATTGTCATCGGCCTTTCCGCCGCAGGCGGCCAGAGACAGCACCATCGTGAGTGCCAAGAAAAAAGTCAGAATGCGTTTCATCTCTATTTGCTCCTTTGTAGTTCAAAATTCATTTTATAGGAGGGGCAGAGCGGCGTCTCCGGAAACGCCGCCCTCTTGCCCTTCCATATGTTCATACGATTCAGCATGGGGAAATGTTGGAACGGAAAATAAAAAATTTCGGAGAGCACACCGCCCTCCGAAATTCCGCAGTTTTTGTTTCAATTTTGCCCCATCAGCAGCTCCGCCGCAGCGGTAATTGCTTCTTCACTCGCACCGTCAAAATTAGAAAGATAATAATTGACACCTTCTTTGCTCCAATGCGCCCGCCATGTGTCAGGCGATAGACAGTCGAGCGTTGCGCCATACTCCGCATTGAGCGCAGTACTGCCCACAGCATCTCCCTCTGCCCGGGAAAAGTTCCCGTCCAATTGGGCGGCTTCATAAGTGTATTCGTGACCGTTCAGTGTAAAATCAACGCGGGCAATCTTACCATCATAAATGCAGTAATACACATTTTCTGCATTCTCCGGCGCGTCAATCACGAAGCCGAGCTTTTCTTCAAAGTCCGCCGCGCTCTGCACATCCTCGAACGGTGAGCCGCCCAGAACCGGCGGCTCGTTTCCCTCGCTGTCTCCGGCAAAAAACGGATGCAGAAAGCCGATCGTGAGGGTCGTCACCAGCGCGAGGCACGCGGCCATCGCGCTGTACCGCTTCCACCGTGGCGTCGGGCGGCGGGCGGGGAGCGGCACGGTCTTTGGGGACGCATTGCTTTCCGCTGCGGGCGCATCGGCATTCTCCTCCGGAGCAGCCGCGCGCTGTGCCGCCGCTTTTTTCAGGATGTTCGCGTACATTCGCTCCCGCGTGCCGTCCTCCGGCTCGATCGCGTTAAAGGCTTTTTTCACTTCGTTTTCGCTCATGCGCCCTCACCTCCCAAGGTCAGCTTCAGCTTTGCGCGGGCGTCGCGCAGTTGATTCCGCACGGTCGACGGCGGTCGGTCCAGCATCGCCGCGATCTCGTCGGTCTGGTAGCCCTCGTAGTAGTGTAGCCAGACGACCTCCTTATACTTCACCGACAGAGCCATGACCGCATCCACCACTTCCCTTTTTTCGTCCGGCTCCGCAGCGGTCTGCTCGGTCTCCTCGTCAAGGTCTGTCACCTTCTGCCGCCACCAGTGCTTGAGCCTGTCCTTGCAGAGATTCATCGCCGTGGTCGTCAGCCACGAGCGCTCGTGCCGCTCGTTTTCAAAGGTGACGTCACTCGTCATGGCTTTGACGAAGGCATCCTCCGTGCAGTCCTCGGCGTCCTGCGCGTTTTTCATAAAGGCATAACAAACACGGTAGATTGCCTTAAAGTGTCGCAGATAGAACGCTTCAAAATCCCCCTGCATGGCTTCGTCTCCCTTTTCCCATAAAGTGATACGATTCAAGCGTACAAATTGTCGGGTGAAATGTCAAGAAAAAGAACACGTTTCATGCTCCGGCCGGTCCCCTGCTGTCCAATTCTTAGGGTTGGTATCGTCCGGTTCAAGCCCCGCCAGAATGGCTTCGTAGTGCGCCGCCTTATCCTCCATATATTTCACGGTGGCTTTGGCTTCCTCCAGCCGTCTGTAGGCTTCCTCCCGCTGCTTGCGGATGATGGCGTACCGCGAGCGCAGATTCTCCTCGGATTCCTCCAGCAGGCACAGGCGACAGTATTCCTGAATGTCCTCGATGGACGCGCCGCAGCCCTTCAGGCACTGGATGCCCTGCATCCAGTTGACCGACTCCTCGTTGAACACCCGGCGGTTGCCGCCGTCCCGCGTGCAGGGCAGCAGCCCCTTGTCTGTATAGAACCGCAGCGTATGCTCCGTGACGCCGAACCGCTCCGCCATCTGCCTGATCGTATAGTACATAATGCTTCCTCCGAAAAAACACTTGACTTCGTGTTACTCGAACTCGTTACAATGATTATAGCATAGCGGTCACACCTATCCTTTGCCGTGTAGACGCCCTTGCGTTCGGCTACGAACAGGTGCCGCTCACACGCTTTTACTTCTTGCGGTCTTGCGCGAAAAAACCGAGTGCGTCCTTGAGAATATTGTTCGCGGTCCGCAGCCCAGCATTTTCTCGCTCAAGCTCACGGATGCGGATCGTCTGCTCCTCTGCGCTCGGTGTCTTCGCGGGCGGTGTATTTCGGCGTATGCTGCGCCAATCCGCCAGCGTGTAGTACGCAACACCGAGCTGCTGTGCAGCCTTCTTCACGCCGATCTCGTCTGACAGCTTCAGCGCTTCTTCCTTGAATTCTTTGCTGTAATGTTTCATTGCGATTCCCTCCATCTCTGTTCTTTCAGTTTAACAGATTTTTGGGGATTTTGCGACTGCACTTACAGGGTACTACTCCAGCCTCCTTTTGATCCCCCAAAACCGTGAGGGACCTCAGCCCATCAACCCCACCGCTGCAGGCCTCACAGTAGACCGACTGCACACGCTGCGCAAAGGAGTACGTGTCATCCTCGTTGCCGCTTTTGATTTGACTTTCTCCTTGCGGCCGCTGCCACTCTGCCTCGAGGTTACGAAAGAACTTGCTAATGATCTCGTATCACCTCCGCAGCAGCGGCTGAGCGGAAAGAGACGCATGTCAAATCGCTCAGAAGAAAGGAGGCAACATACGGCGGCTGAAATACGGTTTGACCGCAGCAGTTTGAGAGAAAAGCGGGGGAAAGGATGGAGCCCATCCTTTCCCCTGTCGCTCATAGCCCTGTATAAACGGTGTGATATTGCGGTAGCAGCGCCTCGATCTTCTTGTGATATCCCCGCTCCCAGAACAGACATTTGGACGGATCGACGCCCAGCTTGTCGCCCGTAAGCGCCAGCGCCACCGCGCGGCAGCCGCCGTTGCAAAGCTCAAAATAAGCGCAGCCCGCGCATTTTGTATTTTTCTCGCGCAGCGTGCCAAGCGTGGTGCACACCTCGTCAAGATACGGTCCGCCGGAGAGCAGCCACGAAAGGGGCTCCCGCTTTGCGTTGCCGAGAATATCCCCGTGCTGCTCGTAATAGCCCGACATCTGGTGGCAGGGGAACACATTGCCGTTCGCCGCGACGGCGACCATGCCGCGGTTTCCCTTGCACACGGGCGCACTGCTCCGGTACTCTCCCGCGCAGGAGTTGACCGCGGTGAGCGTGTAAAACCCCGAGCGCGGATAGAGCGTCCCGAACTGCCAGATCGTCAGGTCCATCGTGTGCTCGCCCTGCGCGTACTTCTCCCACAGGAGGAGCGCCTCGTCATAGTATTCCTCAAACGTGAGGCAGGCGTCGCCCGCGTTCTGCACCCAGCGGGGGGCCTCCGTTGTGCGGATGATGCGCATTTCCGCCACGCCCATGCCGTCCAGACGCTCCGCCGTTTTTAGCATGGAATCGCGGTTGCGGCGATTCATATTCGTCTGCACCTTGACGGGGAAGCCGTTTTCGACGCACAGCCGGATCGCGCGCAGCGCAGTTTCCTCCGCGCCTTGGTGTGCGCGCATCCAATCGTGATAGCCGAGGCCGTCAAAGGATATTTTCATGAGCGGGACGCAGCCGATGGCCTTCATGCGGTCAAGCGCCTGCCGGTCGATAAAATACCCATTCGTGTTCAGCTCCTCGACGTACATGCCGCGCGCGTAGATGCCCTCGAGAATCTCGAAGAAGCTCTTGTGCAGCATCGGCTCGCCGCCCGTGATGGTGAAGGCGTTGATGCCGCAGTCGCGGGCCTGGTCGAGAAGCCGGTCCGCCTCGTCCATGCTCCACTCGCTCATGAGCGGCGCGTTGTCGGCGGCGTTGAAGCAGTGGATGCAGTTATAGTTGCATTTGCCTGTGATCATCCAGTTCATCGCCGGGAAATAGCGGTTTTCAAAAATGCGGGGTTTGCTCCAATCGGAGAGCTTTTCGCCGCTCTCTGCTTTATGTATAAAGCCTTTTTCAATGAGTTCGTGTGCGAGAGTGCTTTCGTTTTCTGTCGGCAGGTCGGTTTTTCCGTCACACGCCGACAGAAACGCAAACTCCTCCGCCGTCAAGCCCTTAGCGTTGCGCTCGCCCTTGATGTAATACGCATAGGGAACGAGCGTCCACGAGCGCAAGGCGATATAGGGGTTCAAAATATAACGCATAGTCTATGTCTGAATCCGTTCATTGGTCTTTGTTATTGCAAAGCCAAAGCCCTTTTTCAATAGAGCACCAATAGCAATTATTGCAATTCGGCAGCTTTCCGCATACGCCGCATCTGGAAATACCGCCGGAATATCTCGTCGCACGCACTCCGCAGCGCTTGCATTCCCAGTACCCGCATGAATAGCCGGCGGAAACGATCAATCTTCCGTCGCTCTTGCGGCAGCCGCCGCCGGACACATTGTTAAGTTCTTCATCCGCAAGCTCTCCTGCTTTGGGATGCATGATTTCAAAATACGCAGCCGCGCTCTCATCTGTCATTTCCATGCCGTTTTCCTTTGCGAGAGTCAACAGCGCTTCGGGAGTTTCTGCCGCCTTTGCCTTTGCGAAAAGTTCTTTATTGTTTTCCATAAAAAGCTCCTTCTCAGCACTTTATGACATGCGACTCGCTCATCTTTATTTCGCTTCCGTCGTGGATTTTCAGGGTATAATACCATGCGCCATTTTCATAGCTTCTCTTCACGACCTTGCCGGTGGCGGTTATCCTGGTTGCTCCCAACCAGCTATGGATGTATAATACGGTTTCGCCCACAGCGAATCGGGGCTGTGGTCTGCCGGCGTCATAGCCACCGCCGCAGCCGCCCGATACATTGTCAAGCTCGATGTCGGAAAGCTCGCCGGTCTGGGGATGCAGCCGGTCAAAGTACGCCTTGGTCTCCTCCTCGGTCAGCCCAATACCGTTTTCCTTTGCCAGAGCCATAAGCTCCTCAGGGGTCTTCGCTTCCTTTGCCTTCGCAACGAGTTCCTTGGTCAGCTCCATGGTTCTCCTCCTTTAATAGCATTAGCATTTGCCTGTCACTTACTCCACACCGGGGTCATCTTCTGTTCGCCGGATGATAGCAATCACGGGGCTCCATCGCCTTCGCCGCCCTTATGGTCAGCTCTATGATCGTTGTCCAGAGGCCGCCCTTGACGGCGAGGGGGTCGACGCCCCAATACAAGCACCGACAGCAAGTACCCTTCACGCCGAAGGTGGAAGGTCCATCCACATAGTGCCTGCACTTATGGCCGCAGGTGGTTTTAAGGCGTCCTCCGCTGGAGTAGCAGCCGCCGCCAGCCACGTTGTCCAGCTCGTCGTCGGACAGCTCGCCGGTCTGGGGATGCAGCCGGTCAAAATACGCAGCCGCGCTCTCTTCGGTCAGTTCAATGCCGTTTTCCTTTGCAAGAGCCATGAGTTCTTCGGGAGTTTTCATTTCTTTTGCTTTTGCAAGCAATTCTTTGTTCATTTCCATCTTTGAATCCTCTCTGTACAATTTAAAATATTCTTTAGCAGGGTCTCGGATGAACCTTGCATTTTAATACCGTATCGCTCTTGTCCCCAATACTGTTCATACAGTTCCGACAGCGGGGGTCGCTTGCAAAACATCCGGAACAACGCAACACGCCGGTGCTAAAGTCAATACCCCTTTTGCCGCAACGGCTGCAGACATAGTCGGACAAACAGTAGCCGTCCGCCATACAAGTATCGTAGGGGTCATCCGCCCATGGGAGGCAACCGCCGCCTGCTACGTTGTTGAGCTCTTCGTCTGCAAGCTCGCCCGTTTTGGAATTGAGCTGTTCGAAATATGCCTTTGCGCTCTCCTCGGTCAGCTCCATGCCGTTTTCCTTTGCAAGAGCCATCAGCTCTTCAGGGGTTTTTGCGGATTTTGCCTTTTCAATAAGTTCGGGTGTAAATTTGTTTTCCATAAAAATCTCCTTGTTTAAGGATGTTTATTTCATGTTAACGGGGTTATTGCAGAGCCACAGCCCTTTTTCGTAGGTACAATACTGACATGAATGGCAGTATGCGGCGACCCCGCAGGTGTTGCAGCGTACCAGCATGCCGTATATATCGCATTGGGAGCCGTCATCCTTGCAACGCCATTCATCGCAGTAATGCATTACGGAAACGACAAGCCTGCCGCCGTTATGGCAACCGCCGCCAGCCACGTTGTCCAGCTCGTCGTCGCTCAGCTCGCCCGTTTTCGGATGAAGCTGTTCAAAGTATGCCTTTGCTTCCTCCTCGGTCAGATCGATGCTGCTCTCCTTTGCAAGCGCGGCCAGTTCCTCCGGCGTCTTTGTTCCTTTTGCTTTTGCAATCAGTTCTTCGCTGAGTTCCATGGTCGAGCTCCTTTCCGTTATTTTTTTCTGCCAGGGTCCTGCAGATCGCTTTTTTTGTTGAGATCAAAGGAAATTTCAAGTCTCCTGCCGCCGCTCACCGTTTCGAGAGCCTCGTCGTTCAGCGGCTCCGCCGCGGTCTCCTCCGGGATGCTGTTCCGTTTTTCTTCCTTTTTCATTTTGTTCCTCCTTTGATTTATTTGATTGGAGCCTCAAAACACTCCCGAAGCGTTTTGAGGGCATTGCTGTGCAGTATCTTGACGTAGGCGAAGGATACGCCGAGCCTTGCCGCCGTGTCCTTCAGCGACAGCCCCTTGCCGTACCGCAGGACGATCAGGGCGCGCAAACGTTCGTCCAGCCTGTTCAGGGCTTCACCGAGCGCCTGAAGGGATTCCCTTTGCAGCAGACCGTCGTCTATGCCGGCTGCGTCCGGCAGATCGTCCGGCAGCTCCACGCCGGGACGATGGGTGCGGAAATAGTCGATGACCGTATTTCGGGTGATGGTGTAGAGCCATGTGGAAACCGAGGCGCGGTCCGCGTCAAAGGTCGGGTACTTTTCATACGCCTTCAGAAAAACGTCGCTGACAAGATCCTCCGCGTCGTGCCGGTTTGCGACCTTGCCGAACACATAGCCCCGGACCTTTTCGGAATACGCCGTGTACAGCGCTTCTCTTTCTTCCGTCCGATTCATACCGCGCCGTCCCCATCCGTTCCGCGCCGCTTGATGCGCTTCGCCTCTCCAGCGGCGCTCACCTGCACGAGATCATCGTCCGACAGCTCCGCGCAGTATTCGTTCTCGGTCTCGTCGAGCAGCGCCTCCAGCTCCGGCTCATGCTCGAAGCGTTGGTAATCGAAGAGCAGGGAGAGCGTTTTTTCATTCAGACCGGAGGCGTCCCCGGACCATTTCGCTTTTTTGTGTTCCATTTCTTTCTCCTTTGCTTCTTGATACGAACCGGAAGCGGAAAAGGCTAATGCAATCGGAAAATTTTCTCAAAAAATCTTCCGCGCGGCGTGTAGCGCCGTTACAAAGCGGCGTCCGGTACGTCGTCCAGTCTTTGGCGGGCCACCAGTTCGGCGAAGAAGCCGTCCGAGGCGATCAGCTCGTCATAGGTCCCGTCCTCGACGATCTTTCCTTGGTCGAGCACGAGGATGCGGTCGCATTGTCTGATGGTGGACAGGCGGTGGGCGATGACAATGCGGGTGCACTTCAGCCGGTCCAGTGACTCCGACACCTTTTTCTGTGTGATGTTGTCCAGCGCGCTTGTCGCCTCGTCGAACATCAAAATTTTCGGCTTCGGCGCGATGGCGCGGGCGATCATCAGCCGCTGGCGCTGCCCGCCGGATATGCCGCCCGAGCCCTCCGATATGACCGTATTCATGCCCATGGGCATTCGGCGGATGTCCTCGGCGATGCCGGTCAGCTCCGCCGCCTCCCACGCGTCCTGCTGCGACAGCCACGGCGCAGAGATCACGATGTTGGAATAAATGTCGCCCTGAAACAGCTTTCCGTTCTGCATCACAACGCCGATGCGGCGGCGCAGGGAGCGCAGGTCGATCCGCTCCAGATCCTTGCCGTCGTAATAAATGGCACCCTTCTGCGGCTTTTCAAAGCCTAGGAGCAGACGAAGCAGCGTGGATTTCCCGCAGCCGGTCCGGCCGACGATGGCGACATACTGCCCCGGACGGATCTTGAGCGAAAGATCGTCGAGGATCAGCGGCATATTTTCGTTGTACCGGAAGGAAACGTTGTTCAGCTCGATGCCGCCGGACAGCCGCTCGATGACCTGCTTGCCGTCCGAAACCTCGGGGACCGCGTCAAAAAACGGCTGGACCATCGTGAGAATGGGCCTGATCTGCGCCGCGCTCAGCGCGATCCCGGCGAGCGACAGAAACGCGCCGGAGACCATGCCGTAGGCCGTGTTGAAGGCATAGTAATCCGCCACAGACAGACCGGCTCTTACTGACATATAATACATGATGAGCGTTCCCGTGAGGCTGATGGCAAGGCTGATGACGGAATTGAGCTTCAGGAACATCGGCGGATCGTACGTCATTTTTGCGCTCTGCGCGTAGAGGTTGCCCCATCTCGCAAAGGCGCGCTTCTCCGCGCCCGCCAGCTTGATCTTCTGTATCCCTGTGATCAGCGCGTAGGTCATACCGCTCTCCCGCCCGGAGAGCGTCATCTGCTCCGTGCTGATCTTCATTTGCGCCAGGGAGGAGACCACCGAGAAAACGACCGTGACGAGCAGGATCGCCAGCGCCGGTGCGACGAGCGTCGGCGCATAGGCAAAGATCTGCGATATGTATATAAGGGAGAACAGCGAGGTCAGTCCGGTCGATAAGACCGTTGATACGAGCATCCGGCACAGCGGGCCGACCTGCGCCGCGCGGCTGGAGAGCTCGCCCGCGCTGTACTGCTTGAAGAAATCCGCCGGCAGCGACATGACGCGCATCATAGTCGCCGCCTCGACCGATAGATTCAGCTTTGTTTCGATCCGCGCCGTAAGCATACTTTTTACCGCGGAGAGAAGCAACGTGCTGACGGAGACGCAGACGGTAAAGGCGGCAAGCGCGAGAAGGATGCGCGTATTCCCGGAGGGCAGCACGCGATCAAACAGCAGCCGGCTGAGCATCGGAGAGAGCAGCCCCACGAGCGACACGGCAAGCGTTGCCAGCGCGATCAAAACGAAGTCGGAGACGGAAAGGGTCTGCACAATGTAGGCCGAGAGCGAAGCGATGCTGAGCTTCTTGAGCGGAAAGGGCTTATAAAACGCGATCGCTTCGTCGTCAAACAGGTGCTGATTTTTGCGCGTGATGCGCCGCGCCTTTCCGGTCTCATAGTCAAAGAAGCTGTAGCCGGAAAGGCCGGACGGAATGAGCGCCACGACCCGTCCACTCTCCGACAGGGTGCCGAGCATTGCGCCCACGGCGTCGCGGTACCAGCCGTCCTCCAGCTTCACCGTGCGCCGCATGATGCCATACGGGCGCATCAGGAACTCAAGCTGCTCATTCACATCCTTGATGCTGTCGGGGACCTCCCGGCTCTTTACATGGTAGTATTTCAATATCTCGTCGATCGCGTCCTTGGTAACGGCGCGGTCGTTGGTGAACGCCGCCTCGAACCGCTTTCCCATCACGGCGGACGCCATGTTCGCAAAGGCCTCGGAAAACGCATCGTCGTCGTATTGCCTGCGCTCTTTTATCTGTTCGTCAAACCAGCCCATCGTGTCGTCACCTCCTACTCGTTGGACACCATGCACGTATAGGCACCGCCGTTTTTCATCAGCTCCTCGTGCGTCCCGCGCTCCACGACATTGCCCTGCTCCATCACGATGATCTCGTCGCAGTCGCGTATGGTGGATAAGCGGTGCGCCACCACGATGCAGGTGATGCCGCGGTCCTTGATGGAGCGCACCACGTCGTATTCCGTTTTCGCGTCCAGCGCGCTCGTCGCCTCGTCCAGAAGGATGATCGTGGGGTCCTGCGCAAGCACGCGGGCGATCTCCATGCGCTGGCGCTGCCCGCCGGAGAGGTCCTTGCCGCCCTCGGTCAGCTTATACTGATAGCCGCCCTCGCGCCGCATGATGTCCTCGTGCAGCTGGGCATCCCGCGCCGCCATGATCATCTCGAAGTCCTCAATGGAGTTATCCCACATTTTTATGTTGTTTGCGATGGTGTCCTCAAAGAGAATAATATCCTGATCCACCACAGCGAGAGAGCCGGTAAACACGCAGCGGTCGATCTGCGAGATCGGTTTTCCGTCAAACAGGATCTCACCGCTCCACGGCTTATAAAGGCCGGAGATCAGCTTGGAGATCGTGGATTTTCCGCAGCCCGAAGCGCCGACAAACGCCACGCGATCCCCGGGCCTGAGCGTGAGGTTGAAATCCCGGATCAGCGGCTCGGCAAGGCGCGAATAGCCGAAGGTGACATTTTTGAGCTCGATGCTGCCGGACAGCTTGCCGTATTCCGTGCTCTCATCGCCGCCGTCTTCCGCAAAGATGTCGTCGTCGGGATAGCGCATCACGTCCTCGATCCGCTCCATATCGGTGCGCATTTCCTGCAGCGTCTGTCCCGCCGAAATGAGCGTCGTCGCGGGGGAGAGGAAGGAGGACAAAAAGCCCTGAAACGCCATGATCATGCCGACGGTAAAACTGCCCTGCATCGCGAGGAACACGCCTGTCATCAGGACCGCGGTGCTGCAGATCGAGCTGACAAGCGCCGGCAGCAGTCCGAGAAGCTGGTTCATGCGCTGGAAGCGGACCTGACTGGTATTGACGCTCGCCTGATAACCCGCCCACTTTTCAAAAAAGCCGTTCTCCGCGCCGCTCGCCTTGATCGTTTCGATCATCTCGATGCCGGCGACGGTCGTCCCGGCGAGCTTGCCCGCGTCGCGCATCTGCACGCGGGTGAGGTTGATCCGCTTTTTTGAAATGACGCTGGAAAGGACCAAGTTGGCGAGGATCGAAACGAGTCCGATGAGCGTGAGGAGCACGCTGTAGCGGAGCATCACGACCAGGTAAAACACCATCATGGCGGCGTTCAGGGCAAGCGGCGCGAGCGTGCCGACAAGCTGCTCCGCGATCATCGCGTTTGCGCTCTGTCGGCCCTGAATATCTCCCGCCATACGCTGTGAGAAAAACGCCATCGGCATGTGCAGGACTTTCCACAGAAAGGTGGTATTTCCCACCATTGCGAGCTTTCCGTTGATCCGGAGGGAATAGACCGCCTGGATCCACGCGACGATGAGCTGAAGCACGCTGATGCCCGCGAGCGCAAGCGTGAAGGACATAAGCCACTCCGGGTTTTCGCCGGTCAGCAGCCGGTCGAGAAAAATACGGGAAAACGCCGGCGTCACAATGCCGAGCAGCGACGAAATGACCGTGGTCAGCGTTACAAAAGCGATCGCGGTCCCCGCGCCGACCAGCCGCTTTTTCGCGTACTGCAGCATGGACTGCGGCTTGCCCTCGGGAACAAAGCCTTCGGCGGGCTCGAAGAACAGGCAGATGCCGGTGAAGGAGTCGTCAAAGGTCTGCATCGGGACGGAATAGGTCCCCTTTGCGGGGTCGTTGAGCACCGCCTTGTTGCCCTTGAAGCCGTTGAGCACGACAAAGTGGTTGAAGTTCCAATGAATGATGCAGGGGAATTTTCCGTTCGCTTTCAGCCCCTCCGGCTCATAGCGGTAGCCCTTTGCGGTAAGGCCGTAGCTGCGCGCGGCGCGAAGAATGTTGCGCGCGTTCGAGCCGTCCCGCGAAACGCCGCAATCCAGACGCACCTGCTCGAGCGGAACCCACTTTTCGTAGTAGGCAAGGATCATCGCAAGACTTGCGGCGCCGCATTCCAGCGCCTCCATCTGCATGACAACGGGCACCTTGGCGACGCCCGCCGTGATCGGCGACTTGATCTTTTGTGCTGCTCTCATCTTCGCGCACCTCAGTTCAGGACGAAATCAAGGGGCCTGACGCGCTCGATAATAACGGATACGGTATAAACGCCGTCCTTGAGATCGGGGGCCTCCGCCGACAGGGCGTGCACCCAGTCGCCCGCGGAGAGCCCAATGAGATGGAGCAGATAAGGGTCGGTGCTTTCGTCGAGCAGGATGGGCGTGCCCGCTGCATCGGACGCGGCCGCGTACTCGGCTTCGCCGACCGAGAGGATGGCGTCGCCGTCTGATCTGGCAAAATCACTCTCGCTCAAATAAACCGTCAAGCGTCCATTCTCGCAGACGCCGCCTGTCTGCACGACGGTGTCGAGATGCCCGAACGCGCCCCATACGCAAACGCCGATCAGAAGCACGATGACCGCCGCGAGGATCATCCATACGCTTGGATTGGAAACGCGGATATAATCGTTCATCTGCTCCGGCGATGTGATCTTTTCCATGCTTTTTTGACGAAAGACCGAATGATTCATAACTCCGCACCCCTTGTTCAGAATAAATATAGTCTAACAATAGTGTATCACATTGCGCGATAAAGGCAAGAAAATCCACGCAATTCGGATATATATTTTCAGCCGTATCCGACTCGGCCATCGCAGACGGTCTGCTTTGAGCATCCAGGCATTGAAAAGTTCCGCGTGCGGAAGCGCGGAACATAAATTGCCGTTGGGACGACCGACAAGCCGAAGGAACGGGGAGGCGCAGATCCCGCGCGGCATGCAAAAAGCCTCGAGATCGTAAGATCTCGAGGCTTTTTGGCGTTCATAGGCTTTCCAGAAATATTTATCACGCCTTCCGTAAAAGAATATTTTTACAAAGAGTGACGTTAAATTTTTGCAAAAATTATTGCTCTTTAGCAGAAATGGGGCCCAAAGTATATGAATATGAAAAAGTGCTAAAATGTTGTTGAATCAAATGAAAGGGGAAGCGCAATGTATTTTACCGAAACGATGTTTAATCCTGAGTACATAAATCCGCCGTATTTTAAGCAGCAACAAACGCAAATGAAGAATCCCGCCACGAGGGAATTTACACGCTCCTACAAGGCCCACAACGCCCGCGTGCGGTACGGAACGATGA
>ENA-ORTG01002275-ORTG01002275.1-human-gut-metagenome-genome-assembly--contig:-NODE-2275-length-15644-cov-3.383091_pt1 | contig 15644 bp, 12 predicted proteins | sample MGYA00241906_ERZ509176 | MGnify/ENA primary metagenome ERZ509176 (study PRJEB26280, sample SAMEA2338811) | human gut metagenome | biome: human gut; feature: human-associated habitat; material: faeces...
AGGAACCAATACACATTCACTTTATCGGAATCGGCGGAATCAGCATGAGCGGTCTTGCAGAGATTCTTTTAAAAGAAGGCTTCACTATTTCCGGATCCGATAATAAAGAATCTGCCCTTACAGATCACCTTGAGCAGATGGGTGCAAAGGTATTCTACGGACAGAAAGCTTCTAATATCATTCCCGGTATTGATGTAGTTGTATACACAGCAGCTATCCATCCGGATAACGAAGAATATGCCGAAGCAGTAAGACAGAAGCTTCCTATGCTGACCCGTGCGGAATTACTCGGACAGTTGATGACAAACTATGATATGCCGATCGCAATCTCAGGTACTCACGGAAAGACAACCACAACTTCGATGCTTTCACACATTCTCCTCGCCGGAGAATTGGACCCTACGATCTCCGTAGGCGGAATCCTGAAAGCCATCGGCGGAAATATCCGTGTGGGCGACTCTGAATACTTTGTTACCGAAGCATGCGAATACACGAACAGTTTCCTGCATTTCTTCCCGAAGATCGGTGTGATCCTGAATATTGACGAAGATCATCTGGATTTCTTCAAGGATCTGGCTGATATCCGTAATTCCTTCCATCGTTTCGCTAAATTACTTCCGAAGGACGGAACCCTGGTCATCAATGATAACATTCCTGATCTGGAAGAGATCACTGCAGACCTTGACTGCCGTGTGATCCGTTACGGCAACGACAGCTCCCTTGACTACAGTGCAACCAACATTCTCCACGACAAGAAGGGTGAAGCTTCCTTTGACCTGATAAAATCCGGGGAATTTATCGACCGAATCTCCTTATCTGTCAACGGAGACCACAATGTATCCAATGCATTGTCTGCAATCGCAGTCGCTGATCTTCTCGGAGTTCCTTTCAGCAAGATCAAAGAAGGTCTGAAGTCCTTCCACGGCACTGACCGTCGTTTTGAATACAAAGGTGAAGTCAACGGATTTACGATCATCGATGATTATGCACACCATCCGACAGAGATCAACGCTACGTTAACAGCGGCAAAGGAATATCCGCACAAAGAAGTCTGGTGTATCTTCCAGCCGCATACTTATACAAGGACAAAAGCTCTGATGGATGACTTTGCAAAAGCTCTGACCCTTGCCGACCATGTCGTTCTGGCTGATATCTATGCTGCCAGAGAAACGGATACCCTCGGCATCAGCTCATCCATGCTGGCAGAGAAAGTGAACGCTCTTGGCGGCTGTGCGGATTATTTCGACTCCTTCGACAAGATTGAAACCTGTCTGCTCGAAAACTGCAAGCCGGGTGATGTCCTGATCACCATGGGTGCCGGCGATGTTGTCAAGATCGGTGAGAAACTGCTCGGAAAATAAAATCTGCACACGGTTTTCCGGTCTTGATTCCTTTGATCCACATGTTTCTGCACATTCTTTTTTTGCAGAACATGTGGATTTTTCTGCCCTTATTTCCCTTATTCTCAATGCATCTCTTTTATGCTATACTAGTGGACAGAAATGTCGGGGAAAAGCCTTTTTTCCTCAACCGATGCCTGCGAATTGCTCCACAGGAGGGGAGTTACCTTATGAAAAATATACGTTTACATCATCCGTTTTCCAACAACATGACTGCCGTATCCAACTATTTTATCGATTACTATATGCCACAGGCCGGCGGAGAATATGTCAAGCTCTATCTCTGTCTGCTGCGTCATGCGGCGGACTATGGCAGTATTCCTCTGGAATCCATTGCGGAACTTTTTGATTATACCGAGCGGGACATCTACCGCGGCCTGCAGTACTGGGCAGACCAGGGACTGATCGACCTGGCATTTGACCAGGACGGCAGCATCAGCGATCTGGTCTTTCTGGAAGTTCGAAAGCCGGAGAGCGTGCAGCAGGCTGCTGCTTCTGTCTCTTCCGGAGTGCTCCCTGCATCTGCAAAGGCACCCGTTTCCAAAAATGCAGCAAAAAAAGCAGCTTCCGAACCGAATGATTCCACGGAAGCAAAGGACCTTTCTCCAAAATTGAAGATTTCCAGAGACCGTATGGCTGCCCTTCAGGGAGAACAGGATATCAAGCAACTCCTGCTGATCGCAGAATCTTACCTCGGGCACAGTCTTTCGCCGACTGAAATGTCTTCTATTTTATATTATTATGACTCGCTGCATTTTAATTTTGAGCTGATCGAATATCTGATCGAGTACTGTATTTCACGGGGAACGAAAAGTTTTCATTACATAGATAAAGTAGCTCTGGCATGGGCAGAGGAAGGCATCACAAATGCCGGGCAGGCAAAGGAACGCCAGTCTCAGTACAGCCAGAAATATTATTCTGTGTTAAATGCTTTCGGCATCCGCGACCGGGGTCCCGGCAAACCGGAAGTGCAGATGATCGACCACTGGTTTGATGACCTGCATTTTACTTCGGATATCATTCTGGAGGCGTGCAGCCGCACACTGACCCAGACGCAGAACCCAAGTTTCCAGTATGCCAACAAAATCCTGGAGAGCTGGCACGCAAGCGGTATCCACCATCTGAATGAAATCCGGGAACTTGACCAGAAACATCAGAAGACGGGAAAAGCGGCATCGAAACAGCGTCCTGCCGTGACTTCCGGAAGCAAATTCAACAATTTCTCGCAGCGTGACTATGATTTTGATCATCTGGAATCGCTGCTGAACCAGTAGGAGGACTGCCATGGCACTGACGAACACACAATACGATACGATCATCCGCGAATACAACAAAAAGCAGCTTCAGAACCGCCGGGATCAGGAGGCACGCATCGCCCTTGCAGAAAAGGAACTGCCGGAGCTTTCACAGATCAATGGAGAAATCGCTTCTTTAAGCATGAAATGTGCCCGCCGCCTTCTGGAAGGGGAGGCTGCTTCGATCGATGACCTGAAAACAGAGATTGCCGCATACGGTACCCACCGCAAAGCTTTACTGAAAAATGCCGGATTCCCGGAAGATTTTCTGGAAATGCATTATTCCTGCCCGGACTGCAAAGACACCGGCTATATCGGAAATGAGAAATGTCACTGTTTCCGCCAGGCAGCGATCAACCTGCTTTACACCCAGTCAAACCTGACTTCAATCCTGGAAACGGAAAATTTTGACCATTTCTGCTTCCATTATTATCCAGAAACGATGAAAGACCGCGTGACCGGCAGAAATGCCCGCGAGAACATCCAGAAAATCGTCGATGAATGCCTGCACTTTGTACAGAATTTTGATATGGAACACGACAATCTGCTCTTTTACGGTGCGACAGGCGTCGGCAAAACCTTTCTGACGCACTGCATTGCCAAGGAACTGCTTGAAAGTGCACATTCTGTCATTTATTTTACGTCTTTTGACCTGTTTGAAGTGCTCTCAACGGCCACGTTCGGCAAAAAATATGCCGAAGATGAAGTTTTGCAGCAGCACAGTGCCATTTTTGATTGCGATCTGCTGATCATCGACGACCTCGGAACGGAAATGACGAATACATTCGTCGCTTCTCAGCTGTTCCTTTGTATTAACGAGCGTCTGATGAACAAGAAATCCACGATCATTTCCACCAATCTCTCTCTGGAATCTCTGCGGGATCTGTATTCTGAGCGTGTCTTTTCGCGGATTTCCAGTAATTTCAAAATGCGGAAACTGATCGGCAAAGATATCCGCTTAATGAAAAAGCTTGGTGAACAGGGCTGAAAATGGCTTGACTTTGCTTTACTTTATGTTAAAGTAGGTATGTATAAGATTGGGTTTTCATTTAAAATGTAGTAAGTATGCGTAGGAGGACAACAACAAAATGCAGACAACAAAAGAACGATGTATAGAAACCATCCCGGTAGGACCACTGGGGCTGATCGCACTGGACAGCCATAAAGAGCTGGGCAAAAAAGTCAATGACTACCTGGTTTCATGGAGACAGGAGCGGAACCATGAACACAAGAACAGCCTTTCTTTCCAGGGTTACGAACGGGATTCTTATTTGATCAACGCAGAAGTGCCAAGATTTGGCTCAGGTGAAGCAAAGGGCGTGATCCGTCAGTCCGTCCGCGGAGCAGATCTTTATCTTCTGGTAGATGTATGTAACTACAGCATGACCTACAATCTCTGCGGATATACAAACCATATGTCACCGGATGACCATTTCCAGGATCTGAAGCGTATCATCGCAGCAGTAGGCGGAAAAGCAAGACGTATCAATGTCATCATGCCGTTCCTTTACGAGAGCCGTCAGCACAAACGTACCGGAAGAGAATCTCTGGACTGTGCACTGGCACTGAACGAACTGGTTCGCATGGGCGTTGACAATATCATTACCTTTGATGCTCACGACCCGCGTGTGCAGAATGCAATCCCTCTGAAAGGTTTTGAGACCGTTCAGCCGGTTTACCAGTTTATCAAAGGTCTGTTCCGTGCAGTTCCGGATCTTCATCCGAACAAAGACACCATGATGGTCATCAGCCCGGACGAAGGCGGTATGGGACGTGCTATCTACATGGCAAACGTTCTGGGAACCGACATGGGTATGTTCTACAAACGTCGTGATTATGCTACCATCATAAACGGTACAAATCCGATCGTTGCACATGAGTTCCTGGGTTCTGATGTGAAAGGCAAGGATATGATCGTGATCGACGATATGATCTCTTCCGGCGGAAGTGTTCTGGAAGTCGCTGCAGAACTGAAAAAACGCAAAGCAAACCGTGTATTTATCTGCTCTACGTTTGGTCTGTTCACAAACGGCATGGAGAAATTTGACAAGGCTTATGAAGCCGGCATGTTTGATTTCATTCTGACAACCAACCTGGTATACCAGACACCGGAGCTGCTCCAGAAACCATATTATATCAACTGCGACCTCAGCAAGTATATCGCTTACATCATTGATACGCTGAATCATGATGCATCCATCAGCAGTCTGTTAAACCCATTAGACCGGATCAATAAATTCTTAAAAGAACACAATTCATAATGTTTGTCCTGTGCAAATAAATTGAATTAAAGATGTTTTTGTAAAAATAAGACGCCATAATGTTCGAAAACAATCTTCTGACACGCTTCGTTTCCTGTTCGGTTCGCTCGTGTGTTATCCGCCCTTCGCCTAAACTCGCCTCTTCGAGGCTCAGACAGCGGCTCGGGGGCGGAAACATCGCAAACCTCACGACGGAAGCCTTGCTATCGTCAGTACGATTTGTTTTCGAATCATTATGGCTGTTCTTATTTACATACCACATGTACCTCAAATATCACGCATTTTATTTGCACATGAGCAAACAGGATTCATACTACCAAGGTGTGGGCACTACTTTTTCTCCATAAATGAAAGCAACTTCTTATTTTACACTTTTCTAACAACTTCCAATATTTTTATAAAATTGCAACAATAAGTCGGACAATTCTATTGTATATTTGTTCAAGAATGCTTCTGGCTTTCTTGCTGCAAGGTGCACATCATACATCGCATGACATATTCTTCTGTGCACATCTGATATAAAATAACCTGATAATCTATGTTATTACAACACAAATCATCAGGTCATTATCTATGATATCGTTTTAGATCAGTTTGTATAAAAATTATGTCTTTATCTTTTTCCGAGTGAAGTAAAAAGATTTGTGTCTAGTTTCCGCCGCCGAGCGGTGTCTGAGCAGCGTAGCTGCGAGTTCCAGCGAACGGCGGATCATAGACGGCACAAATCGAACAGGAAACGATGCGTGTCACGGGTTCTGCCTTTTTCGTCCGGCACTCTATACACTTCTATACTCTCATTTTTATACATTCCATACACTTACAAAAATATCCGTGCGTGCCTTCGGGGAATTCGTTCGTTTGCACATTCAAAAATTTAGTTCTCCTGCTTTATCTCATCCAGAATCCTCTGTTCTCTTCCATGGCAGGTAAACAATATCACCTGTCTTCCGCTGTGATAGAGCCATTTCAGTGTCTGTTTCAGTCTCTTATCATCATACATCACAAACGCATCGTCCAGTATGATCGGCATCGTCTCATCCTGGCAGAACATCTCACCGACCGCCATACGCAGTGCAAAATAGATCTGCTCCATCGTGCCGCGGCTCACCTGTTCCAGGGAGAGCAGCTTTTTCGGCGTATTGATACGTACTTCCATGTTTGCATCGAGAAATACACTGGTATAACGTCCTTCTGTGATCTGGCTTAAAATATCGGAGATTTTCTGATTCAGATGTGCGGCAGATTCTTTGTAAATATCCTCAGAGATCTGGTTCATCGTCATGATCGCCAGACGTACCGCATCGAGTTCTTCCTGGATACTTCCGCTCTGCTCATTCTCTTCCTGCAATTCCTGGAGGCTCTCTTCCAGATTGTTTAAAATAACCTGTTTTTCTTTGCTCTCCGCACTGATGCGTTCCTGATTCCACATCTGCTTTTCAAATTCCAGGTTCAGCTCTTTTTCACGCTGAGCCAGTTCATCTTCTTCATGGTATTTTTCTTCCAGAAGCTTCTCACGTTTTGCGGAACGCTCCCGCTCGGCCTGGATCTCTTTTTTCATACGCTCCTGCATCCGTTTCTGGATACGCTCCTGCCGCTCCTGCTCCTCCTGATGGCGACGGTAGATCTTCCATACAAAAATGGCAGAAATCCCAAGCCATCCGTCAAGCACAAGGGCACTGATCCAGATATGCGGCACAAGAATGCAAACCAGCAGTGCCAGCACACCGCCTCCTAAAAGCCAGAGCTCCTGGTTACGCCACAGCATCCTGCGTTTGTCCTGTCCTGCTTCCATTCGCATTTTCCAGGACTCCATCTCATCTTTACCGGCATTCTCTTCCAGTGGAATATCCAGTTCCCGCTTCATTTTCTCCAGGCTTCTCTTTTTTTCTGTCAGTCTCGCCTGAAGTGCGATCCGCTCTTTTGCGATGCGTGCCATCTGGACTTCACAGTGTTTCTGTTCTTCGGACAGCTCCAGCAGTTCCTGACGCACGTACTCCAGACGCATCTGCTGGCTTTCCAGCTCTTCTGCCTGTTCTGCATCCAGACGCTTCTGTTCGGATTCCAGATGCCGTCTCTGGCTTTCCAGGCTCTTGATCGCCGCACTGACGTTCATCTCACCGTCTCCGGAATTCTGCAGATTGGTCATGTAATTTCGCAGTTCTCTTGCCAGACCTTCGTCCGTCGCTGCCGACTGCTGATTAAAAAACACGGTATTGCGAAAAGCATCCTCATTCATGCCTTCCATCAGAACCTGAAGATCGCCCTTTTCTACGGACAGTACTTCACCGTTTGTCTCGCATACCAGGCTGACGCTCTTTTCCTTGCGGTAAAAATTCCGCTCCAAACGAAAGATTTTGCCGCCGCTCTCAAATCGCATGATACCTGCAAACTGTCCTGCATGAAACCACGGTTCCCTGATGCTGTATTCATCTTTTCTGGCTGCCCGCCCTCTCTGCTTTTCAATCCCGAAAAACATACCGCGGATAAATGAATGAAGCGTTGTTTTTCCCATTTCATTCTCGCCATAGATCAGATTCATTCCATCATGAAATGTGACTGTCTCGTGGTTGAATTTTCCAAAATTAATGATTTCTAATTCCAGTATCCGCATGTACTTTTATCCTCTCATCTCCAGCAGTGCATGTATTCCGTAATACAATGCCTTTCTCTCTGTATCACTCATGTCTTTATGATACAGAGTCTGGATGTATCTTCCGGCAATATCGCCCGCATGGACACGCATAAGCCGTTCAAAATCATAGTCCGGAACGCTCTCATCCTGTACGCTTACGATATTTCCAAGCTTCCTGCAGGCATCCAGATCGTATACAATATCCGGATCACGATATCCCTGCAGAAGCACTTTATAAATATGCTGCATTCCCTTTGCTGCCATCCGCATCCGCACTGTCTCCTGAAATGCCAGGTTGGTCGGACATTCTTTCGTATCCAGCTCAAGCGGGATATACTCTCTGCACGCCCACGGCACAAACGAAATACTCAGCTTGCCTTCGTTATATTCCCCTTCAATAAAGCCATGAGGACCGATATCATTCTGGTCGATCGGCTCTAACGCTCCGGCATACGCCATACGGTCCGGCTCTATCATCTCTGGTCTGTGGATATGTCCAAGTGCAATATAGTCAAAGCCCGACAGAAGCAGCTTTTTGCGGTCGATCGGAATATGCTTTGCATCTCCGCCGTGCCCGAGCAGAATGGAAAAACCGGCCTTTTTCTCCGGCTGCAGATCATTATATTTCGGCTCTTTGATCTCCCTTGTATGGTAACTTAATCCATACACTTCCGTATCCAGATCCTCAAACACGACACTTTCACATTCCTTGCCCCGGAGGCAGGTCACATTCTCACTCCACGGAAAATCCAGATAGTACGAGTCTACTTTCAGGTAATCATGGTTTCCTATGATAAACACGACTTTTGTTTTTTTCAGCGTGGAAAACAGATAGTTGACTTCTTTGAGCTCGCGCATCAGTGGCTGTCTGTGAAACAGATCTCCTGCGATCAGCAGCAGATCCACTTCCTCTCGATCTGCCTTTGCCACAACACTGCGAAAGCTCTCCCAGATCTCGCTTCTGCGTTCTTCACTCCACGCAAAACCGGCATCCGGGATCGCTCCCAGGTGTGTATCTGCTATATGAAAAAACTTCACGATACTACTCCTTTTCTTTAGTCCTCTTCTTTGCGGTTGAAGAATCCTTCTTGACCAAGCTCAGATGCCTTTCTGGAGCGGTCTTTAAACTGCAGTTCCGGATTTTTGATGCTGACTCTCGTCTGAGCCGGTACGGAAGATGTAATAAATGCATTACTTCCGATCACCGCTCCGGTGCCGATCACGGTCTCTCCGCCAAGGATCGATGCTCCGGAATATACGGTTACGTTGTCTTCCAGGGTCGGATGACGTTTCACACCGCGAAGGCTCTGTCCCCCTCTGGTGGAAAGTGCACCAAGTGTCACACCCTGATAAATCTTGACATATTTTCCGATCACCGTGGTCTCACCGACCACAACACCGGTACCGTGGTCGATAAAAAAATATTCTCCGATCGATGCTCCCGGATGGATGTCGATCCCAGTCAGGCTGTGTGCATGTTCGGTCATCATACGCGGGATCAGCGGCACACCGAGCAGATAGAGTTCATGTGCAATACGGTTGACTGTGATCGCATACATACCCGGATAAGAAAAGATGACTTCATCGGTGTTAAACGCAGCCGGATCGCCCTCGTATCCTGCCTGGACATCGGTCGCCAGCACATCACGCAGCTTCGGGATCTTCTCCAGAAAATGGTGCGTGATCTCTCTTGCACTTTCCATCAAGGTCTCTTTATCCGCCTCACGGTACTTGCTGCTGTGCGGCAGTGCCATCATGACCTGCTTGGTCAGGTTATACTCTATGTTTTCCAGAAGTTCTCCGACATGATATTCGATCGAATCTTTTCGAAGATTTTTTATCTCAAAATAGCCCGGAAAAAGGATCTTGCGAATCATTTCCAGAAGGTCGTTGACACTCTCACTGTTGATCCGGCTGCGGCAGTCGATGTTTTGAATGACCGGATATTTATCATAACTTTCCAGAACAGCATTTACAAGATCTTTGATTTCTCCATATTTTTGCATACGATTTCTCCTTCTTTCACTTCCTAGATAGTAAGGATGTTGGTGTCAAAAGTCCCCAACTATGATGCCTGCGGATTGTTCCGTGCGTCGCACTCCCACAATCCTGGCATCATAGTAAGAGTATAACAGAGTTTTCCCCTCAAGGCAATCTGAACCGTAATTATAATTCATTTCCCCAGTCTACGATGGTTCCGTCGTTTGCATTGATTGTAAGCAGACTGTCTGTCCGTTCCTGTCTCAGGTAACACTGCACCCAGAGATCATCCGCATCTGCCAGCAGCTGTTCCGTCTGCGGACTGCTGTAAGTACCGATAAAATCCCAGACTGGGATGATCTGCTCTTTTTTCTTTTTTCCGTCTTTGTCTTCGGTTTCAATCCTGCGGTATCCAAGCCGGATCGTCTGAATGGTTGCGGAAACCTCCAGACCGTTGCCGGAGAGCATCTCGAGAATATACTGTTTGGTGATCGATTTCTGAAAGACCTGCAGAATATCTGAAAACGGAAGCAGAAAAACTCCTCCGCCCTCATTTTCTTCTACGATACATGGGTTGATCCAGGTCACTTCTGCAAGACCTTCATCATCAAAGGTAATATAAAAGCTTTCGGCTTCCCGGCTCGGTTTCCAGTTTTCCGTCCCTGATCCTGTTCCGTCGTATCCCTCTCCCTCGTTTTCCGGGGAAGCCATATCCAGATTGCCGCCCAGTCCGAACAGGATATCCCCTGACAGGCTGTGGTCTGTGCTCTGGTTGATCCGTGCTTCGTCCACCTGCCTTGTATAGTAAAACCTCCAGCCCATTTTCTGCTCCGAGGCTCCGGTATCGCCTGTTTCCGTTTCTTCCCCGGTATTTTCATTCACAGAATCTTCCGTACAGTAAACCGCCCGTGACTGCATAAAATGAAACTCTTCTGCAAGTCCCAGAGTCTGAAGCAGAGCATCTGCTTCTTTTCTCATCCGTTTTCTTCCAACCTTTGTATGCAGAATTTGCCAGCTGTCATCCCTGCTCCACGGTACATATTCACATTCTTCCCTTCTGAGTGAAACACCGGATTCTTTGTAGCCGTCTTCCAGCAGATTCTGCATTTCAAACTGATACACTTTCTTGCCTGCCGCCGCCCAGGAAGCATACGGATCTGTCATCTTCACCGTTCCGGTAAGTTCCTGCTGTGCCCGCCAGGGAATCGTATCTCCGCTGTCGTTTTTCAGCGGCTGTCCCTGCGTCAGGATATGGATCCAGCCATTCATATCTTCCTGTGTGAAATAGCGTGTCTTTGCCTTGTAGATCTTCATGCTGTTTCCCTGCGGGAGATAAACACTCGCCTGAAGATCCACATGAATCTTACCTTCTTCCACACTCAGCATACAGGGACTCGCTGCCTGTACCTGTTCTGCTACGCTGACATTTTCCACTGCCTCTGTGCCGGAAGAATAAGGACGGATACTGTCTCCGGTCTCTGTCTCTTTTTCCTTTACAATACATTCATCTTCCGATGTTTCCATACAACCGGTCAGAAATCCTGCAGCCATCAGGATCATTCCGATCCATACGATCCTTCGTAAGATTCTTTTTTTTGCCCTTTTCATTTTTTCTCCTTACTGTTCTTCCGAAAAGATCACCCGGATCTGCGTACCGACGCCCGGTTTGCTTTTGATCTCCATCTTTGCACCATGAAGCTTCACGATCTGTGTGCAAAGTGCAAGCCCCAGCCCGATCCCGCCTGCTTTTTTGCTTCTGGATTTGTCAACCATATAAAAAGCCTCCGTGATCTTCGGAATCTCTTCTGCCGGGATTCCTCTTCCGTGGTCTTCCACCAGAATGCATGTTCCGACCGCTTCAACATAAATGGTATCACCTTCTTTGGAAGCTTTCATGGCATTATCGATCAGATTCACCAGAAGACTCTCCATCAGATCCATGTCCATGAGCAGAACGGTGTCATCGCTCCTGGTTTCCAGTGTGATCCCCTGTTCTTTCAGATGATACTTCTCAAGCTCCGCCACTTTTCCGATCAGCTGGCTGACCGGATGCTTCTCCATATGGATCGTCTCGTTGTTGTAAAGCTCCAGCAGATTCATCATCTTCCCGGAAAGTCGCTCCAGACGGCGACACTCGTTGTTGATGTGCGTCAGTGCCTTTTTCTGCTGTTCTTCGTTGATCCTCACATGCAGAAGCGTATCTGAATAGCCGATGATGGAAGTCATCGGCGTTTTCAGCTCGTGTGCCAGACTGCCAAGAAGCTGTTTCCTTCGCTCAGAAACCTGTGCCAACTCCTCCATCTGACATTCTATCTGGTCTGCCATCTGATTAAAAGAGACGCTCAGTGCCCCGACCTCGTCATTGGAACGCACACGTACACGGCGGTCCAGCTGTCCCTGGCTGATCGCACCGGCTGTCTCTCTTAAGTCACGCAGCGGTTTTAACATTCTTCGTATCATCCAGAACACCGCATTGATCGCCACCGCAACGATTGCACCCAAAATGATCAGGAACATGCCGATCTGCGTCAGCACATTGTTATAAATCTCCGAAATATCCCGCACCAGCAGAAGCTGATACGATGTATTTTTACTGTCTGAAAGTGGAATCTTCTGTCCGACGATCATCAGATGTCTGCCGTTTTTCTGCTGAAAAGCTGCCACCGGTTCATAGGAATCAAACTGTTCAAGCCGGTTTCCGGTCAGCTCGAAATTCGTGGTATTAGCTGCAAGCTGCCAGTCCTGAAGCAGCATGTAATCTCTGCTGCTGTATCTGCGCAGCAAAAACTGGAGATAAGCTTTCCTTGCGGTGTCGCTCATCTCCTCCGTAGCTGCATTTTCAAGACTCTGTCCCAGTGCATAAGCGGTCGCACGCACCTGTCGTGACGCTGCACTTGATGTCTGCCTGATGTTATAATTTGATGTCTCATACACTGTGATCCCACCGTAAACTACCATGGAGATCAAAAGAATCGCTGCCGTGAGCAGAGATATTTTCTGCCAGAGCTTCATACTACTCCTCCAGTCGATATCCGATCTTCGGAATGGTCTTGATGACATCCGACAGATCCAGTTTCCTGCGAAGCTGTCCGATATGTACATCGATCGTCCTTGTCTCACCCAGATAATTGCTGCCCCATACTTCATTCAGCATCTGTTCTCTGGTAAATGCCACATTTTTATTCTTTGCCAGTAATACCAGCAGATCATATTCCATCGGCTTCAGACTGACTGTCTGCCCGTTTCTGGTCACTTTATGCTCTGATAAATGGATCTCCAGATCTTTCACCTGTATGATCTCTTTTTGCTTTCCGGTACGCTCCAGCACTTTCTCCACACGCACCAGCAGCTCCAGAACCTCAAACGGTTTGACGATATAATCCTCTGCTCCCGATCTCAGTCCCTTGATCTTGGAATTTACATCTGCCTTAGCCGTGATATAAATGACCGGTATGCCATGTTCTTTCATAACTCCGAGAAGTTCAAAGCCGTCTTTGCCCGGCAGCATAATATCCAGCAGTGCCAGGTCAAAATCCTCCTCTTTCTCCAGTGTTCCCTCAACTTCATTGCCATCCAGAACCGGAACCACTTCGTAGCCGGTCACTTCCAGATTCATACAGATCAGCTCTGAAATCGCCGTATCATCCTCTACCACAAGAATGCGGTTTGCCATAATTCTCTGCCCCCGTACTTCTACATTTTATAACTGCCCGCCATCGGTGCAGTTACCCTGCTTTCATTCTTTCCGGTCATCCTCCGCTTCCAGGCTCTTCAGTTCCCGGCAGAGTCTGGAAATCGGAAGTCCGACCACGTTATAATAATCTCCTTCAATTCTTTCTACGAAAATTCCTGCACGTCCCTGTATTCCATAACTGCCTGCCTTGTCAAACGGCTCCCCGGTGGCAATGTACGCTTCGATCTCCTGATCACTCATCGATGTCATAAAGACATCGGTCCTTTCATGGAATGACCGGATGATCCTTTCATCCCCTTTTTTCTGTAACAGTGTCACGCCCGTATAAACCTGATGCTTCTCTCCCTGAAGCATGGCAAGCATCTGATGTGCATCTTCGGCATCTTTTGGTTTCCCAAGTACTTTGTTTCCTTTGGCAACGATCGTATCTGCCCCGATGATCACAGCGTCTCCTGTCACGGCTTCTGCAACTCCCTTTGCTTTTGCAAGTGACAGTTCTTCAACGATCTCTCCCGGTTCTTCTTTTGTGATACATTCTCTGGTACTGCCGATCAGTATCTCAAAATCGATCCCGGCCTGTTCTAAAAGCTCACGCCTTCTCGGCGAAGCGGATGCAAGTACAATTCTCATACAGTCCTCCTGTCGCGGTGCTGCCTGCGGCAACCCAAAAGAACCACCCCTCGCTATTACTATAACAAAGAGCGGTTCTTAAAATCTTCTAATTTTTGTAAACAAAATGTAATTTCCGTTAGCGGATTACCTTGATCCATCCTTCCGGTGCTTCCAGACGACCCATCTGGATACCGGTCAGTGTCTCATACAGTTTTTTGGTAACCGATCCCATCTCTGTCATACCGCTTGGCATGCAGATTTCTTTGCCGTGATCTACGATCTTTCCAACCGGTGAGATAACAGCGGCTGTTCCGCAAAGTCCACATTCTGCAAAATCTTTTACTTCATCGAAGTAAACTTCTCTTTCTTCTACTTCCAGTCCCAGATATTCTTTTGCAACATAAACAAGAGAACGGCGTGTGATAGAAGGCAGAATACTGTCTGACTTCGGAGTTACGACCTTGTTGTCTTTTGTAACGAACAGGAAGTTTGCTCCGCCTGTCTCTTCTACTTTGGTTCTTGTAGCCGGATCCAGATACATGTTCTCGTCAAATCCCTGACGGTGTGCATCCATGATCGCATGCAGGCTCATGGCATAGTTCAGACCTGCTTTGATATGTCCGGTTCCTCTTGGTGCTGCACGGTCGAAATCGCTGACACGGATCGTGATCGGCTTTACGCCGCCCTTGAAGTACGGTCCGACCGGTGTACAAAATGCACGGAACTGGTATTCATCAGCCGGTTTCACACCGATAACTGCATTTGTTCCGAACATGTACGGGCGGATATATAAAGTAGCACCTGATCCGTATGGCGGTACATAATCTGCATTGGCTTCTACCAGTTTTACGATTGCATCTACGAAACGATCTTTCGGGAATACAGGCATTTCCAGTCTTTTTGCGGAATTCTCCATACGCTCTGCGTTGAGGTCCGGGCGGAATACAACGATGCGTCCGTCTTCTGTTGTATATGCTTTCATACCTTCGAATACCGTCTGTGCATACTGCAATACACAGGCACACTCACTGATTGTAACCATGTCATCGGTACTTAATGTACCCTCATCCCAGGCACCGTTTTTAAAATTTGATACATAGCGATAGTCTGTTTTTACATAGCCAAATCCAAGATTTGACCAGTCAATATTTTTTCCCATGTTATCCTCCTGACGCCTTACCTGCTGCTTTTTCAATCCATAAATACTGGTACAACAGTCTGACAAAATATTTTTGATATGTTTCTAAGTATAATACTTTTTTCTGTGATGCACAAGCATATTTCCTGCAATTTTTAGCAAATTCATGCAAAAACTGCAAGAATCAGGTCCGTTTGATAAATTTACTGCGGCAGGAAGGACAAGTGATCTCGATTTTTCCCTTCCCTCTCGGGACACGGATTTTCTGTCTGCAATGCGGACAGCGGTAGATTTTGTGTGTTTTGGAATCGCTGATCACACTTTTGTCCCCTTTGCAGAACCGGACAACCTTCTCTTTTGTGTCCATATACATACGCTCTTCTTCGCATCGTTTCCGGATATTTTTGGAAAACATGCGGTAATACATCCAGATCAGCAGAATCCAGCTGACATAGTTCAGTGCCGATGCCCGCAGCAGACCGGAAAGCAGGATGCATACCAGTGCTCCCACCAGCAAAAACCTGGAAAAATGGTCGATCCCATATCTGCCCTGCATAAATTTTTCGAATTTCTGTCTCATACTAATCTCCATTCCGCCGCCAAGTCGGCGGCACAAATAGTAATGAAAGTCT
>ENA-ORTG01002302-ORTG01002302.1-human-gut-metagenome-genome-assembly--contig:-NODE-2302-length-15471-cov-3.298456_pt1 | contig 15471 bp, 20 predicted proteins | sample MGYA00241906_ERZ509176 | MGnify/ENA primary metagenome ERZ509176 (study PRJEB26280, sample SAMEA2338811) | human gut metagenome | biome: human gut; feature: human-associated habitat; material: faeces...
ATTTTTTTATTGTTTTATAAAATCTCAAAGAGAACAAAAGATTAAATAAAATATTAAAAATGATTTATGAAGATATTTTTGACAGATTAAGCCGTTCCAAATTCCGCAGCCGTTTTTGCCTGAAATTAAAAGATAAAGACTATCTGCGGCAAAAAGGCCGAGAGGTAATTCGCCGTCATGCCGAAGAGTTTATAGCCGCCAGAGTAGCACCGGCAACTATTCCCAATGACGGCAAACAGACCCCGATGAAAGGGCATCCGGTTTTTATTGCTCAGCATGCGACAGCCTGCTGCTGCCGCGGATGTATTCGTAAATGGCACAAGTTTCCGGAAGCTGTGTCGCTGAACAATGAACAACAGCAGTATCTGGTCAGTCTAATCATGGAATGGCTGCAAAAACAAATGGAAGAATAAGACAGGATATGAAAACGGAAATTAAAAAAAGTCTGGGACGCCGGGTAGCTGAAAATGTACGCATAATGGTCATCGGGTCTATGCCGGGGGAAGAATCATTGCGTCGCCAGCAATATTATGCACATCCGCGGAATAATTTTTGGAAATTTATCGCGCAGAGCTTTGCCGAAATCAATGAAAACACAGCCTATGAAGAAAGAATTGCGCTGTTGTTAAAACAGGGAGTAGGGCTGTGGGATGTGATGCGGAGCTGCCGCCGAAACGGCAGTCTCGACAGCAACATTAAAGATGTGGTAGCCAATGATTTTTCAGTTCTGTCAAAAGAAACTCCGCAGCTGCGGAAACTTTTGTTTAACGGTAATAAAGCTTATGAGGCTTTTATGAAAAGCCCGAACCGTGCCTGGGCAGAACAGCATAATATTGAACTGGTCTTGATGCCGTCAACCAGCCCGGCCAATGCCTCGCAGAGTTTTGACTGGAAATTGGACACTTGGCGCCGTCAGTTGCAAGGACAGCTTTAAATGAATACACAAGCGTATATCGGCCGGGAAGTAAACATAATTATAGATCGCCCTTTGGGCAGCAGGCATCCCCGCTACGGATTCGTTTATAAGCTTAATTACGGTTATTTGCCAGGAACGGTTTCCGGTGACGGCGAGGAGCTGGATGCTTACATTCTGAATGTTAAAGAACCGCTGCGGCAATTCAGCGGTTGTTGTGTTGCCGTCTTACATCGTTTAGATGACGATGATGATAAACTGATTGTTGTTCCGTCAGGAACTTCGGTTTCTGATTCCGAAATTGAGATTCAGACGGCTTTTCAGGAACAATGGTTTAAACATGAAATAATCCGGTGATAAAAATGAGGGGCACTTTTAACGCCCCTGAGGATATTTATATATTTCTGCCGGCTTCATAGGCTTCCTGCATGGCAGGTTGACCTTTGATATCGCCGATTTGCCAGGCGCCGGTGCCGTAGATAACGCCTTTCTCGCGGGCGTCTTCCAAACAGTCTTCGGTAAAGCCGCGGAATCCTTCCAAAGTTTTTTCCATATTGGCATGACTGTTGTCGGCCGCCGCGACAATAAAATAAAAATCTTTGTGACTGATTTCGCCGTATCGCGGAACCGTACGGTCAATTAGGGTTTTCATTTGACCGTTCATGTTGTAAAAGTAGACCGGAGTTGCCATGACAATAACATCGGCTTTGACCATTTTATCCAGAATCTCTGCCATATCGTCTTTAATAACACATTTATGCGTGCTGTTGCAGACGCCGCAGCCGCGACAATAGTGAATCTGTTTTTCGTTGATAAAGATTTTTTCTACGCTGTGTCCGGCTTCTTCGGCGCCGCGTTTAAATTCGTCACAGAGTAAATCCGAATTTCCGTGTTTGCGAAAACTTCCCGAAAGAATGAGTACTTTTTTAGACATGATTTATTCCTTTGCAATTTCATTAATGGCCGTGATACCGTTTAGTGAACGGGGATAACCTATATAGGGCAGCAGCTGGGTAACGGTATCAAGTAAAACCTGCCGGTTATTGCCGACATCCAGATTTCCCTGTACATGAGCTTTAACCTGAGGATCTGCGCCGCCCATCGAGACCAGTAATGAAAATGTCAGCAGTTCGCGGGTTTTTGTATCTAACCCCGAGCGGGTGTAATAATCACCGAAGCAGTTTGCCGAAAGATAATCCTGAATATGTTTCAGTTCTGCGGGAGCGGAAGCCCGCATTGCATCAATATGTTCTTTACCGAAAATGGAGCTCTGAACGGCAATACCTTTTTCCAGACGATTTTCCGGAGTTGTATTGCTTTGCTCTTCCAGAGGCAGTTTAATGCCTCTTTGCCGCAAAACCCGGTTAGTGAGACGTAGAAAATCATAGACTTTAGCCATACCGACATAGGGGATTGCCTGATAAACAACCTCTTTGGCTTCAACCGGAGAAACGCCGTTATCTATTGCCTGATGCAGAATAAGCGGATATTCGCCGCGGGCCTGTGTGGCAATATGCGCGGACAAAAGCACCAGGAAACGGGTTTTAATGTCAAGGTTTCCCTGCGGTTTAACTTCGTTATTCACAAAATTTCCCCACAAGAAAGCTAATTCGGGATCTGTTTTGTTTAAATCTTTCATTTTAATTTCTTCCTTATGCCATATATGCAGATAACAGCCTGAAACCGAAGTCATGACAATCAGAGCCGTGACGGTAAGTATTTTTTGCCATAATTTCATTTATTTTCTCCGGGGTATTTATATTCACTGTCAGTTACAGCTTCAAGCCAGGTAACCTGATTATCGGGAACATTGGTTTCCAGCGAGATATGCGTAAACCAGCTGTCCGGCGCCGCACCGTGCCAGTGTTCAATATTCGGAGCAATCCGCACAACATCGCCCTTATGTAGGATTCTAAGTTCTCCGCTGCGTTCCTGATAACGTCCTTCTCCGGCCAAGACCAGAAGGATTTGTCCGCCGCTGTGCCTATGCCAATTGGTTCTGGCTCCGGGTTCAAATGTTACATTGCCGATGGGAGCATTGAAAGTTGTATCGTTGGGATTCAACATGGTCAGATAAGTTTGTCCGGTGAAATATTGTCCGTAGGGATTTTTATCGCCTTGAGCAAAAACCGTATCAATAGGTGCTTTTTTCATGTCTTCGGCCTTTCCTTGAGTTACAAAAACAATAGAGAAGACGGCCGCTGCCGCCAGAGTCTTGAAAGATAACATTATACCTCCCTGATATTTGCTTTTTCGATTCTGTTTTTTATCATAACTTTTAGAGTTTACTCTAAGTCAAGCATTTTTTATTGACTTTTGTGAAAATTTTTCTAAACATGAAAATAAAGGAGAAAGAAGATGGGATATACAATAGGGCAGGTTGCTAAAAAAATGGGCCTGACCGCACATACGCTGCGTTACTATGAAAAGGAGGGGCTGCTCCCCTTTATCAAAAAAAACGGTTCGGGACTGCGCGTTTTTTCCGATAATGATATCGGCTGGCTGGAACTGATTGAATGTCTGAAAGGTACCGGAATGTCCTTAAAGGGAATTAAACAATATATCGACTGGTATATCGAAGGCGATTCGACTCTGGAAAAACGCTTGGAAATGTTTAAGCAGCAGAAAATCAACCTGGAAGAACAAATGCTCCAACTGCAAAAGCATATGGAAAAGATTAACTATAAAATTGCTTATTATAGCGAAATAATCGCTAACGGTTCCGAAGGTGTTTTTGAACGGAATAAAGAACTGGCTAAAGAGCGGGAACGCCTTTACGGAACAGACAAATAATCAAACCCGATAAATGGCGGTTTTAATACGGTTGTGAAAACAACCGTATTTTTTTATGCTTTTGTTACATAATATGATATGACAATATGAAATTGCTGGTTTTTATCTTGCCGTGATAAGAAGGATTCTCAAATTTAACTAATAAAGGAACTAATAATGATATACGGATATATTCGTGTCAGTAGTGACAAACAAACCACGGAAAACCAAGAGTTTGAAATCAAAAACTTTATGCAGAAGCAAAACATTTTAATAGAGTCCTGGATTAAAGAAACGATTAGCTCGACCAAAGAACTTGATAAGCGAAAGCTGGGAAAACTGCTGAAAAAACTGCATGCCGGCGATATTATCATTGCTTCGGAATTATCGCGTTTAGGACGTAACCTGCTGCAAATTATGAGCATTTTGCATTATTGTATGGGCAAAAATGTTCAGGTCTGGACAATTAAAGACAATTATCGCCTCGGAACCGATATTCAAAGCAAAGTTCTGGCTTTTGCGTTCGGTTTATCGGCAGAAATTGAGCGTAATCTGATTTCACAGCGAACCAAGGAGGCATTGGCGCGTTTGAAACATGAAGGAAAAATCTTGGGGCGTCCGGTCGGCAGTAAAAACCGCCGCTATAAATTAAGCGGTCAGGAAGAAAAAATTAAGCTTTTACTCTCCCAGAAAGTTTCTAAAAGTCAGATTGCCCGCCTGTTGAATGTTAATCGTATGACAATCCACAAATTTGTAAAAGAAAATCTGACCGAACCTTAGTTTCTTATTTGCTGCTTAACTAGAGTATCAAAGCCGCTAACCGGCTGTAATAAATTGATAAAAAAAATCGTCCGTTTTCATATTGCGACTGCTATCCTATATAAAGAATACATCTAATGCAAGAGTTTTTTTAATAAACTTTGTCTTTTCCACTATTTGTTTATTTTAACTATACAGTAACATTATGCATATTTCCTTGATTTTTTCGCATAAATCTAACGGAGGATTTTTGTAAGCAGTTGCTTGCATTATTCCTCGTCAAATCGGAATGTGAAAGTGATCTACGGCTTTGTAAATACATCATTACCCAATGAGGGAGAACAAGTCAGTTTACTGCGGGCTTATGTAAAAAAACATCGGCTCGGTGAGCTGCAGTTTATCCGTACGGGAAACATTTCCGACTTGACGGGGTATTCTTTTAATCCCGGAGATATTGTGCTGGTAGATAATATTTCATCAATCGGCAGTTCTTTGCGGCAGATTCGCTCTGTTCTGCAAAGTTTTGCCAAAAGCCGCATAAATTTTACTTCGGTGATTGAAGATTATTCTTTTGGCGCGGATATCAATTTTGAATTTGCCGTCAAAGCTCTGGATTTTGTAATCAAATTGCGAAAAGATCTGATTTCCCGCGCGACGGTTCAGGCCTTGGAAGCCGTCAGGTCTGGCGGAAAAGTATTGGGTCGTCCCAAAGGCCGTAAAAGCAGCGTTTACAAATTATCCGGAAAAGAAAAGCAGATTAATGAGTTGCTGGCAGAGGGATATTCCAAAGTCGAAATTGCCAAACGTCTGGGCATTACTCGTACAACTTTATACAGTTTTTTAAACAAAGGTTAAATGAGATGACGAAGATAAATGTGACCAAGCCTTATTTGCCGCCCAAAAGCGAGTATCAGCAGCAGGTTTCGGAAATTTTTGATAATTGTATTTTAACCAATCAGGGACCCAAAGTTCAGGAATTGGAAAGCACATTGAAAAAATATCTGCAGGCAGAAAATTTTCATTATGTGACCAACGGAACGATAGCTTTGCAGCTGGCATTAAAGGCTTTGGCAATTGAAGACGGAGAAATCATCACCACGCCGTTTTCTTATGTCGCGACAACCTCATCAATATTATGGGAGAGATGCAAGCCGGTATTTGTAGACATAGAAGCGGATAATTTTACGATTGACGCGGATAAGATTGAAGCGGCGATTACGCCGCGAACCAAAGCCATTATGGCGGTTCATGTTTTTGGTTATGCGTGTGCGATTGAGAAAATACAAGAGATTGCCGACCGACATAAATTGAAGGTAATTTACGATGCGGCGCATAGTTTCGGAAGCAGGTATAAAGGGCAGGCTTTAAGTTGTTACGGAGATATATCGACGTTGTCGTTTCATGCGACCAAATTGTTTCATACGATAGAAGGCGGCGCTTGTATTGTAAAGGAAAAGGGCGTCAGCGAGCGGTTGGAAATGATAAAGCGTTTCGGTCATCAGGGAGATGATTATTACTGTTTGGGAATTAATGGGAAACAAGATGAATTCAATGCGGCGATGGGTTTGGCAATTTTTCCGCATTTGGCAGAGATTATTGCGTCCCGCCGTTATATCAGCGAGACATATGACTATCATTTGACGGGGGTGGTTGAACGTCCCAAATCTCAGAGTGGGCTTGAGTATAATTATGCTTATTATCCGGTCTTGTTCAGATCGGAGGAGGAGCTGTTAAAAGTATTTGCGGCATTAAATGCGGCAGAGATTTTTCCGCGCAGATATTTTTATCCGAGCCTGAATAATCTGCCGTATTTGCAGGAAAAACAAATTTGCCCGGTTTCGGAAGATATCAGCCGCCGTATCGCCTGCCTGCCGTTCTATCCGGGGTTGAGCGAAGAAATAATCAGTAAAATCTGTCAGATCGTTAAAGCTGCTCTTCTCAATGTAAAGATGCAGGAAACAGCCTGAATTAAGGATAAGTATAATGAAAAAAATAGGAATAATGCAGCCGTATTTTTTCCCGTATCTGGGATATATAAGTTTAATCAAGCATACAGATGAATTTATGCTTTTTGATCCGGTACAGTTTATCCGCCATGGATGGATTGAAAGGAACCGGATATTAAAACCGGGAGAAGGATGGCAGTATATTCAGGTTCCGTTGCAGAAACATTCGCTGACAACCGATATAAAGGATATAAAAATAGATAATACGCAAAACTGGAGGGTTAAGTTATTATCCCAGCTGCAGCATTATAAAAAGAAATCGCCTTATTATAAAGAGACGATAGAAGTTGTTGAAAACGGGATATCAAAGGAAGCAGATAGTATTACCAAACTGAATTTTAATACGTTGAAGTCGGTTTGCGACTATCTGAAAATCCCGTTTAACTGCTCAATATATTCAGAACGTAATTTGGCGATAGAAGAAGTAAAGGCTCCAGACGAATGGGCATTGAATATCTGTAAGGCGCTGGGGTATAGGGAATATTGGAATCCTCCGGGAGGAATGGAATTTTTTGATGGGGAAAAATATAGTAAAGCGGGAATAAAGCTGGTATTTCAAAAACCGGTTTTAGAATTTTATTCGCAAAGACGCGGCGCCGAAAATTTTGAACCCGGGTTATCCGTTATTGACGTGATGATGTTTAATCACCCCGAGCAGATTAATAAAATGTTGGATAATTTTGAGTTGATTGTTCCAAAGCAAAGTCATTTAGCACAAGTGTTAGTTAACAAAAAAATTGGCAATATCAAGTAATTATATATAGGATATAGCATGGGAATTGGTGATTTTGGAAAAAGAAATAATGTTATAATTAATAAGAATGATTTGCCTCAGGTAAATATCGAAATTTACGGTGATGATAATGTTATTGATATAGGTAGATTATATTTATCTAAAGGACAGATTAATATAAAAATTTTCGGGTCTCTTTGTAAAGTTTGCATCGGGAAAAGCATATGTGTCGGAAGAGAGTTAAATATCAGAATAGGAAAGGATAAGTCCTCCTCTGTTCTGAATTCTAAAGTTATTATCGGGAACAAGACGACAATAGAACAGTTAACGGCTGTTAATTTTGAAAATGATACTGTCATTGATATCGGCAAAAGCTGTATGATTTCCTCGGATGTTTTACTTTATAATACAGACGGTCATCCTATATACCATAACGATTGTGAGGTGGCATATAATAATGCAAAAAGTATAGTTGTTGCTGATAATGTGTGGTTGGGCGCCTATACTAAGATTCTGAAAAATTCTTATATAGCAGAAGGTTGTATTGTCGGTATGCAGTCTTTGCTTTCCGGTAAATATAAAAAGAAGAAATGTATTATTGCGGGAAATCCGGCAAAAGTTGTGAAAACCAATGTTTGTTATCAGCACAGTGACCCGAATTGGATTAATACCAATAAGTTTACGCCGTGGAAAGCAATAAAACATAATAATGATGTTCTGCTGACGGTTTATATTCTGACATATAATCATGAAAAAACGATTGAGAAGACATTAAAAAGTGTTCTTAATCAGAAGACGAAATTTCCTTACATTATAAAAATCCTGGAGGACTGTTCTACAGATAATACGCTTTCAATTTGTAAGAGATATCAAAGTCTTTATCCGGATAGAATCGAAATTATTGCACAGCCGGTCAATACCAATACAGAACACAGTTTATGGGCAAAGAAAAGAATTGATACAAAATATTGGTGTACATTGGAAGGCGATGATTATTGGTGTGACGATACAAAAATTGATCAGGCTTTAACTATTTTGGAAAGCAATGATAAGTATATCGGCTTTGGCCATGATACAATTTGCATAAACAGTAAAAAACAAACAAGAAGTTCTGTATATCACGGCAATGTAAAATATATAAATTCGCGGGAAAGAAGTTTAATCAGTTTTAATAATCTTCACTATATTCATACATCGGCAATTATTTACAGACATATAATCGATTTTAATCAATATGAACTGCCGCTGATAGATACATATATTTTATATTATCATCTGAGTTTCGGCAATGTTTATTATTATGACAAAGTGATGTCGTGCCATCCCCAGACCGGGTATGGCATATGGTCGTCATTATCTGAAAAAACAAGAAATTTTAATAATGAATATATTCATTATCATATTAATAAATATCTCAAATTTCAATATGACAGGGTTTTTACCAGAACAGTAAGGCACGTAAAAATGTTAAAACTGTTCAAATTGGTTTTGGGAAAAAGGATTGGGTGGGGATTGTACATATTACATGCCTACACACAACTTAGTATTTTAAATTTTTGTTCCGCGATTGCGAAGTTCGTAACTAAAGGAGAGAACTAAATGAATGTTTTGATTTTTGGCGCTTCCGGTATGATTGGTCTGTATTTGGTCGATGATTTGTTAAAGGCAGGTCATAATGTCATTGCAACAGGCAGAAAGCAAAATGTGCGTCAGTATTTTGCGAAGAGGAATATTCAGTATTTGACTGTTGATATTTCAAAACGGGAAGATTTTGAAAAGCTTCCTCAGGAAGGGATAGATGTCGTGATTCATTTGTCTGCGGTTATGCCGGCGACAATGAATGGTTATGATCCTTATCGTTATTTTGAAGTAAATACCGTCGGGACGTTAAATGTTTTGGAATATTGCAGAAAAGCCAAAGTACGACAGATACTGTATACGGAATCTCACAGCGATATGGGGGGATATTGGGGAAAGAAGGTTATCGGGGCATATGATCCTTATTCTGTTTTATACGGGAATGATCATACTGTTTATATAATCTCTAAAATAGCAGGATTAGAGTTAATTAAACATTATCACAGTGAAAGCGGGATTTCTTATGCCGTATTTCGTTGTCCGAATATTTATTCTTATCATCCGGAGCAAACATATTGTGTAGACGGCAAACCTGTTAAGGTAGCGTACAGAGAGCTGATAAGAAAAGCCATGAATTCCGAAACAATTGAGATTTGGGGAGATTGCTCTGTTAGAAAAGATATTGTTTATGTTAAAGATTTAATTCAGATGATGCTTAAATCGATAGAAAAGAAGATTGAAGCCGGAATTTATAATGTTTCTACGGGTGAAGCAACTTCTTTGGAAGAACAGATTTTGGGTATAATTGATGTATTTTCTCCCGTAAATAATAAGTCAAAAGTTGTTTACAGACCTGATAAAAAAGTCCATTTGAATAATCACCGATATGATATTTCCAATGCAATAAAAGATTTGGGGTATCATCCTGAATATACTTACAGGGAAATGCTTGAGGATATGAAAAAAGAGATGCAGAGCGATCGATTTTCATGTATTGAGTAATTGAGAATGGTAAAAGTATCAATTTTATCTTTGGCTCATAATCATGAGAAATATATTCGCGATGCCTTAGACGGATTTGTTATGCAGAAAACAAATTTTCCGTTTGAAGTGCTTATTTACGATGATGCCTCAACAGATACTACGGCAGATATTATTCAAGAATATGCCGATAAATATCCGGATATTGTCAAGCCTCTGTTTGAAAAGGAAAATCAGTTCAGCAGAGGGGAAAATGTCAGCAAAAAATATAATTGGCCCAGAGTTCAGGGTGAATATGTCGCGTTATGCGAAGGGGATGATTATTGGACAGATGAGAATAAGCTGCAAAAGCAGGTTGATTTTTTAGATTCGCATCCTGATTGTTCGCTTTGTTTTCATCCGGTCAGGATTGTTGACCAGAGTAATTCGGCGGGAGAAGAAATATATCCGGATCAGAAGCTTTTGCAAAGGGCAGGAGAATTAAATTTCGCTTCTCTGTTAAAGCGTAATTTTATTCAAACCAACTCGGTTGTTTATCGATGGCGGTTTCATAAGGAGAGTTATAGTTTGATGCCGGAACATATTCTTCCCGGAGACTGGTTTTTGCATTTGTTACATGCGCAGGTCGGCAAGATCGGTTTTTTGCCTGAGGTTATGGCGGTGTACAGAAGGAATGCCGGCGGGGTTTGGACCGGAGCCAATAAGCAGCCTCAATGGTTTTGTCGCTGCGGTGTGCCGCATATTAAGTTTTTTGAAGAAATGGAAAAATCTTTCAAAATTTCCAAAGCCTATGAAAGAGAATATTTTAGTTATGCGACCTGTTATGCCGCTCAGTATTTAAATGACAAAGAAATTAGGCAATGTTTTGCGAATATAAAAGGGCCGGCAAAGTATAAATTATTAAATTCCTTTGCATTGGCAGTGCTTAAATTTATGCGTAAAATAACCTTAAATGATATTTCACGGAAATATAAGGCCAGATATGATGCTTTGAAGTTGTACCTGTCATGGAAGAAATAAAGTCGTTTTATCTGAAGAGTTAGAGCCAGAATTTCAGAAAACTCAGCTTTACTCTGAGGTTAAGACTGGTGTTGTGCCAGGCTGAGGATAAATTATTTTTCAGTTTCATCATTGGGAGCACTTTCAAAATTCATTGCCGCGGAATTGATACAAAAACGTTCGCCGGTGTCGGTCGGACCGTCGGGGAAGACATGTCCGAGATGGCTTCCGCAGCGGGCGCAGGTTACTTCGGTGCGGATCATGCCGTGGCTTAAATCTTCGCTGAAACTGACGCTTCCTTTTATGGCGCGATCGAAGCTCGGCCAGCCGCAAGAAGAACGGAACTTGTCATCGGAAAGAAAAATCGGATTTCCGCAGGCGGCGCATTTGTATAATCCTTCTTCGTCAAAAAGGTTATAGCGTCCGGAAAACGGCCGTTCCGTGCCTTTTTCCCGGAGAATGCGATATTGTTCCGGGGTTAGAAGTTTTTTCCAATCGGCTTCGGTTTTATTGATTTCGCTCATGTTGTTTTGTCTTTCATTAAAGATGGCAGCTGCCGAGGCCGCGTTTTTCGAGATATTTTTGGTGGTAGTCTTCGGCCGGGTAAAATTTTGCGGCAGGGACGAGTTCGGTGACAATCGGGGCGGAAAATTTATGAGCCGCATTCAGGGCCCGGATTTTGGCTGCGGCTGCCTCCTTCTGTTGATCGTTGAGATAAAATATTGCCGAACGGTACTGAGTTCCGATATCAGGGCCCTGACGATTAAGAGTCGTGGGATTGTGGTTGGAGAAGAAGACATCAAGCAATTTCGGATAAGATGTTTTGTCCGTGTCATAAGTGACTTTTACCGCTTCGGCATGGCCGGTATCTCCGGTGCATACCTGTCGATAAGTCGGATCGGCAACGGTTCCGCCGGTATAACCGACTTCGGTAGAAACGACTCCCGGCGTGTTGTCAAAGGCTGATTGGACTCCCCAAAAACATCCGGCGGCAAAGATTGCTTCAGCTAACATATGTTTCTCCTTGTTTATTGATTGAATATAGTAACGAAAAATTTAGAAACAATTCTCTATAGTTAGAAAAATCGTTATTTTACGGGTGGAAGATGGATAAGGTTATTTTGCACGGCGGCGGCCCCGACTTAAAAAAGATTTTTACCGATTTACGCGGTGAGAAAGTTTTTAACGGCCTTTCGGTTGTTTATGTTATTTGCGCTATTGAAAAAAGTGTCAGTCTGCGCCAGAAGTTTCAAAACGAATGGCCTGAAACAGCAGCTTTTTTAAAAAAGCTCGGCGCGATCCGGGCAGAAGCTGTCGACAGCGAAAATTTCAGTCATATCTGCGAGTTTGATACGGTTATTCTGGCTGACGGCAGCAGCGAATATTTGCTGCCGCAATTGGTGAAATTAAAATTCCGGCGGCGGTTGCTGAACTCTGATATTAAAAATGTTATCGGAATCGGCGCCGGAGCGATTGCTTTGTCGGTGCAGGGAATCGGCACGAAAAACTATGTGGAATTTGCTTATGACGGTTTCGGGATAGTTGACGAGCGGATTATGCTGCACTACCGGCCGGGCAAGGGGAAGAATTATCCCGATTTTATTAAGTTGATGGATTATCAATATCTGGAACGAAGTGTTTGCGGCCGTTACAGCGAAGCCGGCTGGGATACGGAACATAATATGTTCGGGCTGGGAGTTTTCAGCAGGATAGATTATCGTGATGAAGGCGAACGGTATTTTCCCGGTTTGTGCCGCAAAAGAGTCAGGGAAATCTATCTGCGGCTGCGTTTTCTGCGCTATGCGCTGATTATCGGTAATAAAGGGATCAAACTTTTCAGGAAAAAAGATTATAAGTTCAAGCTGACTGTCGGCTGGGGAGAAAAGCTGTGATTACTTTGGAGACCCCCGATGCCAGATATCGGGACAGTTTTTTGGCCGCTGTTAAAGAATGTTCCGTTCATCAGGATGAAGATATTGCAGGATTCTGGCGTAATATTGCGCAGACCAGACCGGAAAGAACCGCTGATTTTACGGCTTTTGCGGCAGACCGTGCAGATGTTTATGCCGGCCGCAATGCTCGGATATGGGGATGTCCTTGTGCGGAATTGTGGCTGATAGAAGATGGGCGAAGGTTTGTCGGCGGTGTTGATATTCGATATTCTTTACTGCCGGGACAAGCCTTTAAGGCGGGACATATCGGTTATTTTATTATTCCTTCCGCTCAGGGAAGGGGATATGCGTCCCAGGGACTGAAACTGGCTCTGGGGTATGCGGCCGGGGTCGGTATTGAACCGGCAAGAATTTGTTGTCATGCGTCTAATTATGCTTCTCGGAGAGTGATTGAAAAAGCGCTGGCCGAATTCGGCGGGGAACGGCTGCCGGATTATCGTGAAGATGAAAAAACTTTTCATTGTTATGATTTGCATTGTTCCTGTCGGTAAAAATCCGTGAAGCTCTTTAAGCGGCTCAGTTGATGATTATATTAACGGCGTAGGTATCTTTATTTAGGAGAAAAAGATGAAAGCCGTTAAACTTAATAATGATTATGAAATGCCGATTATCGGTCTGGGAACCTGGCGGGCGAATCCCGGAGAGGTGTATCAGGCGGTACGTTGGGCGATTAAGCTCGGATATCGGCAGATAGACTGTGCCAGTATTTACGGTAATGAAGCGGAAATCGGGCAGGCTGTTCATGATGCCGTCAGCGAAGGAGACATCAAGCGTGAGGATTTATTTATTACTTCTAAATTATGGAATGATTCTCATGCCGCTGAGGACGTTTTGCCGGCGCTGCAGAAAACGCTGAAGGATTTGCAGCTTGACTATTTGGATTTGTATCTGATGCATTGGCCGGTTGCTCAGAAACCGGGGACAGGGCTTCCGCAGTCTGACGAAGATATGGTTTCGCTGCAGGAACTGCCGCTTGAACTGACCTGGGCGGAAATGGAAAAAGCCGTTAATCAGGGATTGGTTCGTTCTATCGGCGTGTCTAATTTCGGTGCCAAAGCTCTGGGCGCTCTGATTGAAAAAGCCGAAATTATTCCGAATGTTAATCAGGTCGAAGTTCATCCCTTGCTGCAGCAAAACGAACTGATTGATTTTTGTCAGAAGAATATGATTACGGTAACAGCCTATTCGCCGCTGGGTTCCCAACACGGAGCAGATGAACCCTCGGTATTGCAAGATCCGGTTATTGTTGAAATCGCGCAGCGATTACAGGCAACGCCGGCGCAGGTTGTTCTGGCCTGGGGGATGGCCCGCGGCTTGGTTGTTATTCCCAAGTCGGTACATTTTGATCGTATTAAAGAGAACTTTGCCGCTCAGGCGCTTCAGCTTGATGAAGAAGATATGAAAAAGATTGCCGGATTGGATAAAGGATATCGCTTTATTGACGGCAGCGCTTTTGCCTATGGGGATTATACGGAAGAAAAAATCTTCTCTTAGGCGGTTGTCGGAAAAAGAAGGGGGAATATTGCCCCCTTTTTTTATTGATATGGAAGTTTATATTATGACCAATATAATTTTAGCGGAGATAAACTCATGACCGGCGAAAATGAAATTTATGTAAAAGTCACCAAAGACGGCCCTTATGAGGTTTACGGGAAACCAACAATCAGAAAGGCCGCGATTGAGCTGAATGCCGAAGGCGAATCCTGGGATTATAAAACAGGGGAAGAAGTTCATTGTGAAAAAGATCCGACGGCTTTATGCCGCTGCGGCCGCTCAAAAGGGGCGCCGTGCTGTGACGGGTCGCATGAGAAAGCTCCCTGGGACAGTGAAGAAACTTCGGATTTTGACAGTTATCTTGAAGGAGCCGAAGCAATCGAAGGGCCGAATTATACCTTGATGGATAAGGAAAAGCTGTGTGCTTACGCCCGTTTTTGCGATGCCAAAGGGCGGGTATGGAATCTGGTACAGCGCGGTGATGCGGAAAGTGACAAGCTGGCTATCCGGGAGGCGTGTAATTGTCCCGGCGGGCGTTTGGTTATTTATGAAAATGAGAGCGGTAAGGCCGTTGAGCCTGCCTATGCTCCGGAAATCCTGGCCCTTGAAGATCCGGCGCTGGGTGTTTCCGGACCTTTGCAGCTGCGCGGCGGTATCAGGGTAGAAAGTGTTGAGGGGAAAAGTTATGAGGTTCGCAACCGTCAGACTTTATGCCGTTGCGGTTATTCATCCAACAAGCCGTTCTGCGATGGCTCGCATGCTTCGGTAAAATATAAAGCCGGGGTCGGAACCGCTTATGATAATATTTAGCTGCGGCGGGAGATTTTGTTGAGAATAAAACCGCTTAACATGGCTTCATCTTCCCAGGCAATGTCAATCTGCAGGACTTTGAAGTGTTTCTGCAGCGAAAGAGGGATTTTTACATAGTCTTTGGAGGTTGTGAAAATGTCAGCATTCAGCTTCTTGCCGCGGGCAATCAGTTTTTCCAGTTCGGCCGGCGTATAGCGGTGGTGATCGGGAAAGTCATAAGTTTCGACGGGAGCCATGTCTAAATCGCGCAGTGATTGATAAAATTTTTCCGGACGGCCGATGCCGGCAAAAGCAATAACGCGGTTTGCAGAGCTGTGCGGCGGCAGGGGAACGATTTTTCCGCCAAATAACGGTTTATCGTAAATCAGTTTGGCAATATTATAATTATCTTTGCCGATGATGATAACCGCGTCGGTGCGTTTGATGCCGCGATGCCAGTTTTCACGCAGGGGACCGGCGGGAACCGGGCGGCGG
>ENA-ORTG01002306-ORTG01002306.1-human-gut-metagenome-genome-assembly--contig:-NODE-2306-length-15459-cov-5.487795_pt1 | contig 15459 bp, 16 predicted proteins | sample MGYA00241906_ERZ509176 | MGnify/ENA primary metagenome ERZ509176 (study PRJEB26280, sample SAMEA2338811) | human gut metagenome | biome: human gut; feature: human-associated habitat; material: faeces...
CGGAAGTGAGCTTGCAGATACCATGGCTATGTGCGGCGTATCTTCCCTTTCTGAAATTACCCGTGACTGTGTGAGAGTGTAAAAAAGTAAACTATCAAATATAGCAAAAATTAGTAGAAAGGGTGAGTGGTATGCGTTTTAAGCGAGTGTTTGTAATTGTACTTGATTCCCTGGGAATCGGTCCCATGGCAGATTCTGCGAGATTTGACGATGCCGGTGCGGATACGCTGGGGCACATCTCAGAAACAGTGGAACATCTGGATATTCCGAATCTGCAGAGATTGGGACTTGCCAATCTCAAGGCCCTTAAGCAGGTAAAGCCGGCAGAACATCCGGAAGGATATTTTATGGCGATGAATGAGGCAAGCAATGGTAAGGATACCATGACCGGTCATTGGGAGATGATGGGCATCCGGACGGATAAGCCATTTATCACATTTACAGAACATGGATTTCCCAAGGAATTGATTGACGAACTGGAAAAGCGCTGCGGCAGGAAGATAATCGGCAATAAGGCAGCCAGCGGAACGGAGATTCTGGAGGAGCTGGGTGAACAGGAAGTGAATGAAGGAAAACTGATTGTCTATACATCAGCGGATTCTGTGCTTCAGATCTGTGGCAATGAGGAAACCATGGGACTTGAGACCTTGTATCATTACTGTGAGATTGCCAGAGAACTGACTATGCGGGATGAGTGGAGAGTTGGCCGTGTTATCGCAAGACCCTATGTGGGCAAAAAGCGCGGCGAATTCAAACGGACAAGTAACCGCCATGATTATGCTTTGAAACCCACCGGACCGACGGCGCTGAATGCCCTGAAGGATGCCGGATATGATGTGATTTCCGTTGGAAAGATTAACGATATCTTTGTGGGAGAAGGGATAACAGAAAGCAATCATTCCGACAGCAGTGTACATGGCATGCAGCAGACCATCGATATCGCAAAGCGGGATTTCAAGGGACTTTGCTTTACCAATCTGGTAGATTTTGATGCGTTATGGGGACATCGCAGAAATCCGGTGGGATACGGGGAAGAGATCGAAAAATTTGATAAAAAGCTGGGAGAGCTTCTGCCGCTGCTCCGTGAGGACGATCTGCTGATTCTGACGGCGGATCATGGAAATGATCCAACCTACAAGGGAACGGATCATACGAGGGAGCAGGTCCCGTTTATTGCGTATTCACCATCGGATACGGAAAGTGGGAAGCTTGATACCAGTGACACCTTTGCCGTTATTGGCGCGACCATTGCGGATAATTTCGGTGTCAGAATGCCGGAGGGGACCATCGGAACTTCTATTCTGGATCAGATAAAATAAATGACATTGGACTTGAAGTTAAAAACAGAAAGGCGGCGATTATATGGTTGATTATACAGAAGGCTCAGGCAGACAGTATCACACAGGCGTGGGACCGCAGGACATAGGTAAGTATGTGATCCTGCCGGGAGATCCGAAGCGGTGTGAGAAGATCGCAAAACATTTTGAGGATGCAAAACTTGTGGCAGACAGCAGGGAGTTTGTCACCTACACAGGCTATCTGGAAAGTGAGAAGGTCAGTGTGACATCCACCGGGATTGGCGGACCATCCGCATCAATTGCGATGGAGGAACTGGTGCAGTGCGGTGCGGATACATTTGTGCGTGTTGGAACATGTGGCGGAATTGATCTGGATGTCAAGGGCGGTGATATTGTGATCGCTACCGGAGCAGTCCGCATGGAAGGAACCAGCAGGGAATATGCACCGATCGAGTATCCGGCAGTGGCAGATCTTGAGGTGGCAAATGCACTTGTTGCGGCAGCAAAGGAACTGGGGTTTACTTATCATACCGGAGTAGTTCAGTGCAAAGATGCATTCTACGGACAGCATGAGCCGGAGCGCATGCCGGTAAGCTATGAACTTTTGAATAAGTGGGAGGCATGGAAGCGTCTGGGCTGCAAGGCGTCTGAGATGGAATCAGCGGCATTGTTTATTGTGGCTGCGCATCTGAAAGTCCGCTGTGGTTCTGATTTTCTTGTTATGGGAAATCAGGAGCGCAATGCCCTCGGCATGGATAATCCGATCGTTCATGACACGGAGGCAGCAGTGATGGTCGGCGTGGAGGCGATCCGCAGACTGATCAGGGCAGACCGTGAAAAATAATGCGTGAGCGGGAAAAGTTTTACCTGAAAAGCAGATTTCAATGGAGAACAGAAAATGGGGTGTGAGAATCATGGAAGCAAAAAAGTACCGTAGAATTTTTACGATTGTAGTTGATTCCTGTGGAATCGGTGGAGCAAAAGATGCAGAACGTTTCGGCGATGCGGGAACCGACACGTTAGGACATATTGCGGAGACGGTGGGCAATCTTTCAATTCCGAATATGCAGAAACTTGGAATTGCCAATTTAAAAGAGCTGAAGAATATCGCACCGGTGGAAAAACCAATGGGATATTTTACAAGACTTTCTGAGGCGAGCAACGGAAAAGATACCATGACCGGACACTGGGAAATGATGGGACTTCATATTACCAAGCCATTTTTGACGTTTACCGAGCACGGTTTTCCAAAGGAACTGATCGATGAACTGGAAAAACGTACCGGTCACAAAGTGATTGGAAACAAGAGTGCGAGTGGAACCGAAATCTTAGAGGAACTGGGCGAGGAAGAGATCGCAACCGGGCACATGATCGTGTATACATCTGCGGATTCGGTTCTTCAGATCTGTGGAAACGAGGAAACGTTTGGGCTAAAGGAACTTTACCGCTGCTGTGAGATCGCCAGAGAGATCACCATGAAAGATGAATGGAAAGTGGGGCGTGTCATTGCAAGACCTTATGTTGGAAAGAAAAAAGGTGAGTTTGTCCGCACCAGCAACCGTCATGATTATGCCTTAAAGCCATATGGAAGAACCGTATTAAATGCGTTAAAAGATGCCGGATATGATGTGATCTCTGTCGGAAAAATCCGGGATATTTTTGACGGGGAAGGAATCACGGAATCCAATAAGTCCAAAAGCTCGGTTCATGGAATGGAGCAGACGATCGAGATCGCAGAGCGCGATTTTACCGGACTTTGCTTTGTGAATCTGGTAGATTTTGACGCACTTTGGGGACATAGAAGAAACGTAAAAGGATACGCAGAAGAACTGGAACGCTTTGACGTGAAACTCGGCGAACTTCTTAAGGTACTTCGGGAAGATGATCTTCTTATCATTACGGCAGACCACGGAAATGATCCAACCTATAAGGGAACAGACCACACCAGGGAACAGGTGATGTTTGTTGCATATTCGCCTTCCATGAAGGGATCAGGAAAGCTTGAAGATCAGGATACATTTGCAGTGATCGGGGCAACGATCGCAGATAATTTTGGTGTGCAGATGCCGGAAGGCACGATTGGTACGTCATTGCTTGCAGAGTTGAAGTGACATAAGAACGTGAAATACTGAAGTGAGAGAAGAGTGGAAAATACTGATGTGCTGGCATATTTGGAAAGCAAAATAAAGCAGAAAATCAAGAAATACATCTTTGCATGATGAGTAAGCTATACGATGCCTGAACAGCCGGCAGTAGAAAGGAAAAACATGGATAAAAAAGATATTTTAAGCAGAGTAGATCACACACTGCTTTCACAGACTGCAACATGGGAAGAAATCCGGCAGATTTTAGACGATGGAATAAAATATGGATGCGCTTCTGCCTGTATCCCGGCTTGTTATGTGAAACAGGCGGCAGAGTATGTCGATGGGAAACTGCCGATCTGTACAGTGATCGGATTCCCGAACGGATACCACACAACGGCGACGAAAATTTTCGAGACAAGGGATGCGGTCGCAAACGGAGCTGACGAGATCGATATGGTCATTAATATCGGATTTTTGAAAGACAAACGGTATGATGAAATCGAGCAGGAAATCCGAAAAATCCATGAGGCATGCAGCGGAAAAACCTTAAAAGTGATCATTGAGACATGCCTTCTGACAGATGAGGAGAAGATCAAGATGTGTGAGATCGTGACGAATGCAGGCGCAGAGTTCATTAAGACCTCCACAGGATTTTCCACCGCAGGAGCAACAGCGTGGGATGTCGCGTTGATGCGAAAACACGTCGGTGCGAACGTGAAAGTAAAGGCAGCCGGTGGAATATCTTCTTTTGAAGATGCGGAAAAATTTATTGAGCTTGGCGCAGACCGGCTTGGTACGAGCCGTCTGGTGAAAATTATGAAACATGTATAAGTCGTTGGATTTTTTTGCACACTTGGAAACAATATATAATAATTCTGGCATTGCACTTGCACTTTGACAGAGTAATGTGTATGTGCTATGAGATGGAGAGGAATGCAAAGAAATTGCATAAAAGAAGCCGGAGGCAGGATTGAGTATCGTCTTTGCCTCCGGTTTACTTTTTGACAATTTTACAGGTATTCCACTAATTCTTTTACAGGAATACGGTCTTTGGCTGGTTTTACCACACTGGCATCTGCATAACCGATGGCGAGAATATTGATCGGTTCTAAGGAGTCAGGAAGTTTGAATTCCTCTTTTAGCACATCCGGTTTGAAATAACAGATCCAGACAGTTCCAAGTCCCTGTTCGACAGCTTCTAACATCATGTGGTCTGTTAAAATGGATGCGTCAATATCGGTTGTCTGCATTCCGTCAAAAGGACGTTTCCATGCTTTTGTTTTGTCGGCACAGACAATGACAGCGACAGGTGCGCCATAAATATTAGCTGCTTTTCCAAGTTTTTCAAGACTTTCCGGACTCAGTACGACAAGCAGTTTTACAGGCTGCTGATTGGCAGCAGTAGGGGCTGCGTGTGCAGCGTTTAAAATTTTATCCAGTTTTTCAGGTTCTACTGGTTTGTCAACGTATTTTCTGACAGAGAAGCGTTCGTTCATAATATCTAATAATTCCATAAACATTCTATTCCTTTCATCGTTTTCTTGCGTTATTGGATATCCATGCTATAATTATATTTTATTTAGACTTTTTAGCAAGTATGCACTTTTTTGGAATATACTATCTAAAAAGTAAGTAAAGATTTTGCAGGGAGAGAAAAATGGCAGAGAAAGAGTTTACATGTCCGGTTGCGGGAACACTGTCGATGATCGGCGGAAAATATAAGTCAATTATTTTATATCATTTGATGAAGGAGACGTTACGTTATAGTGAGTTACATAAAAGAATGCCGAAGGCAACGGATAAGATGTTGACGCAGCAGCTTCGGGAATTAGAGAAAGACGGGCTGATCCGGAGAACAGTTTATCCGGTTGTGCCGCCAAAGACGGAGTACAGTATGACTGATTTTGGCAGGACGCTGGCACCGATTATTGAAGCGATGCAGCAGTGGGGACAGACGCATCTGAATATTGCAGGATGCGAAGAGAGAGGCGTTACTGGAACAAGGTACAAGTGAACAGAGAGTCAAACTAAACATGCATATTTTTTGAAAAATATGTTCCATTTAAAAACGAATGTGGTGAACATAAGTATGTTTATGTAAGATGTTATTTTGACATGAGTTCTTTTACTTCTTCCACACCGTAGGTATCTCCGGCTTTCTGGAAAGCGGTGATAGCTTTTTCAAAATAGACAGCCGCATCCTCTGCTTTTTCTGACGCTTTCAGGATTTCCCCAAGACCGCGGTAAGCACAGCCGATGGAGATAAGATCGTTCGACTTTTCAGCAAAATCTAAGGCTGAAAGCATGTTTTTTTCTGCGAGAGGAAGATCATGAAGCTTCATGGAAACATAGCCCTGCTCATAGAGATTTGCAGAGCGGGCAAGTGCATCATCCGGGAAATTTTTTTCAATGAGTGCTTCTTCCTGTAAAAATAAGTTCATAGCCTTGTCATACACACCTGCCATCCGTTCGATCATGCCTGCCTGATGGATTGCAATGTGTTTTTCTTCGTGATCAATTGCACACGAAATCAACTGCGAAGCGTAAGTACGAGCCTCTGCAAAATGTTCTAGAAAGCTTTCTGCATAAATCAATCCCATGAGAACCTGCCAGTAATTGTCATGGTCGGTGGAAGGAATCTTTGCATAACATTCTTTATAAAGCGTTTCTGCATCAGTGTAATTGCCTGCGTCAAATAATGACCAGGCTTTCGATAGGGTTTCGGTCATGGGAAGCCTCCTTGTTTCTCAATTATAATATTTCTTTTCCGACAGGTTCTCCCCAATCAAAATCACAAACTGAAATTTCACCGTTATATTCAGCAACGCGTTCCTCGAATGTTTTGTGTTTATATTTATTCAAGACAATAGATTTTGGGAGCACTTGATATTTTTTCAAAGGGATCATAACGCTTTGGTTATTCATAAAAACACTCCATATCGTAAAAAATGGAAATCTAACTAATAGTATCATAGCATAAAATATAGATGGTGCAATCATATTTATGGAATTAAAATTCTTGTTGTAACTGACAAAATTTCTCAACAACTATATCTCTTCCTTGTATCCCCGATATCATGTGCTATAATTCTCTCGAGATTAGTTATAACTAACTAAAGCATCAAAAATGGCAGTTGCCAAATATGTTTTTTGAAAAAGGGGAGACTATGTCAGAGGAAGAGAAAAAATTTTTGGAGATCGTTGACCTGAAAAAAGGTTTTGGAAGTGGAGAAACACGTCAGGAAGTATTGCGCGGAATGAACTTTTCCGTGGCAAAAGGAGAGTTCTGTGTTCTGCTTGGACCGTCCGGTTCGGGAAAATCAACTTTATTAAATATTATCGGAGGAATCGACAGTGCCGATTGCGGTTACATCTCGATCAACGGTGATAAGCTCGAAGATATGAGTGAGAAGAAACTAACCCAATACCGCAGAAAACATCTCGGCTATGTATTTCAGATGTACAATCTGATCGCCAATCTGAACGTGAAGGAAAACATTGAAGTCGGAGCGTATCTTTCCGACAATGCGCTGGACATTGACGAGCTGCTTCACACGCTGGGACTTTACGAGCACCGATACAAGCTGCCGAATCAGTTGTCCGGCGGTCAGCAGCAGCGTGTTTCCATCGGTCGTGCGATCGTGAAAAACCCGGATATCCTGCTCTGCGATGAACCGACCGGCGCTTTGGATTATAACACCTCCAAAGAAATTTTAAAACTGATCGAAGATGTAAACAAAAAATATGGAAATACGATCATCATGGTAACACACAACGAAGCGATCAGAAATATGGCAGATCATGTCATCAAACTTCGTGATGGAGCCGTGCGCCACAACGAGAGAAATGAACATAGGATTTCAGCGGCAGATCTTGAGTGGTAAGGAGTGTGGCAGTCATGAAAAAGAAAAAAATTAAAAATCCGCTCATCAGACGTATTCCGCGTGAATTGCTCGGTGACTGGAAAAAATATCTTGTGGTGGCATTATTCCTGATCCTCACGATTGGCTTTGTTTCCGGTATGTATGTTGCAAATGAGAGTATGCTCGTTGCAGCAAATGAAGGCGTGACAAAATATAAGTTAGAGGATGGACATTTTGAGCTGGACAAAAAGGCAGATGAGACGTTACTCGCTGCTATCGAGACAGGAACAAAAGCGGACGTCAAACAGTATTATCTTGACAAAGCGAAAAAAGAGCTGGACGAAAAGCTGGATGAAAAGGCTTATCCGGAAGCCTACGACAAGGCATGGGATAAAATTGTAGAGGAAATTGATGATAAATATGCTGACGCAGAAGAAAAATATGAGTTAAACGATCCTGATTTTACAGAAGTTCCGGTAAAAGTATATGAGAACTTCTTCCGAAATGAGGAGGAAGATTACAACAACGACGGCGAGGCAGAAGGAAACATCCGTGTCTATGCAAAAAATGATAACGTGGATCTTGCCTGCCTGCTTGACGGAGCATTTCCGGAAAAAGCGGATGAGATCGCAATTGACCGTATGCATGCAGACAATGTCGGCGTCAAAGTGGGAGATGAGATTTCTGTCAGCGGGCAGAGGTTCAAAGTTGTCGGACTGATCGCCTATGTCAATTATGCGACACTGCATGAGAAGTCAACGGATATGATGTTTGATGCGATCAAATTCGATGTGGCTATGGTCACACAGGAAGGATTTAATAGTTTACATAAAACGGTTCATTATTCTTACACATGGAATTATGTGGATACTCCTGCAGATGAAGTGGAGCAGAAAGCAAAATCTGATGATTTCATGAAAGCACTGCTCACACAGGTTGTGTGTGCTGACAAAGAGTTAGAGGACTATATGCCGCGCTATGCAAATCCGGCTATTAATTTTGCAACGGATGATATGGGTTCAGACAAAGCTATGGGTGGTGTTTTACTGGATATTTTGATCGTGATCATTGCATTTATTTTTGCAGTGACCATCAGCAATACGATCGTGAAGGAGGCTTCTACGATCGGAACACTGAGAGCTTCTGGTTATACGAGAGGTGAACTGGTCAGACATTATATTTCCATGCCGGTGATCGTGACACTTCTCGCAGCGTGCGTTGGAAATATCCTCGGCTATACCGTATTTAAAAATGTGGTTGTCGGCATGTATTATAACAGCTACAGTCTTCCAACTTATCAGACAGTCTGGAACCCGGATGCCTTTTTCAAGACAACGATCATCCCGGTTGTTTTAATGCTTGTGGTCAATCTCATCGTCATTATAAAAATGATGCGGCATACACCATTACAGTTTTTGCGTCATGATCTGAAAAAAACAAAGCGTAAAAAAGCAATGCGCCTGCCAAAATGGAGCTTTTTAAGTCGTTTCCGCCTGCGTATCATGTTCCAGAACGTGACGAATTACCTGATTTTATTTGTGGGGATCTGGTTTATCGGCATTATGCTCGCAATGGCGGTCGGTATGCCGGAGACGCTCGAATATTACAAATCCAATGTTTCAGATATGATGTTCACGAATTATCAGTATGTGTTAAAGTCTTATGAGAATGAGGATGGAGACATTATCATAACGGATAATAAGGATGCAGAGAAATTCAATATGACATCTCAGCAGCACAAGAGCGATACGTTAGATGAGGAGATTTCTGTCTACGGAATCGAGGATGACAGCCGGTATGTGAAAATCAGTAACCTGTCTGCCCTGAAAGGAAACGAGGCATATATTTCTGCTTCCTATGCAGATAAATACAGCCTGAGCGTGGGTGACACAGTGGTTCTTGACGAAAAATATGAGAACAAACAGTATGAGTTTGAGGTTGCAGGAATCTATGATCACAGTCAGGCGCTGGCAGTATTTCTGTCCAATGAGCAGTATTGTGAAATCTTTGACATGGACAGTGATGCATTCACAGGCTATCTCTCGGATTCAGAGATTACAGATATTGATGAGGATGAGATCGCAACCGTCATCACAGAACACGACATTACGAAAATGTGTGATCAGCTCGATCATTCCATGGGCTCTTATATGACCTACTTCCAGTATCTGTGCATCCTGTTATCCGCAGTATTGATTTACCTGCTCACGAAGCTGATCATCGAGAAGAACGAAAATGAAATTTCCATGACAAAAATCCTGGGCTATGAGAACCGGGAGATTGCAAGCTTATATCTGTTGTCCACGACCATCGTTCTTGTGGTGATTGATGTTGCCAGCGTGATTTTAGGTGTCGTCATCATGAAGGTTGTCTGGAGAATCATGCTCTTTTCCTACAGTGGATGGTACGCTTTTCGCATAAGCACGATGGGCTATGTGAAAATGTTCCTGTTTATCCTGATCGGATATCTGCTTGTCATGGTATTGGATTTCAGAAGAATCAAGCGTATTCCGATGGATCAGGCACTGAAAAATGTGGAATAGGAAGTTTTTGAGCATCTTGTAAATCTGTCACAAGTATGCTATTTTAAATTACATCGGTGATTTTTTTGTCACCGATGTAATTTATATCTTTTTACAATACAACAAGTAAGACTCCGGAGGTTATCAAATACATGAGACATTGATTTTTTTCTAATTCAATGATGGAAAAACTGGCTGAGATCAAAGACGGCACAGTTTTTAGATCAGGTTACAGATAGGTGTAATCTTTTTTTGTTACAAAAAAGAAGATCGGTCAACTGATTACGAATTAGAAAAAAAGGAGATATCTCATGAAAAAATTAAAATTTGATAGTTATGATGGAGTCTGTTTTTTGAATGGACTTGTCTTTTTTGCACCGGTTGCGTTGCTGGTAAGAACGCAGGCTGGTGTGTCGGAACACGTATTTTTCATCCTTCAGGCATTATTGTCAGGCGTGATTTTTCTGGGGGAAATTCCAACAGGATTTATAACAGATAAAATTGGATACCGGAAATCACTGATTTTGGCGCAGGTGTTATTGCTTGGTGCGAGAAGTTTATTGCTCGCAGCCTTTGTGAGCCGGTCGCTTGTACTGTTTGTCGTGGAGGCAGTTGTAGAGGGAATTGCGGTGTGCTTTACCTCCGGGACGGGAAGCGCGTATTTGTACGCTCTGTATGGAGAAAACGGATATCTTGCAAAAACGGCACACGCAGGAAATTTCGGAACAGCAGGTTTTATCATCAGTACAGTTGCGTATGCCGGGATTTATAAAATAAGCGGTATGGAAGGTTTGCTGATTACAACTGTAGTCATGGATATTATAGCGGTTGTATGCTCGTTCTTCCTGAGAAGTGAAAGCAGTAAAACCATAATTGCAGACAGGAAGGAAGTACAGATTTTAGCGATATTTAAAAACAAAAAAGCATTCTTATTTGTGATTTCGCTGGCGATTTTCAGTATCGCGTGGCTTCTGATCAACTTTTTTTACGTGGAAAAACTTGAAAACTGCGGGTTGCCGGTAGAATGGATGTCATTGATCATTTTGAGCTATTCAGCCGTACAGATGCTGGCAGAACCCATTTTAGGAAAATTGTCTGACGGAAAAAACGGAAAGTCCAGTAGGGAAAAACTGCCCGCAGTTACAGCCGTTACAGCAGGGGTGACTTTTCTTCTTTTTGGCGTGATAAAATTCAGGGCAGCCGTGCTGCTTCTAATGCTGATATTGCCGTTGCTTTTAAATCTCCCGGAATATCTGCTGATGGATCTGGAAAATCAGTTTGTGGACGAAGCGGAGTGTGGCAGCCAGTGTGCGGCAACGCTGTCTGTGCTTAATATGGGCGTGAATCTGGTGGAGATTCTGACGCTGTCAGCCTCAGCATTTTTGACGAAAATCGGAATCCAGTGGTGCTTTGTGTTTGTGGGATGCTTTCTGATGGCGATAGCGCTTCTATTTGCCAGAATACAAAAATAGAAGGAGCGAAAACCGCTTCCTCCTATCAAAATGATCCGTAATTTTACCACAGACCTAATACGTGTTGCATCAGCAAACTCATACAGGTAATACCGATCCAGCAACTGAATCCAAGAAGCAAAGGTTTGGCTCCTGTTTTCACTAATTTCACAATATTGGTATTCAGACCAATTGCACTCATGGCAAGAACGATGAAAAACTTGCTCAAAGTTTTTAGCGGATTGAAAACAGCTGCAGGAACACCGAAGTTCACTGCTATTGTTGTAATAATGGATGCAATTATAAAATAGAGAATGAACATTGGAAAAATCTTTTTAAAATCCACTTTATTATGATCCGTTTGTTCCCTTCTGGTTCGAAGAAAAGCAAGGACAAGCGTGATTGGGATAATTGCCAGTGTTCTTGTAAGTTTTACGGTGACAGCTTTATCCAAAGTCGCCGAACCAAGGTTGTACATGGAATCCCAGGTGGAGGCAGCAGCGGTAACGGAAGAGGTGTCATTCACAGCAGTTCCGGTAAAAATACCGAAAGCTTCTCCGCTTGTCTGGGAAAAACCAAGAACGGTGCCAAGCATAGGAAAAAATAAAGCGGCAAGCATATTGAAAAAGAAAATGACAGAAATTGATTGTGCAACTTCCTCGTCATCAGCGTCAATGACAGGAGCAGTAGCTGCAATTGCAGAGCCTCCGCAGATCGAGGAACCTACACCGATGAGTGTGGAGATTTTTCCGGGAACATGAAGGATTTTATGTAATCCCCAGGCAACAACAAGGGATGTTGTGATCGTTGCAAGAATGATTGGAAGCGATTGTTTTCCTGTCTGCAGGATGACAGAGAGATTCATTCCAAAACCAAGTAAAATAACAGCATATTGCAGGATTTTTTTGGACACAAATGTGATGCCGCTCTGTAGAGCAGATTTATCGCTGACCAATAATGTAATGACCATTCCTAGGAGGATCGCAAAGACAGGACCACCTACAATTGGGAAAATTTTTCCTAAAATCCAGCTTGGAATCGCAATCATCAGGCATAACAGCACACCTTTCCAATTCTTCTTAATAAAATTCATATTCATAACCTCACTAAAAATATTTTGATTCTTACGGGTTCCTATGATAGCATAAACACATAGAGATGAAAAGTAACAAGCCAAAATAAAAGGAGCAGTCATGCAGACAAAAGGAAAGAAAAAAATCATAGATAACGCGGGGGCATTGCAGAAAAAATACGCATGGAAATCAGAGAAACAAAAAAAGAAACCGGCAGCAGTCTGTCCGTATGCAAAAAAATGTGGCGGCTGTGATTATCAGGGAATGTCCTATGAACAACAGCTGCAGGAAAAACAGACCTATGTGCGCAAAAACATTGGGGATTACTGTAAAGTCATGCCGATCATCGGAATGGAAAATCCGTATCATTACAGAAATAAAGTACACGCAGTGTTTGATGTGGAGCGCAGGGGAAAACATGCAAACGGCGGCAGACGTACCGCAGGCAACGGACACGCAAAGGCGGCACCGGGCGGCGTGATCTCCGGTGTATACAAGGCCGGAACCCATGAGGTCATCAACATTGATTCCTGTGAGATCGAGGATGAGCTTTCAAGCACTATCATCCGCGATATCAGAGGACTTTTACATTCGTTTAAAATAAAAACTTATGATGAGGACACCGGATACGGTCTGCTCCGGCATGTTCTCGTGCGCCGTGGTTTCCACAGCGGCGAGGTGATGGTAGTGCTGGTGCTCGGTTCCCCGATTCTTCCATCCAAAAACAATTTTGTGAAAGCATTGCGGAAGCTTCATCCTGAAATAACTACAGTTGTGGTTAACATAAATGATAAACAGACCAGCATGGTTCTTGGAGAAAAGGAAACTGTTATTTATGGAAAAGGTTATATTGAGGATACGCTCTGTGGCTGTACCTTCCGTATTTCGCCAAAATCATTTTATCAGGTGAATCCGGTACAGACAGAGATCCTTTATAACAAAGCAATCACATATGCGGGACTGACCGGAAAAGAGAAAGTGATCGATGCGTACTGTGGAACGGGAACCATTGGTCTGATCGCTGCGTCTCAGGCAAAAGAAGTGATCGGCGTGGAGTTAAACCGTGATGCTGTGAAAGATGCGGTCATCAATGCAAAACGGAACAATATCAAAAATGAACAGTTCTACAATGCAGATGCCGGAAAATTTATGGTAGAGCTTTCTGAGCAGAACAAAAAAGTGGATGTCGTATTCATGGATCCACCGAGAGCGGGAAGCGATGAGGCATTTTTATCCTCAGTAGTAAAACTTGCACCGAAAAAAGTGGTCTACGTGTCATGCAATCCTGAGACACTTGCGAGGGATTTAAAATATCTCACAAGACATGGATATCAGGCTGTCGAGTGCCAGCCTTGCGACATGTTTCCATTCACGAAACATGTGGAGGCAATTTGTCTTTTGTCAAAGAAATTTTGATTTGTGTGGATATGCGAGCCTTTTTCGAGACAATGATTGAGAGAAAAAAGAAAGTATTAGGATGAATTAAGAAAAACTTGTAAAGATATATTGTAAATGATACAATATCCGAAAAGTCGGAAAAAGAGGCTGTATCATGAATATATACGAAAAGATTTTTGCAAGACTAGAAGAAATAAATATGAGTCAGATTGAACTGTCCCGAAGGACAGGCATTGCTACTAGTACAATTAGTGATTGGCGAAAGAAACAGATAAATCCACAGGCAGACAAGCTAGTTGCGATTTGTAAGGCACTGGATATGTCGCTTGTTGATTTACTGTGTGATGAAGAAGATAAGAAGAATGAATTTTCAAGAGCAGACTATGTAGTTGGCGAGCAGTTTATAATTGATAGTATTATGATGTCTTCTGGAGAAATGAAAAGACGAGTATTCAGTTATCTCGAACGATGGATACGAAAGCAAGAAATTAAGCTGCCAACAGGTAATATTTCCGTCATATCAGATGCAGAAGGGAAAAAAGTTGTTGTTATTAACGATCTTAGATTTAAGAGAAGCAAAAATGTTGACTGGAATATGGTAGAGAATTATTTGAAAGAATATATAGGCTCTTGTACAGAAATCCTTGACACAAATGAATTGATTTATATTGGGAGTGACTTCCCCGATGAGTACTCGCATTCAAAAGATACCAAGGTATTAAGAGGACCAAATGAATATGCAAAAGCGAATGCTTCTGTGGCAATTAGGGAGTTGATTCAAATTGCTGCTAATAAGACTTTTTCAGAAAATAAAAAAAGATCATTAACTTTCATAATCTGCAAAAGCGATGGAATTTGCCATGGAAGAAGCAGGGGTAAAACCAGAGGAAGTAGATTATATTAATGCACATGGAACAGGAACACATCATAATGATCTTTTTGAGACAAGAGCGGTAAGAAGAGCTTTTGGTGCCAGTGCAGATCATGTAAAAATGAGCTCTACAAAGTCTATGATTGGTCATTTACTTGGAGCAGCCGGCGCAGTGGAATTGATTGTCTGTGTGAAGTCCATTGAAGAGGGATATATTCACCCAACGGTAGGAACAACGAATCCAGGTGAGGGATGTGATCTTGATTATGTAATTAATGGAGCAGTAGAGCAGGAAGTGAATGTAGCAATCTCCAACTCTCTTGGATTTGGAGGACATAATGCTTCTCTTCTTGTAAAAAAATACGAGGAGTAGATAGATATGGATTATCAACAGATTTTAGAGTTAGTAAAAGAAGTATCTAAAGCGGGACTTACAAATTTTGAATATACAGAAGGAAATATTCGTATTGCCATGAGCTGTCCACAGCCAGAAGAAAAAATTGTTGTGCCGGCATCAAATCTCGTTTTACAGGAAGCAGCCGGAGCAGGGGCTAATACAGTAGAAACTGCAGTTTCTGCACAGCAGGAGCCAGAGCAGATAGCGGAAGAAAAAGGTGGTAATGTTGTAAAATCTCCATTAGTTGGGACATTCTATGCAGCGCCATCTGAAGACGCACAGCCTTTTGTAAAAGTTGGTGATACTGTAAAGAAGGGACAGACGCTGGCAATTGTTGAAGCAATGAAGCTTATGAATGAGATTGAGAGCGAATTTGATGGAGTTGTTACAGAAATTCTTGTAGAAAATGAAGAGAATGTGGAGTATGGACAGCCGTTATTCAGAATTCAGTAATATTGATAAGATATGAATTTGAGTCTGATTTTCTCAAGTTAATAAG
>ENA-ORTG01002319-ORTG01002319.1-human-gut-metagenome-genome-assembly--contig:-NODE-2319-length-15417-cov-2.768324_pt1 | contig 15417 bp, 14 predicted proteins | sample MGYA00241906_ERZ509176 | MGnify/ENA primary metagenome ERZ509176 (study PRJEB26280, sample SAMEA2338811) | human gut metagenome | biome: human gut; feature: human-associated habitat; material: faeces...
TTGGTGAGCTCGTAGCTACACACGTAATCCCGAGACCACACACAGACGTAGAAAAAATTCTTCCGGTTCTGAAATAATTTTATTACATAAATTTATTCCGGTAAATGGAAGAAAGCAGGTGTATTCTTGGAATCAAAAAACATTGAACTGATTACAAAAATGGTTATCGATGCCATTAATCAGAATGAAGAAAAAGGAAACGGCTTCATGGTTCCAATCGGAGTATCTGCAAGACATGTTCATCTGACACAGGAACACGTAGAAACATTATTTGGATCAGGTTATCAGCTTACAAAGAAAAAAGACCTGATGGGCGGACAGTTTGCATCAAACGAAACTGTTACCATCATTGGCCTGAAACTTCGTGCGATCGAGAATGTTCGCGTTCTCGGACCTGTCCGCAGTGCCACACAGGTTGAGGTATCTGCTACAGATGCTATCAAACTCGGCATGAATGTTCCGGTTCGTATGTCCGGTGATATTGCAGGAAGTGCACCGATCGCAATCGTCGGACCGAAAGGCGCCATCTATCTGAAAGAGGGATGTATCGTGGCTATGCGTCACATCCACATGTCTCCGAAGGATGCACAGGCAGCCGGAGTGAAAAACGGTGATATCGTATCTGTCAAAGCAGATAATGAGCGCGGAACAATCTTTAATCATGTTGCAATTCGTGTAGACGACAGCTTTACACTGGAAATGCATATTGATACAGATGAAGCAAATGCAGCAAAGATTGCCACAGGCAATACAGTTACCATCATAAAGTAAATAATTCCTCAGAATCAGCCGGTGGCAGTTACGCCACCGGCATAGAGGGATTATAGGAATAACATGCGGAGGCACACACATGATAGTAGGTAAAGTAGTTGGAAGTATTGTTTCCACTCGTAAAAGTGACAAGTTGATAGGACAGAAATTCATGATCGTGGAGCCGGTGCATCATATGAAAACTGACTTATCCCAGATAGTTGCAATCGATATCATCGGTGCAGGTATCGGGGAATATGTGTTGGTGGCACAAGGAAGCGCGGCCAGAATCGGCTGCGGCGAAGAAACAGCACCGATCGATGCGGCAATAGTCGGAATCGTCGATGATGGTGCAGGATTGGAGTAACGCCATGGAAATCAAAGATTTACAGAAAATTATGCAGGACAATGGTGTTGTAGGTGCAGGTGGTGCCGGATTCCCGTCATATGCCAAGCTTACAGACAAGGCGGACACAATTCTTTTGAACTGTGCCGAGTGTGAACCATTGCTGAAACTTCATAGACAGCTGCTTGAAAAACATGCATATGAGATTATGAAAACTTTCCATACGGTTATGGAGACAGTTGGTGCTTCACAGGCCATTATCGGAATCAAGAAATCATATGTACAGACGATTAAAGCACTGCAGCAGAACATTGAAGAATTCCCTGGTCTGAAGATTCATCTTCTTGATGAAGTGTACCCGATGGGTGACGAAGTTGTGCTGATCTATGAAGCTACCGGACGTGTCTGCAGACCTGGCGGACTGCCGATTGAGCAGGGCGTCATTGTATTCAACGTAGAGACTATTTATAACGTATATCAGGCAATGGAAGCACAGAAGCCTGTTACAGAAAAATATGTTTCTGTTGTAGCAGAAGTTGAAAATCCGGTAACAGTAAAAGTTCCGCTGGGCTGTACTTTGGATGAAGTAGTAGCACAGGCCGGTAACATTACAACCAAAGATCCTGTTTACTTTGTAGGCGGCCCGATGATGGGACGCATCGGTAACGGTTCAGATCCGGTTACCAAAACAACAAACGCAGTTCTGGTTCTTCCAAGAGATCATCAGATCGTTATGAAGAAACAGAGAACTTCAGCAATCGATTTAAAACGTGCAGCATCTATCTGCTGCCAGTGTAATACCTGTACGGACCTTTGCCCGAGACATAATCTTGGACATCCGATCGATCCGGCCCGCTTTATGAGAGCAGCATCTGCTGGTGATTTCAGAGATGTGAATCCATATATCGATTCCGCATTCTGCAGTTCCTGCGGTGTATGTGAGATGTATGCCTGCCCACAGAGTCTTGCACCAAGAACACTTCTTGCAGACATGAAGGGTGGACTTCGTAAAGCAGGTATCAGACCTCCTCAGGGAGTACAGCCGGTACCGGTACAGCCTTCACGTGAATATCGTAAGGTTCCGGAAGAACGTCTGATGGCCCGCCTCGGACTGACAAAATATGACAAGGATGCACCGATGGATGAGAACGTAGTTCCGGTATCCAAGGTTAAGATCCTTTTAAGCCAGCATATTGGCGCACCGGCACAGGCAATTGTGAAAACAGGCGACATGGTAACCAAGGGACAGATGATCGCACAGCATGCAGACGGATTAAGCGTCAGCATCCATGCAAGTATCTCTGGTAAAGTAACTGAAGTAACAGACCGCCATATCATAATTGCAGCAAAGTAGAAAGGACGTGCAGAAAATGAGTAAAGCAATCGGAATGATTGAATTTAAAACCACATCTACAGGCGTTACTGCAGCAGATGCTATGGTAAAAACATCTGAGGTAGAGATCGTCGAGGCACAGACCGTATGTCCTGGTAAATATATTGCAATTATTACCGGTGACTTAAGTGCGGTAAAGGCCGCCGTTGATACGGCAGTAACTACATATGAGGATAAATGCATTGACAGCTTTGTGTTGGGCAATCCGCATGAATCCATTTTCCCGGCAATTTACGGAACTACTCAGGTAGAAGATATCAGTGCGCTGGGAATTCTTGAAACTTATGATGCAGCTTCCATTATCGAAGCAGCAGACCAGGCAGCTAAGACTGCGATCGTAGATCTGATAGAACTTCGTATTGCCAAAGGTATGTGCGGAAAATCATATATGATGATCACCGGTGAAGTTTCTGCGGTAGAGGCTTCCATTGACAGGGCAAAAGAACTTGTAGCTGCCAAGGGTATGTACCTGGATTCTTCCGTTATCGCACATCCTGACAGAAGAATGATCGACAGTATTTTATAATATCCGGGGTAAGAAGTTTCTGACCCTGACACTTATAAAAAATTTCTCGAAAAAAGGAGGCAAAGATATGCTTGCGCTGGAGAGAAGAAATCTGATTCTCGAAAAATTACAGGCAGAAAAGCGAGTGGTGGTCAGCGAGCTGAGCCAGCTTTATGACGTCTCTGAAGAGACCATACGCCGTGATCTGGATAAACTTGAAAAGGAAGGACTTGCGATAAAAAGTTATGGCGGTGCTGTGATCAATGAGGATGTAAGCATTGATTTGCCTTTTAATGTACGTAAGAACCAGAATGTTACAGGAAAGCAGAAAATGGCTGAACTTGCAGCTTCCCTTGTGAAAGACGGAGATCATATTTTTCTGGATGCGAGTACTACGGCAGTTTTTGTGGCGAAAGCATTAAAGGAAAAAGAACGTCTTACCGTAATTACCAATTCCATGGAAATACTTCTGGAGTTAGCTGATGTATCCGGGTGGAACATTATCTCCACCGGAGGCGTAATGAAAGAAGGATATCTGGCTTTTCTTGGATCAAAGACAGACGAATCCATACGTTCTTATTATGTAGATAAGGTTATCTTTTCGTGTAAGGCGCTGGATCTGGAATGGGGGATTATGGAATCGCAGGAAGCTTTTGGCACGACCAAAAAAGCAATGATTGCGTCCGGCCGTGAGAAAATTCTGGTAGTTGACAGTACAAAATTTGATCAGACCGCATTTTCCGTTGCAGGAAAACTGCGGGATATAGATGTGGTTGTAACAGACAGGAAGCCGTCTGAGAAGTGGCTGGCACATTTTGCCGAAGAAGGCGTAGAGTGCCGTTATCCTGGTATGCGATCATAGAAAGGAAGCAACAGATATGAAGACCTTTGGAATGAAAACAGTCATTCATTTTGGAGATAATGCGCTGGATCGTCTGAGAGAGATTCCATACAAACGAGTACTCATCATTACAGATCCTTTTGTAGTACAGAGCAAAATGATTGATCTTATCACAGAGCCTTTGGCAAAAGGCGGCATTGAATATGATATTTTCAGCAACGTAGTACCAGATGCTCCAGTAGATAAAATTGCAGACGGAGTTAAAAAGTTTCTTAGCTATCAGCCGGAAGCGGTTATCGCTGTTGGTGGCGGTTCCGCTATTGACTCTTCTAAAGCAATTCGTGAGTTTGCACTGAAGATCAATAACTACGGTAAAGTAGGACTGATTGCCGTTCCAACTACCAGCGGAACTGGTTCAGAGGTTACATCCTTTGCAGTCGTAAACGACACCGAAGCCAAGGTAAAATATCCACTTATTTCACCAAGTCTGACAGCAGATGAGGCAATTCTCGATGCAGAATTAGTAAAAAGCGTACCTCCGGCTATCACAGCTGACACAGGTATGGACGTATTTACACATGCACTGGAATCTTATGTAAGTACCGATCATAATGAATTTTCAGCAGCACTTGCTGAAAAAGCAATGGAAATCTGTGGCGTATTCCTCCTGAGAGCTTATCTTGACGGAAGTGATATGCACGCAAGACAGAAAATGCATGTAGCATCCTGTCTGGCAGGTCTTTCTTTCAATACAGCAGGCCTCGGAATCACACACAGTATGGCGCATCAGCTCGGTGCACAGTTCCATATTCCTCATGGAAGAGCTAATGCAATGCTTTTACCTCATATCGTTGAGTTTAATGCAAATATCAACAAGAGAAGCAGAAGCCAGAAAACATATCTTCCTGCAGTAGAAAGATATGCATCTGTAGCACATATCCTGGGACTGAGCAACTACAACCAGGTAATGAGCGTTCGTTCTCTTGTAAACTGGATTCAGTTTATGCAGAAGGAAATGAACATTCCTATGACAATCCAGGAGATTGGAACTATCAGCCCGGACGAATACTTCGGAGCAATTGATAAGATGGCAGATGCAGCGCTTGCGGATGCGTGCACGCCAAGCAATCCAAGAACCCCGACCAAAGAGGATATTATGAAGATTTACAAGAAACTTTGGTCTTTCTAATTTTATAAAACATGACTTTTCCAGGAAGGTAGACCTATGAAAAGATCGAAAAGAATAGAGGTTTTGGATCAGAGACCGGTCAACAAAGATGGATTCATCGATGAGTGGCCGGAAATGGGATTTGTGTCAATGCACAGCCCATACGATCCAAAACCTTCTGTAAAAATAGAAGATGGTATCATCACAGAACTGGACGGAAAGAAACGCGATGAGTTTGATTTCCTGGACCAGTTTATTGCTGATTATGCGATCCGTGCGGACCGGGCGGAAGCATCCATGGCAATTCCATCACTGGAGATTGCCAGAAAGATCGTGGACATTCATGTATCACGTAAAGAAATACTGGAAATCGTTTCCGGTATTACACCGGCCAAAATGGTTGAAGTAATTAATTATCTGAATGTTGTTGAGCTGATGATGGGTATGCAGAAAATGCGTGCCAGAAAAGTACCTGGAAATCAGGCCCATATCACGAACCTGAAAGATGATCCGGTACAGATCGCAGCAGATGCAGCAGAGGGAGCCCTTCGAGGCTTCAGTGAAGAAGAGACAACAATGGGTGTTGCCAGATACGCTCCGTTCAGTGCAATGGCATTGCTCATCGGTTCACAGACAGGACGTCCGGGTGTCCTGACGCAGTGTTCTGCGGAAGAGGCAACGGAACTGGAGCTTGGTATCCGTGGCCTGACAACTTATGCAGAAACACTTTCTGTATATGGAACCGAAAAAGTATTTGTAGATGGTGATGATACACCATACTCCAAAGCATTCTTAAACTCCGCATATGCTTCACGTGGACTGAAAGTCCGTTTCACCTCAGGTGCCGGATCTGAAGTTCTGATGGGAAGCAGTGAAAAGAAATCCATGCTTTATCTGGAATGCCGCTGTCTCTATGTCACAAAGGGATGCGGAAGCCAGGGAATTCAGAATGGTTCTGTAAGCTGTATCGGTGTTGCTGCCGGTGTTCCGGCGGGAATCCGTGAAGTTATGGGCGAGAATCTGGTTGCAGCACTTCTCGGACTGGAATGTGCATCTTCCAATGACCAGAGCTTCTCCAACTCAGACATGAGAAGAACAGCAAGAACCATGTTGCAGTTTATGCCGGGAACAGATTTCATTTTCTCCGGATATGCAGCAGAACCAAACTATGACAATATGTTCGCGGGATCCAATTTTGATGCCGAGGACTTCGATGATTATAATGTATTACAGAGAGATATGCAGGTAGATGGCGGGCTTCGTCCTGTTACAGAAGAAGATGTGATCCGTGTTCGTCGTGAAGCGGGAAAAGCTGTCCAGGCAGTCTTTAAATATCTCGGTCTTACAGAAGTTACAGATGAGCAGGTGGAAGCAGTTACCTATGCACATGGAAGCAAGGATACACTGAAACGAGATGTGGCATCTGATCTGATGGCAGCCGATGATATGATGAAGAGAGGCATCACAGGAATTGATGTAGTCAAAGCGCTTGCGGAGAGTGGCTATACTGTTCTTGCAGACAATATTCTCAACATGTTGAAACAGAGAGTAATCGGTGATTATATGCAGACGGCAGCAATCCTGGATAAAAATTTCCAGGTAATGTCCGGAGTAAATACACCAAACGATTACATGGGACCGGGAACCGGTTATCGGGTTTCAGGTAAGCGTTGGGAGGAGATCAAAGCGATTCCTCACAGAATCAACGCAAATGACATTTAAGGAGGTGCACCATGGAAGTAAATGAGCAGCTGGTACGTGCCGTAACACAGGCAGTCGTTGCACAGCTTATGGTATCCGGTGCACAGCCTCAGAATGTGAGCAGTACACCGGCACCGGCAGGAACAGGAAGTTTTGCCGGAAAAACAAGAATGCGTCCGAAACATTCTTATGAAAATGCCGTCAGAGCACAGAAGGGAACAGATCCGAAGGAAATCGTGATCGGTGTCGGAGCAGCATTCCAGACCGAGATCACCAAGACCATGAGTGGAATTCCTCTGGAGGAAGTCCTTCGAAACATTAAAGCAGGTATCGAAGAAGAAGGCATGACATCACGTGTTGTCAAAGTGCTGGATACTTCTGACGTAGGATTCATGGGACTGGAAGCTGCGAAGCTTTCCGGATCAGGAATCGGAATCGGCCTGCAGTCAAAAGGAACAACTGTCATCCATCAGAAAGATCTGTATCCGCTTTCCAATCTGGAGCTTTTTCCACAGGCTCCGCTGATGGACCTGGATACCTATCGTAAGATTGGACGTAATGCTGCCAAATATGTAAAAGGCGAAAAGGTAACACCGATCGAATGTACCAACGATCCAATGGTACGTGCAAAATATCAGGTAAAAGCAGCACTTCTTCATATTATTGAGACAGAGCAGCTCGATCCGGCAAAAGGCATGATTGAATGGGAGGGTACAAGATGAGCAGCTATCCTTTAGGACAGAGTGAAGCGGATACCATTACTTCAAGAACCGGCAAAAAGCTTTCTCAGATCACGCTTGATGAGGTAAAAAAAGGCAATGTCACAGCAGATGACATCAAGATTTCCGCTGAAACATTAAAAAAACAGGGACAGGTTGCAAGAGAAGCAGATAATCCAACTATGGATGCGAATTTTCAGCGTGCTTCTGAGCTTGTAAATGTACCTGATGATGTAATTCTTGATATGTACAACAAACTGCGTCCGAATCGTTCCACCAAGAAAGAACTGATCCTGATGGCGCAGGAACTTCTTCAGAAATACAGCGCACCTCACTGTGCCAAACTGGTACTTGAGGCTGCAGAAATTTATGAAAAAAGGGGAATTCTTCTTTGAGACTGATTGCAGGTGTTGATATAGGAAATTCCACAACTGAAGTATGTATCGGAAGTGTAGGAGAGGACGGAAGATTCCAGTTCCTCTCCAGTGCTTCCCGTATTACCACCGGAACCAAAGGGACACTTCCGAATGTTCACGGGGTCAAAGCTGCCCTTGAGGAAGCGATGCACCGTATCGGTATGCCGTTGGAAAAACTGGATCTTGTCCGACTGAACGAGGCAGCTCCGGTTATCGGTGATACAGCAATGGAAACAATTACAGAGACAATCATTACAGAGTCCTCTATGATTGGGCACAATCCGGCAACACCGGCAGGTGCAGGAGAAGCAGTAGGACGGCTTCTGTTTATTCAGAACATAGACAAAGGCAGATCGAATATACCATATATTCTGGTGGCATCCTCTGAGTATTCCTATGAAGAGGTGGCACGCAAACTGAACCAGTATGAGCAGCTGGATATCCGCGGACTGATCCTTCAGGCAGATGAAGCAGTTCTGGTAGAAAACCGCTTAAACAAAAAAATTCCGATCGTTGATGAAGTACGCCATATTGATAAAGTGCCTGAATACAAAATGGCAGCAATCGAGGTTGCACTTCCGGGTACAAGTATCCGGATGCTTTCCAATCCATATGGAATCGCTACACTTCTGAAACTGGACGCAGATGAGACAAGAGCAGTCACTCCGATCGCCAAGAGTCTGATCGGCAAAAGAAGTGCGGTTGTGATCCGTACTCCGAACGGAAATATAAAAGAGAACATTCTTCCCGCTGGTGAGATTTTCTTTCACGGAGAGCAGGAATTACGAATAAATATAGATCATGGGGCTGATGAGATCATGGATACGCTGCAGGATGCAGGTGAGATCTTTGATATTGATGGACAGCCGGATTCCAATGTAGGAAATATGTTTTCACGTATTAAGACGAGCATGGCAGATGTGGCGGAAGCCGAAAATCATGCAGTGCGTATTACAGATATTCTTGCAGTGGATACACTTGCACCGGTTGAGATCTCAGGTGCGCTTGCAGGCGAGACCTGTATGGAAAAAGCCGTGGGGATTGCGGCAATGGTCAAGACAGCACATCTTCCAATGCAGAAGATCGCAGAGCAGCTGGAGAAGGATCTTCACACCAAAGCTGTTGTTGCCGGAGTAGAAGCAGTTATGGCTTCACTTGGAGCAATGACAACACCGGGAACCAGACTTCCGCTTGCTATCCTTGATATGGGAGGCGGCTCTACAGATGCCGCAGTTCTGGAAGCAGACGGAAGAGTCCGCACCACGCATCAGGCAGGTGCCGGTGAGCTGGTAACGATGCTGATCCAGACGGAACTTGGACTTAAGAGCCGTACTACAGCAGAACAGATCAAGAAATATCCATTGGGCAAGGTGGAAAGCCTTTTCCATCTGCGCCTCGAAAATGGAGCGATGCAGTTCTTTACAGAATCTATTGATCCAAGATATTACGGACATGTTGTTTTGCTTGCACCGGGCGAGATGCTCAAGATTGAAGAAGACATTCCGATGGAACGGATTCTTGAAGTCAGAAGAGAGGCAAAACGCAAAGTATTTGTACGAAATGCTGTACGTGCACTTCGTCAGGTAGCACCGGAGCATGAACTTCGAAACATTCCAAACGTAGTTCTGGTCGGTGGTTCCGCAGAGGATTTTGAGATTCCGGAGATGCTGATGCAGGCACTTGCCGAGTATCGTATCGTATGTGGCCGTGGAAATATCCGTGGAACGGAGGGACCGAGAAACGCAGTTGCTACTGGTCTGCTTCTGTCCTACATAGGAAACAGCCAGGAGGGATAACAGTGGTTGTAAACAAACCGACGATCATTATTTATACAAATGATCCGGATCAGGAGTTTCTTCATGAAATCTGTTCCGGGATCGAAGAAGAAGGACTTCTGTATGAGATTCATGAAAGAGCCGGGGAGCTGGATGAACTGGCTCATGCGGCAGCAGAAGATTCCATGCTTGGATCGGGGATCGGAATGAGTGGTCAGAGGATTGCCATGCAGATGAGACGTCTTCCAAAAGGACATAACGTATTTGAACTGAATGCACCACGTTTCTGGCAGTGCCGAAATCTGGGGGCAAACAGTGCAAGAGCAGTTAAAAAGATGCCATTTAAAGCAATTTACAGGGGAGAATAACCTGTTGCATATTTTATTTTTCGAGAGTAAAATAGTTACCAGTAAACATTACAGGAGATGCCAAGATGAACATTTATACAAAAGGCGGCGACAAGGGAACGACAAGCCTTGTCCATACAAAAAATGTCTCCAAGTCAGATGACCGCATTCAGCTGGTGGGAACCATTGATGAACTGACCAGCCATCTGGGCCTGGTTAAGACCATGCTGAAGGATGAAGACACGATACAGTTTCTGGAGAAGATCCAGCGTACACTGATCACGGTCATGGCAGGGGTGGCAGATCCTTACAAGAGAGACTATAGGATTGACGACGTTAAAACAGAATATCTGGAAGACGAGATCAACCGGATGGAAGGCCTTTTTCAGAGACCGAAGGAATTTATCCTGCCGGGCAAATGTCGTCTGTCTGCTGAAATGGATGTAGCCAGAACGGTAGCAAGAAGGGCTGAGAGAGCACTTGCAACAGTCAGTGTGAAATTCGGAGCGGACAACGGAGCTAAGAAATATATGAACCGGCTGGCAGATTATCTTTATATACTTGCCAGATATACCGATGCAAAGATGGAGGAAATGTCTGCCGAAGAGGTGGATAAACCGACAGAAAAAACATCGGACGGTGGAAAAGATGAGGTCAGAACCATGGCAGAGAACCAGAATCAGACAGGAGCAGTCAATGAAGCTGTGATCCAGGAAGTTTTAAAGAGAATGGGCATTCAGGGAAGGATTACACTTGCCAGTGCCAAGCGTCTGATCGAGAAGATCGAACAGGAAGCAGAACGTCGCGGCAAGAAGGCTGTTATTGCAGTCTGTGGACCGGATGGAAATCCGATCGCTGTCCATGTAATGGATGGAGCGTTTCTTGTAAGCTTTGATGTGGCAACTAAGAAAGCCTATACATCTGTTGCGGTCAAGATGTCCACAAAAGAATTAAGCGTTCTGGCTCAGCCGGGCGGAACTTTCTATGGCGTAGACAAGATGGATAATGGCAAGATCGTAATTTTTGGCGGTGGAGTTCCACTTAAAGTGGGTGATACCATCATCGGCGGACTGGGAATCAGCGGTGGTACCGGTGAAGAAGATCACAGCCTTGCAGAATATGGATTATCTGTACTCAATGAGGTACTGTAATACAACTGTTTTAAATGTGATAATAAAAATAGAGCTTTGAAGATTCGCGCGGTGTGAGTCTTCAGAGCTCTTTTTCTATGCTATGCTTTTTTATATTTCCCGGGAGTGATCCCCTTATATTTCTTGAATGTACGGATAAAATAGCTCAGATCGTTGAAACCATTTCGATATGCGATCTCCGTGATCGAGTCATCAGTGGTGGAAAGCTGATAACAGGCCTGTTCGATCCGTTGGTGATTCAGATAATCCATAGGAGTCTGATGTGTCATCTCTGAAAAGAAACGACAGAAGTATTTCGGTGACATGGATACAGAGGCAGAAAGCTGCTGCAGTGTCAGTGGAGAAGCATAATTGTGCTCGATGAAATCCAGGACCTGCTTCAGCTGCAGGATTCGTTTGTAATCGCGGCGTGCGCGTGTGACACTCTCCAGATAGTAATGATTACCAAAAATCAGACCAAAAAAGTGGTAAAATTGTCCAAGAACAGACAGCTCGTAACCATCCGGCTTCTTCCACAAAGCATCAAAAAGACTGTTCACAGTTGCACAAATGTCCACATATTTCGGAGTGAAATGATGATAGATCAAAATCTCCTGATGAATGATCTTCTGCATGTATCCGGCGCAGACTGAATTATTTTTGAGAAAAGTGTTTCCATCAAAGACGATACACTGATAGACACAATCCTCAGGAATTCCACTGTGGAGGATTCCACTATGCACAAAAATGATATCTCCGGCAGTAGCAGTAAAACTTTTTTCGTCTAAAGTGACAGTGAGTGAGCCATCCAGAATACGAATAATCTCATATTCGACATGCCAGTGATAGGACATCACGTAGCGGGGATGATTGTGGTCTATATGATGAAATTCAAATGGAAAATCATAAGTTCCTCTTAAACGGTCCTCGTTGCGGTCCAGATCGTGCAAAATAAGTGCCTCCTTATCATAAGTTCACAGATTTTTTACAAAATAATTAAAAAAAGTGAATATTGTACTGTTTTTTGCTATTATAACACAAGTAATTAACGTTTGGCAATTGTATACTATGAAATATAGGAAACAACGAGATTTTTTAGTAAAAACTTCTCGTATAATAAAGTACTTAATTAAATGGAGGTAATGAATCATGGCAAAGAGCAGATTAGTAGGCAGCTATCCGGTTATCGGTATCAGACCAACAATCGACGGACGTAGAGGAGCACTCGATGTCAGAGGATCTCTTGAAGAGCAGACAATGAACATGGCTAAATCCGCTGCAAAACTTTTCGAGGAAAATCTGAGATATTCCAACGGCGAGCCAGTTAAAGTTGTTATTGCTGATACAACAATCGGACGTGTAGGTGAAAGTGCTGCATGTGCTGACAAATTCCGTAAAGAAGGCGTTGACATTACACTTACAGTTACACCATGCTGGTGCTATGGCGCAGAAACAATGGATATGGATCCTCAGACAATCAAAGCTGTATGGGGCTTCAATGGAACAGAAAGACCAGGAGCAGTTTACCTTGCTTCCGTACTTGCTACACATGCACAGAAAGGTCTTCCGGCATTCGGTATCTATGGACATGATGTTCAGGAAGCTGATGACACATCTATTCCGGATGACGTTAAAGAAAAATTACTGAGATTCGGCCGTGCAGCAGTTGCAGCAGCATCCATGAGAGGAAAATCTTATCTGCAGATCGGTTCCGTTACAATGGGTATCGGTGGATCTATCATTGATTCCGATTTCATCGAATCCTATCTTGGAATGCGTGTTGAATCCGTTGATGAGGTAGAAATCATCCGTCGTATGACAGAAGGTATCTACGATCATGCAGAATTCGAAAAAGCTCTCAAATGGGCAAAAGAAACATGTAAGATCGGTTGGGATAAAAACCCAGAAGAACTGCAGTTCTCTCCAGAAAAGAAAGAAGAGCAGTTTGAATTCGTAGTTAAGATGGCAGTTATCATCAAAGAGCTGATGAACGGCTGCGATAACCTTGATCCTGCATTCTCCGAAGAAGCAATCGGACACAACGCTCTGGCAGCTGGTTTCCAGGGACAGAGACAGTGGACAGACTTCTATCCGAACGGTGACTTCGCAGAAGCTATGCTGAACACATCCTTCGACTGGAATGGAGCTCGTGAGCCATACATCCTCGCTACAGAGAACGACGTTCTCAATGGTCTTGGAATGATGTTCATGAAACTCCTCACAAACAGAGCTCAGATCTTCGCTGACGTTCGTACATACTGGAGCCCGGAGGCTGTTAAGAAAGCTACAGGATATGACCTTGAAGGCGTAGCTAAAGAAGCTGGCGGATTCCTTCACCTGATCAACTCCGGTGCTGCATGCCTCGACGCTAACGGCGAAGCAAAAGACGAAAACGGCAATGCTGTTATGAAACAGTGGTGGGATATCACAGAAGAAGACCAGAAAGCAATCATGGATAACACAGAATGGTGTATGGCCGACAACGGATACTTCCGTGGAGGCGGATACTCCAGCCGTTACGAAACAAAAGCTCAGATGCCTGCAACAATGATCCGTCTGAACCTTGTTAAAGGACTTGGACCGGTTCTGCAGATCGCTGAAGGATGGACAGTAGCTCTTCCGGCAGAAGTATCTGACAAACTCTGGAAACGTACAGACTACACATGGCCATGCACATGGTTCGCTCCAAGATGCGATGGCAAAGAAGGACCGTTCAAGACAGCTTATGATGTAATGAACAACTGGGGAGCTAACCACGGTGCTATCTCCTACGGACATATCGGAGCTGACCTGATCACAATGTGCTCTATGCTTCGTATCCCGGTATCCATGCACAACGTTCCGGAAAAAGATATTTATCGTCCGGCAGCATGGAATGCATTCGGAATGGACAAAGAAGGTGCAGATTTCCGCGCTTGCAAGAACTACGGACCTCTGTACAAATAATCAGACAAAATGCCATGATATAAATGACGACCCCGGAACTATCTCCGGGGTCGTTGTTTTTTTACACTATATGTCGAAAAACTTCCGTTTTTTATCGATTTTTACATTTTTTTATGATAAAAAAGGATTATCATTGGGGTGGGTCTATGGTATGATAGGTAAAGAATTATCGGGAGTGAAGGGGATAAAATAAGATGAAAAAACTGGCGAAAAGTTTTCTGGTCATGATACTGGGACTTCTGATGAGCGTCAATGTCATGGCAGACGTGCAGACAGGTAAGACAGAACCGGATTATCCGACAGACTATTATATGATCGTAGAATCAAAGGCAGGAGGAATTGACATCTACTCACAGCCGGATCTGGAATCTACGAAGCTGAATGATGAGCAGATCCCGAATGGAACAGCACTTCATATAGAGGGCGAAGTAGAGGATACCGAGAATAACCGCACCTGGGGATACACGGAATATCATGGCATGTATGGATATGCTCCACTTGATGAATGCCGTCCGGCAGATTCCCGTAAAGAAGCAATTGATTCCGAATTGTATATCGCAGGCAAGGACCATGTGAATTACAATGCTGATTATGATGTAAACGCATATGCAGAAGAAGGAACGCAGAAGCTCTACCAGGGACCTGGGAAAAAATATGGCGAAGTTCCGGGAGTGCGCGATATTGAAAATGGCGAGACTCTTCATATCACACAGGATGCCGAAATGGTGGATGGAAGCCATTGGGGCGTGACCAGAGTTGATGGAACAGAAGGCTGGGTAGACCTGGAGAAAACAGAAGAATGGAAAGCAGAACATCTGGATACTGTAGAGGAGAGTGTCGATGCGGTGGCAGAAGTGAGTGTAACACCAACCGAAGCTACAAAGGCGACTGAGACACCAGTCCCGACTGAGACCGCAGAAGCGACCGAGACACTGGCACCAACTGAGGCCGCAGAAGCGACCGAGACACCAACACCGGCAATTACAGAAGAAACAGATGAAGCTGAAAATACAGAAAAAGACTCCAAAGAGCCTGAAGCAGAAAACACTGACGCAAAGGACATCCGCGAGGCGTCCGGGCAGAATGTAAAAGTTACCGCATCCAGATGGTATCAGAACCCATTTACATGGATCGCAGTGATCGCAGTACTGGCAGTGGCAGGATTACTGATCTACCACAATAAGAAAAAATAAATTTTTCTGTACATACAATAATATAGAAACCAGACAATCATAAAAATCAGATCAGGATCGGGTAATCAGCCCGGTCCTTTTATTGTATACAAAATATAATTGTGAAATTTCGTACATTTCTGGACCAAAAATGTCCGATTCATTGACTTTTATGAATCGACATGATAAATTTATTGCATGTAACTAT
>ENA-ORTG01002336-ORTG01002336.1-human-gut-metagenome-genome-assembly--contig:-NODE-2336-length-15341-cov-9.360526_pt1 | contig 15341 bp, 10 predicted proteins | sample MGYA00241906_ERZ509176 | MGnify/ENA primary metagenome ERZ509176 (study PRJEB26280, sample SAMEA2338811) | human gut metagenome | biome: human gut; feature: human-associated habitat; material: faeces...
TCAAGATGTGCAAGCCCATGGGCCGCAGCGACGATATGCTGATCGTCAAGGGCGTAAACGTCTTCCCGTCGCAGATCGAGACGGTGCTGCTCGAACAGGGCTACACATCCAACTATCAGATCGTGGTCGACCGCGTCAACAACTCCGACACGCTCGATGTGCTCGTCGAGATGACGCCGGAGCACTTCTCTGACTCTCTGGCCGAGATCACGCAGCGTGAAAAGAGCCTTGTCGCCGCGCTCAAGGCAATGCTCGGCATTTTCGCACAGGTGCATCTTGTTTCCCCGAAATCCATCGCCCGCAGTGAGGGCAAGGCCATCCGCGTCATCGACAAGCGCAGGATCTAAGGAGGAAAAGGCTATGGCGATTCATCAGATTTCCGTATTTTTGGAAAACCGGGCCGGGCAGCTGGCTGAGATCACGGCGCTGCTTGCAAAAAACAATATCGATCTACGCGCGATTAATATTGCCGAGACGAGCGATTACGGCGTGCTGCGCCTCATTGCCAGCCATGAGCCGGAGGCGTGCCGCGTACTGCGCGAGAACGGATTTATCTTCTCGGCCAGCGAGGTCGTCGCCGTCGGCGTGCCGGATGAGCCGGGCGGGCTGAGCCGCCTGCTGCAGCTTCTGGCAGAAAGGCAGATCGACGTCCAATATATGTATTCGATTTTCGGCCAGCCGAACGGGATGGCCTATATGATCCTCCGTGTTGCAGATCCGGCAGAAGTCTCGTCGCTGCTGCACACGAACGGAATGCAGCTTGCCGGTGCGGCAGAGCTCGGCATTGTTTCATCAGATCAGGAAAGGCAGGAATAAACGATGCAGGAAATGAGCAGAAAAAACAAATTATTCACCGACTCCGTCATTCGCCGCATGACGCGTGTGAGTCTTGCGTGCGGCGCGATCAATCTGGCGCAGGGCTTCCCCGATTTTGACCCGCCCAAGGCGCTCACCGACCGTCTGGCCGAGGTCAGCGCACTTGGCCCGCACCAGTACCCCATCACGATGGGCGCGCCGAACTTCCGGCAGGCGCTGGCCCGCAAGGCTGGTCGCTTCATGGGACGCACGCTTGACCCGGAAACGGATATGGTCGTGACCATCGGCTCGACCGAGGCCATGGTCGACACGATCTTTGCCCTGACGAACCCCGGCGACAAGATTATCATGTTCTCCCCGTATTTTGAGAATTACCGCGCGCAGGCCATCATGGCTGACTGTGAGCCGGTTTTCGTTCCGCTGGTACCGCCGGAGTTCAATTTCGACGCAAATGTGCTGGAAGACGCGTTCAAGCAGGGCGCGAAGGCCATTCTGATCTGCAACCCATCGAACCCGTCCGGCAAGGTCTTCACCTATGACGAGCTGAAGCTCATTTCCGAGCTGTGCATCAAGTATGACGCGTTTGCCATTATGGACGAAGTCTATGAGCATATCGTCTATGACGGCCACAAGCATATCTACATGAACAGCCTGCCCGGGATGTGGGAGCGGACGGTCAGCTGCTCAAGCCTGTCCAAGACGTATTCCATCACCGGCTGGCGGCTCGGCTACGCCATCGCGCCGCAGCCCATCATGGACCGCATCAAGCAGTACCACGACTTCAATACCGTCGGCGCGCCGTCTCCGCTGATGGAAGCCGCCGTTGTGGGCCTCGATATGCCGGACAGCTATTATCAGGAGTTCGGCGCGCATTATGCGCACATGAAAAAGCTGTTCACCGGCGGCTTAAAGCAGATCGGCATTCCGTTTACCGACCCGCAGGGCGCGTATTTCGTACTGGCTGATATCGGCCCATATATGCGCAAGGGCGAATCCGATGTGGATTTCTGCCTCGAAATGGCGGAAAAGGTCGGCGTGGCCTGCGTTCCCGGCACGTCGTTCTTCAATGAGAACATCAATCACATCGTCCGCGTCCACTTTGCCAAGAAGGACGAGACGCTCTATGAGGCGCTTGAACGCCTGTCCCATCTGAAGGAAAAAATGGGCTGATATCAAAAGCAGCGGCTTCCGAACCGGAGGCCGCTGCTTTTGCATAGCAGATGTTTTTTTCTCACATACTATCCCGACTTAATATTGGAAAGCGGGGATACGCATGAAGGGATTTGCAATGCTGAGGATCGGCGAGGTCGGCTGGGTGGAAAAGCCCCGTCCGGTATGCGGGCCGTTGGACGCGGTCTGCCGTCCGCTTGCGGCGGCAGTCTGCACGTCGGACGTGCATACGGTCTGGGAGGGCGCAGTCGGCGACCGGCACGACCTGATCCTGGGGCATGAATGCTGCGCGGAGGTTGTGGAGACCGGCGCGCTGGTAAAGGACTTTCAGCCCGGCGACCGGGTGCTTGTTCCGGCCATCACGCCGGATTGGAGTTCATTGGAGGCACAGGCGGGCTATGCGATGCACTCCGGCGGAATGCTGGCCGGATGGAAGTTTTCAAATATCAAGGACGGCGTGTTTGCAGAGTATTTCCATGTAAACGACGCCGACGGAAATCTGGCGCATCTGCCGGAGGGTATGGATATTCTGGAAGCCTGCATGCTTTCGGATATGGTGCCGACCGGCTTTCACGGCGCGGAGCTGGCGGACGTGCAGTTCGGCGATACAGTGCTTGTGGTCGGTATCGGCCCGGTCGGACTAATGTCTGTGGTGGGCGCAGCCCTTCGGGGCGCGGCCAGAATCCTTGCGGTCGGAACACGGCCCGTCTGCGTAGAAGCAGCGCGGCAATATGGCGCTTCCGATTTTATCAGCTACAAAGACGGCCCCATTGACGAGCAGGTTCTGGAACTGACAGGCGGCAAGGGCGTCGACTGCGCAATCATTGCGGGCGGCGATGCGGATACGTTCATTCCGGTCATAAAGGCTCTGAAGCCGGGCGGAAACATCGGAAATGTCAATTATCTCGGCAGCGGAGAATATGTGCGCCTGCCGCGTGCGGAGTGGGGCGTCGGGATGGGCCACAAGCAAATAAACGGCGGTCTCATGCCGGGCGGACGGCTGCGGATGGAAAAGCTGGCCGCGCTCATGACAAACGGGCGGCTCGATGTAAAGCCGCTGATCACGCACGTTTATGACGGCTGGGACGCGCTGCCGCAGGCGCTCCGGCTCATGAAGGACAAGCCGCGCGATCTCATTAAGCCGGTTGTGCGGTTATGATGGCTCGGAACCGGCTGTCAGATTGAGATAGTAATATTCCGTCTGCGCGGACAGCGGAACAGCGTTCCCCTGTCCGTCAAACTCAAAATTTTGCCCATAGATCGTAACCAGACCGTGCGTATCCAGACGCGCGGTCTGATTTTGCAGTGTCAAAGCGCTTCCGGTTGTCATAATTCCATAACCGTCAACTAATTCATTATAAAATCCAAAGAAATCGAAGCTGTGCGGTTTGCGGAAAACAGCTTCAACGCAGACCGTGCCGCCTGCCGGGATGGTGATCTCCGCTGCGGCATAGCAGACACGCTGAACGTTTTCCGCGTCCTGGAGCAGATCGTCCAGCCGGCCCTCACTGTAACGTTCGGCGGGTGTGGCGGAGCAGACGCCGTACTGCGTCAAAAGCTCCGCGGCGGCTGCTACAAGCCGTTTTACCTCTTCGGCAGAGGCGTCCGCGCCGAGCTGCGCGGCGGCGATCTGCCGCAGAAGCTCCGCAAGGGGCAGTTCCGTGCGCGTCACGGTTCCTTCGAGCGTATCCAGCTCCTTCCCCTGTTCGCAGCTGCCGTCCGTATAGCCCTGCATGGCGCAGCCGGTCAGATCCTGCCCGAGCACGGCAAGCAGATGCAGCGTCTGATTATGTACCCTTGTAAAATAGCTGTACTGCGGCTGGCCTGTCGCTTCGTTCTGGCCATAGCCGTTGATCCCATAGGTCAGGATCGTCGTCTTTTCCGGGTCTGCGTCAACTGTGATAGCCAGCGTCGCCGCGTTTGCCGTCGTTTCGCCGGATGCGGTAAAGGAATAGACATAGACGGTTTGCTCCGGCAGCGTCTTCGGCGCAAGCGCGTCAGCCTGATAGCTGCCGGTCAGCAGCGTTTGGTACTCCGTCCAGCTTTCCGCGTGTCGAATGTTCCAGCGTTCCTCCGCAAGCTCCGGCTCAGCACTGGCCGGACCAAACCAGCCGGGGAACGCGCCGGGATAGAGCGTGCTCCGCACGGCAGCTCCATCTGCCGTAAGCGACGGTCGGAGCGAATCGAGGTCACTGAGGCTGGAAACGAAGGGGTAGAGCACCGTCACGGTGCAGTCTTCGCCGGAATCATTGCGGATCGTGTACCGATCTGCCACAGTGATCGCGGCGGCATTCTCTTCGGCATAGGGCGCGCAGTCGAGCAATACCTCCCGGTCGGCGGAAAGCGCAGGCTCCGCCTGCGCCAGCGTCAGCGGGAAAACCGGGCCTGCGTAGGACATGAAATCCGCTGCGTCGACCGGTTTGGCAGGGCCGCTGCCGGGGGTACTGGCAAGCTGCCCGCCTGATGGAGAAGCAGCACAGCCGCAAAGCGCGGCGGCCAAAAGAAACGCAAGGAGCAGAGCTATCGTGCTTCGTACTGTTCGCATGGAATTTCCCTCCTGATTCTTCCTGATACTATCTAAGACGGAATTTGCGCGCGTTGGTTGCAGAAATGGAGCAAAAACGCCCTCGCAGCATTCTGCAAGGGCGTTTGGGGATATCAGCAATAGAAATCCTTGATCTTTTTTGCGCGGGACGGGTGGCGAAGCTTGCGGATGGCCTTGTTTTCGATCTGACGGATGCGCTCACGCGTAACACCGAAGATCTGACCGACCTCCTCAAGCGTGTGCGTGCGGCCGTCGTACATACCGAAGCGCATACGCAGCACGTCCGCCTCACGCTCGGTCAGTGTGCCGAGAATCTCGGTCAGCGCCTCAGAGAGCATGGCGTTGGACGTTGCATCGACAGGGCCAGGGGTATTATCGTCCTCGACAAAGGAGCCGATGGTCGTATCCTCTTCATCGCCGACGGGCATATCGAGAGAGAGCGTATCGGCTGCGGTGCGGTTGGCTTCGATGATTTTTTCAATCGGGAGGTTCAGCTCTGCGGCGATCTCCTCCAGCGTCGGCTCACGGCCCAGCTCCTGTACGAGCTTGCGGTTGCAGCGGGTCGCCTTGTTGATGACCTCGACCATATGCACCGGGACGCGGATGGTGCGCGCCTGATCGGCAATGGCGCGGGTAATGGCCTGCCGGATCCACCACGTTGCATATGTAGAGAATTTGTTTCCCTTTGTATAGTCGAACTTATCGACCGCACGGATCAGGCCCGTGTTGCCCTCCTGGATCAGGTCCAGAATGTGCAGACCCCTGCCGGAGTATTTTTTTGCGATCGACACGACAAGGCGCAGATTGGCCTCAGTCAAGCGGTCCTTGGCCTTTTTATCGCCCTCGGAGACGCGCTTGGCCAGCTCGATTTCCTCCTCGGCAGTCAGCAGCTTGACCTGACCGATCTCCTTGAGGTACATACGCACCGGGTCATCCAGATTGTATTCTGCAGCAAGCTCCAGCGGGTCTACAAGCTCTTCCTCGTCGTTGTCGGGAACCTCGTCCATGTCCATACCAAGATCGTCGGAGACGTCCAGCTCCAGCTCAGGGCTGACGATCTGGATGCCCATCGCATCAAAAGTATCGTAAATATGCTCGATCTTCTCGACCGGCAGATCCAGCTTTTCCAGCTCGGCAGTCAGCTCGCTCGACTGAATGCTTCCTTCGCGCTTTGCCTTTGCGATCAGCGCGGAAACCGTTGCCATTGCGTCCTCAGTCGAGGGCTTCGGGTTCTTTGTGTTTGCCATTCTTTCGCTCATCCTCATTCATCTGGTAACATTGCCGCGCACTCGCGCAACTGTGTTATTATAACCCCAACTTTATCGTTTTGACAATGCCTGATTTGACTTTTTTTCTGTTTTTTCTTGTGTTTCAGAAAAAATCGCGAGTCCGGCGTCCTCAGATCTCCATAATGACCGGCAGGATCATCGGATTGCGCTTTGTTGTCTTGAACAGATACCCGGACAGGTCGTTTTTGATGTTGGCTTTCAGCACACTCCAATCGCTGCGGCCATTCTGGCTGCACCGGTCGATGGCGTGCGCGGCGATCACACGCAGCTCTTCCATCAGGTTCTCCGACTCCTTCACGTAGACGAAGCCTCTTGTAATGATGTCCGGGCCGGTGATGACGCTGCCGTCCTCGCTGGAAATGTTGACGACCACGACGAGCATACCGTCCTGCGCCAGATGCTTCCGGTCGCGCAGAACGACGCTTCCGACGTCGCCGACGCCGGTGCCGTCGACCAGAATCCTGCCGGACGGAACGGTGCCGCCCCACTTGCAGGTGGCCTTTGTAAGCTCAAGCACCTTGCCGATATCGGAGATAAAAATATTCTTGGGATCCATGCCCATAGTCTGGGCCAGACGCGAATGTGCCTGCAGATGGCGCTGCTCGCCGTGGACGGGAATAAAGAATCTGGGCTTGAGCAATCCGTGGATGATCTTCAGTTCCTCCTGGCAGGCGTGGCCGGAGACGTGTAGGCCCTCAAGCTTGTCATAGATGACCTCTGCACCCTTGCGGTAGAGCTCGTTGATGATCTTGCCGATGGATTTTTCGTTTCCGGGGATGGCGGACGCGGAGATAATTACACGGTCAGACGCTGTGATCTCAACCTGACGGTGGCCAGAGAACGCCATACGGTAGAGCGCGGACATATTTTCGCCCTGTGAGCCGGTCGAGACGATCACAAGCTTGTTGTTCGGGATCTGCTTGATCTGATTGATATCGACGAGCGTGCCCGCAGGGATCTTCAGATAGCCAAGCTCTGTGGATACCTTCAGGATATTCTCCATGCTGCGGCCCGTGACCGCGACCTTGCGGCCGAATTTCTTCGCGACCGTAATGAGGCTTTGCAGGCGGAAGGCGTTGGAGGCAAAGGTCGTGACAATGATGCGCTTATTGCAGCCGGTAAACTGCCGCTCGAAGCTGCCCGCGACCGTACGCTCGGACGGCGTATAGCCCTGCCGCTCCACGTTTGTCGAATCGCACAGCAGCGCCAGCACGCCCTCCTTGCCCAGAGCGCCGAAGCGCGCAAGATCGATCATGCCGTCCTCTGCTGTGGCGTCAATTTTGAAGTCGCCCGTCATGACGACGGTGCCGACCGGGGTTTTGATGGCAAAGGCGACCGCGTCGGCGATGGAATGGTTCACATGGATGAATTCCACCGTAAAGCAGCCGGCCTTGACCTTCTCCCCAGCCTCATGCGTAAACAGATGCACCGCATTCTGGAGCTGATGCTCCTCCAGCTTCAGCTGGACGATGCCGGCGGTCAGGCGTGTGGCGTGGATGGGGCATCTGAACTGCTCCATGGCGTAGGGAATGCCGCCGATATGGTCTTCGTGGCCATGCGTCAGGAACATACCGCGTATTTTGTCCTTGTTTTTGACAAGATAGGTCATATCGGCAATGACCAGATCAACGCCATACATCTCATCGTCCGGGAAGCCGAGACCGCAGTCAACGATGATGATATCCTTGCCGTATTCAAGCACGGTCATATTCTTGCCGATCTCATTCAGACCGCCAAGCGGGATGATTTTTAATTTTTCTGCCAAATGATTTCACTCTTTTCTTAAAAAAATAGGTATGGATTAGGCTGCGCAGCGCCGTTCTGGCAAACGGATCACGCGCGGAACAAATGCAAAAAAGACGCAGGAGAACAGGCGCATACAGGGAAGTGTCCTGAGCCCCGTCTCGCCCCGGTCTGCTTCGCCGCTGCCTGCGCTCCATATGAATATGCAGTTGATCTATTTGCTGCGCCGTCCGAGGCGGCGCATAATCCCAAAAGAAAGCCTCCCGTGAGGCAATTCTGATTAAGTATATCACACTTTTTTCAAAAAGTATACCTTTTTTCTATCTTTTCTGGAAGTATTTCCGGAGACACGGCTTTTCGAGCCGCACGAAAAGCCGCGATTTCTGTTGATTTTACGGACATATCTGATATAATATATATAAATTTGTTCATTGCGAAATGGAGGCGACAGTATTTGAAAAAACCTGTCTGGCGTCTGCTCAACCCCAATACGATCTGGTATTTTGTGGTCATGCTGCTCTTCGCCGCCTCAGCTGCCGTGCTGCGGCAGTATTATCTGGCGGGCGGTGCGCTTCTTGCCACGGTGATCGTTTTTATTATCAGCCGTGCCCAGCTCTCCAGGCGCAAGCGTGAGCTTATGAGCTATGTGCAGAAGGCGACCGATTCTGCCGGTATTTCCGTTCATGCAGGGTCCGCGTTCCCAATGGCAGTCATCCGGCTGCCCGACAACGAGATCATCTGGGGAAACCCCAGCTTCTTTGCTATCACCGGCCTATCCGACACGGCCAGCTATCAGAAGCTCGAAGCCGTGATCCCGGATTTCTCCAACAAGTGGCTGAGCGAAGGCCATTCCGAGATGTCCGGCGACCGGAACATCGGTGACCGGCGCTATCGCATCTACGGCAACTTCGTCCGCTCTGAGGACAGCACGACGACCGTGCAGCTCGCGACGATCTACTTCGCCGACATGACGGAGATGTTCAACATCCGCGATGAATTCATGCGGACGCGTCCGGTTGTGTCGATCGTTCTCATTGATAACTACGATGAGCTGACCACCAATCTTTCCGATTCCGCCATCTCCACGCTTGACGCGCAGCTCAATGACGTTGTGGCGAACTGGACGACGGGGCTGGAGGCGCTGTGCCGGAAAATCGAGCGCAACCGCTATCTGGTGATCTTTGAAAGCAAGGATCTGCCCCGGCTTCAGGAGAGCCGTTTTTCAACGCTTCTGGAGGATGTACGGCACATCACGTCAACCGGCGGGATGTCGGCGACCATCTCGCTCGGCATCGGCAAGGACGGCGGAAGCTTCGCGGAAAATTACCAGTTTGCCTCGCTTGCAATCGAAATGTCACTCTCCCGAGGCGGTGATCAGGCCGTTATCAAGGACCGGTTCAATTTTACCTTCTACGGCAGCAGAGTCAAGGAGACGGACCGCCGCACCCGCATCCGCTCCCGTCTGATCGCAAGCTCTCTGTCAGAGCTGATCAGCCAGTCCAGCACCGTATATATTATGGGGCACCGTATGGCGGATCTCGATGCGCTCGGCGCAGCCGTCGGTCTTCTCTGCCTGTGCCGTATCAAGGGCTGCCGGGCAAAAATCGTAATTGACCTTCAAAAGAACGCCTGCCAGAGCCTGATTGCGGAGCTCAGGGCCATTCCGGACTATGCCGATCTGTTTATTTCCGGGCAGGACGCGCTGGTCGAGGCGGACAACCGCAGTCTTCTCATCGTAGTCGACACGAACCGGCCCGGTCAGGTCGAGAGCAGGCCGCTGCTGGAAGCGATCTCCCGCGTCGTTCTGATCGATCACCATCGCAATGCTGCGGATTCTATCAGCCAGACTGTTGTCAAGCTGCATGAGCCGTCTGCTTCCTCTGCTTCCGAGCTGGTGACGGAGCTTCTGCAGTATGCGGTCAATCAGCGCGATCTGAAGCCGATCGAGGCGCAGGCGCTTCTGTCCGGTATCGTATTGGATACGAAAAATTTCTCCATCCGGACAAGCCCGCGCACGTTCGAATCGGCGGCATATCTGCGTAAGGCCGGCGCGGACCCGGTCGAGGTCAAAAAGCTGTTTCAGACAGATCTGGACGATACGCTTCTGCGCTATCGCGTTATCCAGGCGGCGCGGCTGTACCGGAATGAGATCGCCATTGCCTGCGTAGACGAAAAGCTCACCCGCGTGATCGCGTCTCAGGCCGCGGATGAATTGATCAACGTTTCCGGCATTACCACCTCCTTCGTTCTCTTCCCGGACGACGGACAGATCATCATCAGCGCACGCTCTATCGGCTCGTGCAATGTGCAGGCGGTTCTGGAAACGCTCGGCAACGGCGGCGGAAATGGCGCGACAGCCGGTGCACAGATCAAGGGGAAGCCCCTGCAGGAGGTTTTGAAGGAGCTTATCGCCGCAATCGACGCATTCTATTCCTGAATTCCCCACAATTTATCCCTCCGACCCGGTCGGAGGGATTTTTTCAGCTTCGCTTGCATATTTTCCCGCCGGGCGCAGAAACTACCTCCGTAACATCAAAAAGGAGGTTTTCCCTTTGAAACACCGTACCTGCCCGCTTCGCGCCGCGCTTGCCGCAGCGCTGGTTCTGGTCATGCTCTGCGTGCCTGCTCTGGCCGCTGAGATCGCCGTCGATTATACCTCGGAATACAGGTTTACCGCCGCAGACTTTTCTGATTCCGACGGATTGGAGGGCGTCTACATTTCCTCCGTCCCTCCCGCGTATCAGGCAGAGCTTTGCATCGGCAGCCGCGTGATCTGCCGGGGCGACATTCTGCCTGCGGCAGCACTGGAAAAGATGAAGCTGCGCCCGGTCTGCCTTGGAAACGCCGACTGTGAGCTGGTCTACTGCCCGATCGAAGACGGGACGCTCGGCGACGCCGTCACGGTATCCCTGCGCATTCTCTCCGGCACGAATACCGCGCCGGTCTGCGAGGACGGAACTCTGGAAACGTATAAGAACATTGCGAACACCGGCACGCTTTCAGCCACAGATCAGGAGGATCAGGAGCTGACGTATCAGCTTGTCAAGGAACCAAAGCGCGGCACGGTCGAGCTGCATACGGACGGCAGCTTCACCTATACGCCGGATAAAAACAAGGTCGGCAAGGATTCGTTCGTTTTTACTGCGACCGATCCGGCCGGGAACGTCTCGAATGAGGCCTGCGTCAAGATCCGCATTCTGAAGCCCGCGGATAAGGCAACGTATCAGGATATGTCTGGCGACCGGGATGCGTTCGCCGCCATGTGGCTCAAGGACAAGGGGCTTTACACCGGCAGAGTCATTGCCGGGAACCTCTGCTTTGAGCCGGACTGCCCTGTCAGCCGCAGCGAGTTTCTGATCGCCTGCATGAAGCTGGCCGGACTTGAGCAATCGGACGGGACGATCTCGACCGGCTTCGCGGATGAACTGGAAACGCCCCTCTGGCAGCAGCCGTATCTGGCCGCAGCCTATCAGTCCGGCATGATCTCCGGGACGCCGACCGAGGAGGGGCTGGTTTTCCGCCCGGAGGAGGATCTGAGCCGCGCAGAGGCAGCCGTTATGCTGCAAAAGTTCCTGCGCCTGCCGGGCGACGCGGCCGTATTTGCGCAGGACGAGGCTTCCGCTGTTCCCGCATGGGCACAGGGCGCGGTCAGCGCGCTCTCAAACGCAGGCATCCCGCTTGCTGCCTCGGACTATGAGGCGCCGCTGACGCGGCGTGAGGCGGCAAATATGCTGCTTGCAGCCGCTCCCGCAGCCGAAGCTGCCGGGCTTTACTGGTCAGAATAACCGAATCGGGCCTGCCGCGTTTGCGGCAGGCGCAGCCGCAGAAACGGCAGGATGCGCGTTTTTTGACGGTGGATTTTTGGGCGCTCGTCTGCTATAGTGTAACTGATTGAAAACAAAACAGGACAGGAACAGGCATGGCAAACAGAGAAAAACAGGATATGACCGCCGAGCTGGCAGAGGGAAAAATCCTGCCGCTCGTATTCAAACTCACCATTCCGGCTGTCATTGCGCAGCTCATTACATTTTTATATAATATCGTCGACAGAATGTACGTCGCGCGGATCGAAGGCTCCGGCATGGACGCGCTGGCCGCGCTTGGGATCGTACTTCCCATCACGCTGATCATGCAGGCATTTGCGAATCTGGTCGGGCTTGGCGGCGCGCCGCGGGCGGGCATCAAGCTCGGCGAGGGAAAGGTGGATGAGGCGAACCGGATCTTTCACACTGCGTTCTGCCTGCTGGTCCTGCTTGGCGTTGTGATCGGCGCAGCGGCGTTCTGCTTTGCGCGGCAGATCGTACTGCTGTTTGGATGCCCGGAAAGTGCGGTGGAGTTCGCCGTTTCCTATCTTAAAATCTATGCCTGCGGCACGATTTTCGTCATGCTGGCGCAGGGACTCAACCCGTTTATTCTGACGCAGGGCTATTCGTGGCTTGCAATGAGCTCGGTGCTGCTGGGCGCGCTTATCAACATCGCGCTCGACCCGCTGTTCATCTTCACCTTCAAAATGGGTGTCCAGGGGTCAAGCCTCGCGACGATCCTCTCTCAGCTTTGCTCGTGCATTTGGATCGTCTGCTTTTTCTTCTCCCGGAAGAGCCTGTTCCGCTTTCAGGCAAGCCTGCTGGGCCTGTCGCCGGGGCGCATTTTCAGCATTCTTTCGCTGGGCTTTACGCCGTTCATCATGACGCTGACGGAATGTGCCATCCAGATCGTCTTCAACATCAATCTGAACCGCGCGACCGGCGGCAACAAGGACTATACCGCCGCGTTGACCGTCATGCTGAGCGCGCTGCAGCTTATTTCCCTGCCCCTGAACGGTCTTGGAAACGGTATGCAGCCGTTCGTGAGCTATAATTACGGAAAGGCAGACTCCGCACGCCTGAAACAGGGGATCAAATATGTGACGATCATCGCGTTTATCTATGCGGTCTGCATCTGGTCTGTCTCGATGGCGTTCCCGGTAGTATACGCAAGGCTGTTTTCCGCAAGCGAGGCCGTCACGCAGATCGTCATGCGCTATACGCCGATGTTCCTGATGGGGTCCATCATGTTTTTCGTGCAGATGACGCTGCAAAACGTCAACGTCGGGCTTGGGCAGGCCAAGGAGGCGCTGCTGCTGGCGGTGAACCGGAAGGTCGTCATTCTGATTCCGCTCTGCTTTGTGCTGACGCATTTCCTCGGCTTCAAGGGCGTATACCTGTCGGAGGGCATCGCCGATCTGGTCGCAGGCATTATCACAGCAATCGTCATTTTTACCAGCTTCCCAAAAATCTTCCGCCGCCGGGAGGAAGAAGTCAAACAGGCCGCGTCGAACTGACGCGGCCTGTTCCGTTATATATGGCGCTTTTTCTGATTATTTCAGGAGAACGGTCTTTGCGGCGCAGACTGGGCGGCTGTCGTCCAGCCAGAATATTTTAATGCGGACAGCGCCGCTATCAACTGCGGCGTTGATCTTCTCCGCCGCCGGATAGAGCCTCACGGAGCAGAGCTGTCCGTTCTCCCGATAGCCCGCGACGCAGATCTGCCCGGTGAGCGCGTGCTTTGCGGACAAAACCTCCGTTTTACCACCGAGCGTGACCGTGATCTCCTTCTCCGGTTCCTCCACTGTAATGATCCCGGATGAATATGTCAGGTGCAGCGGGTCGAAATTCTGGTCATAGTTGACGTCGATGCCGTCTTTATAGTCTCCGTTCAGCCCTTTGTAATAGCTGATCTCGATCGGGTACTCCCCTATTGCGGCGGTGCTGATCTGAAAGGTCAGCACTGCAAGCGTTCCGTTAAAGGTATTGCTGCTCGTTCCGTCGACCCAGTTGAGCATATACGGGTTTTGGGAGAACTGCTGCGAGGCTGTAAAGCTGCAGCCGATCTTGCTGTTCTGCTCCACCCCTACCAGCTGGAACGCCGAAGTATCATACGCGATCTCAAAGCTGAGATCCGCAAAGCCGGTATTTCTGTATAAAATCACCGCAACGCTTACCGTGCCTCCCGACTCGGCAGATGCGCATTGGATCGACACATTGGGTTTCGCAGCGGCTGACGCACCGAGCGGCAGCGAAAAAAGCAGCAGGGCTGTCAGCAGGCAGCCGATCATGATTCGTTTCATGGGAAAGCCCTTTCTCAATACAGGGTGACTGTCCAGCCCGCGATATAACGCAGGATCTGAATCGCGTCCTTCGTATTGATGCGCCCGTCGCCATTTACGTCCAGCGCCTCCTTGACTACATTGTTGAGTTTCCATCCGGCGACATACTGCAGCAGGCAGACGGCATCAGTGATATCAACCTCGCCGTCGCCATTTATGTCGCCCGGAGTATAAGCGCAGACGATCAGTTTTCCACTTCTGTAATTCAGCGGGACACGCTTCCAGTCTTTATTATAATTGACGTCCTCGCCGTCAACGTTATCGCCTGTTATGCCATGATAATAGTCAACTGTGATCGGATAGGAGCCGAGCGGCGCATCCTGCTTGATCGTAAATGTCAGAACCGCGAGAACGCCGTTAAAGGTATTGTTCCCCTCCCCGTTGATCCAATTCAGCATATACGGCTTTACCGCATAGCTTTGTGAGGACGTGAAGGTGCTCCCTACTTTCTTGTTCGGCTGGACGTCTGTAAGCGCAACAACGGAGCTGTCATAATCGATCTCAATGCTGAGATCCGCAAAGCCCGGATTCTTTTCCAGTATGACCGGGACCCGAACCGTTTCTCCCGCTTTTCCGCATACCGGGACAACCGTTACGCTGGCCGAGGATTGCTCCTGCTTTGCGACGAAAATCGTCATCTCGGCGGCGTATTTCTTCGAGCCGATGGTCGTCTCGGCCTTGATGGTGACCTGGCCGCCGGCATTGGCCATCGCGGTGATGGCGGGGCTGCTGTTGGTGGTGGTCTTGCTGGAGAGCTTGACGATGTTCTCGTCGCTGGAAGACCATGCGATCGTATAGGGCTTGCTGGTCACGTCGACCAGCTTGCCGCTCACATAATCCTGCGGCACACCGGTGATGGTGAACGTCTCGCCAGCCCTTACCGAAGTCGGGCTGATGGTGATCGCAATGTAGTTCTCACCGTTAACGCTGATGATGGCCTTGCGGCTGTCTGCGAATTTGCCGTCGCTTGTCGTGACGCGGCAGTAGAACACATAGGTTCCGGTACCGGTGATGTACTGCTTGAGATTGGACAGAACCGAACGGTAGTTCGTAGGCGTATCAGTAATTTTGTCTGTCTGAATTGCTTTATCCACACCGCCGGTCGTCTGGTCGCTGTTCATGTACCAGACCACGGATTTGATCTTGCCCGTCGAAACCGACGCTGTCATGGCCAGATCGGCAATGGTGTCCGTGATCTTATAGGCCGCGTTTGCGGGCTGCTCCGAGAAGGAAATGTCGGAGAAGGTCACCTGTCTGTCCGTCGTAACGCCTATGCCGTTCGGGTCTTCTCTGTTGTAGAAGAATTCCTTCGTAGCCGTCTTGAGGCCGTTGAGCGTATACTTGAACTTCTTGCCGCCGTTCGTGCCGTTTACGACTTCTGCCGTCTTGACCGGCAGCTCGTAGATCATCACTTCGTCAGCGTAGATGCTGGTCTGAATCTCGACCTTGGCTGATTCCTTTTCGAACATAGCTTTGAGCTCGGTGTCCGTCATCTTGCCGACCGTCTCACCGATGCTCGGCTCTTCGGTGATCTTATACGCACGGCCCTGATAGACCGTGACAGCATAGGTCGCGGTGACATTGCCGTCGACCTTCGCGGTGATCGTCGCCGTACCGGCTGCGACCGGCACGA
>ENA-ORTG01002348-ORTG01002348.1-human-gut-metagenome-genome-assembly--contig:-NODE-2348-length-15281-cov-4.553987_pt1 | contig 15281 bp, 8 predicted proteins | sample MGYA00241906_ERZ509176 | MGnify/ENA primary metagenome ERZ509176 (study PRJEB26280, sample SAMEA2338811) | human gut metagenome | biome: human gut; feature: human-associated habitat; material: faeces...
ATTAATCGGACAGTCATCTATAGCAAATGAATTTTCTATTCCTTCATATACTCCAAATCCCATCTCAACAAGTCTGTCATCTGTATACACAGGAACATTTCTTCCCTTCAAGAAAATCTCCGCCGTTTCTTTTGCTCTTTCTAAAGGAGATGAATAACATATGTCAAAATGTATATCTGCATACCGTTTCCCAGCCTCTGCCGCCATCATTCTACCTTCATCATTAAGCGGTATATCTGTTCTTCCCTGCAATTTATGACGCACATTCCAGTCCGTCCTGCCATGACGCATTATGTATAGCATGTTGTACTCCTCTTTTTATCATATTCCAGTTCATTACTTCGCGAGCACGACCGCTAACTTTCCATGACTTCTCAAGGAGCTGCCCGCACAAAAAAGGGTTTCCGATAAACTCGGAAACCCTTGAAAGAACTGTATTAATAACAATTACTCGATGATTGTTGCAACAGCACCAGAACCAACTGTTCTACCACCCTCACGGATAGCGAAACGAAGTCCCTCTTCGATAGCGATTGGAGTGATAAGCTCAACATCCATCTCTACGTTATCGCCAGGCATGCACATTTCCTTGTCAGCAGGAAGTGTGATAACGCCAGTAACGTCAGTTGTTCTGAAATAGAACTGTGGTCTGTAGTTGTTGAAGAATGGAGTATGACGGCCGCCCTCTTCCTTCTTCAGAACGTAAACCTGACCTGAGAACTTTGTGTATGGGTGAATGGAACCTGGCTTACAAAGAACCTGGCCTCTCTGAATGTCAGATCTCTGGATACCACGGAGAAGAGCACCGATGTTGTCGCCTGCCTCAGCGTAGTCAAGGATCTTTCTGAACATCTCGATACCTGTTACAACAGTCTTTGGTCTCTCAGTTGAAAGTCCGAGGATCTCAACTTCGTCACCAGTCTTGAGCTGACCTCTTTCAACTCTACCAGTAGCAACTGTACCACGTCCTGTGATTGTGAATACGTCCTCAACAGGCATCAGGAATGGGAGATCAGACTTTCTGTCTGGTGTTGGGATGAATGTGTCAACAGCGTCCATAAGGTCAAGGATTGGCTTGTAAGCTGGATCTGAAAGATCGTCTGGAGCTTCAAGAGCTGCAAGAGCTGAACCCTTGATGATTGGAGTCTCATCGCCAGGGAAATCGTACTTGTCGAGGAGCTCTCTGATATCCATCTCAACGAGATCGAGAAGCTCTTCATCGTCAACCTGGTCAGCCTTGTTCATGAAAACAACGATAGCTGGAACGCCTACCTGTCTAGCAAGGAGAAGGTGCTCTCTTGTCTGAGCCATAGGACCATCAGAAGCAGCAACTACGAGGATAGCACCGTCCATCTGAGCAGCACCAGTGATCATGTTCTTTACATAGTCAGCATGGCCTGGGCAGTCAACGTGAGCATAGTGACGGTTCTTTGTCTCATACTCAACGTGAGCTGTGTTGATTGTAATTCCTCTCTCTCTCTCCTCTGGAGCTGAGTCGATGTTGTTGTAATCCTTCTTCTCAGCAAGACCTTCAAGAGCAAGAGTCTTTGTGATAGCAGCAGTAAGAGTTGTCTTACCGTGGTCAACGTGACCGATTGTACCAATGTTAACGTGTGGTTTGGTTCTTTCGAAATGTGCCTTTGCCATAGGAATTTTCCTCCTTAAAATTTAATAGTTTCCGATTTAACATACCGTAGTATAATTATATCAAATAAAATGCAAATTTGCAATAGAAAAAGCAGAAAATTTTCCGCAAATTTATTAGTCCTTGTTTCTTGAAGCCATGATCTTCTCAGAGATAGACTTTGGTACCTGAATGTAGCTGTCAGGCTCCATTGTGTACTGTCCACGACCCTGTGTCTTAGAACGCAGGTCATTTGAGTAACCAAACATTTCAGACAGTGGAACGAGAGCGTCTACCTGAACAGCACCAGTTCTCTGCTCCTGACCGAGGATCTGTCCACGACGGGAGTTGAGGTCGCCTATAACTGTTCCGAGATAATCATCAGGAGCGATAACGCAAACCTTCATGATAGGCTCAAGAATGATTGGTGAAGCCTTTCTCATAGCCTCCTTGAACGCCATAGAACCGGCGATCTTAAATGCCATTTCAGAAGAGTCGACTTCGTGATAAGATCCATCGTACAGCTCGACCTTAACGTCAACTACCTGGAAGCCTGCGAGAACACCGTTCTCCATAGCACCCCTGATACCTGCGTCAACTGCAGGAATGTATTCCTTAGGAATAGCACCGCCGACAACCTTGTTGATGAACTCATAGCCCTTACCGGACTCATTAGGCTCAACGTTGATCTTAACGTGACCGTACTGACCCTTACCACCTGACTGCTTAGCGTACTTGTAATCAACGCTTGCAGGAGCAGTGATTGTTTCCTTATATGAAACCTGAGGAGCGCCGACATTAGCCTCTACCTTGAACTCACGGAGAAGTCTGTCTACGATGATCTCAAGGTGCAGCTCGCCCATTCCGGCGATAATTGTCTGACCTGTTTCCTCAGAAGTATAAGTTCTGAATGTTGGGTCCTCTTCAGCAAGCTTTGCAAGAGCGATACCCATCTTTTCCTGACCTGCCTTAGTCTTAGGCTCGATAGCGAGCTGGATAACAGGCTCAGGGAATTCCATTGACTCAAGAAGTACAGGATGCTCTTCATCACAAAGAGTGTCACCTGTTGTTGTGTTCTTCAGACCGATAGCGGCACCGATATCACCAGCGTAGATAGTATCGATATCCTTTCTAGCGTTAGAGTGCATCTGAACGATTCTTCCGATTCTCTCGTCCTTGTCCTTAGTGGAGTTATAAACTGTAGAACCGGCTGTCAGAACACCTGAATAAACTCTGAAGTAGCAGAGCTTACCAACGAATGGGTCTGTAGCGATCTTGAATGCGAGAGCAGCGAATGGCTGATCGTCGCCTGAAATTCTCTCAACTTCCTCACCTGTATTTACGTCAGTACCCTTGATGTGTGGTACGTCGATAGGTGAAGGCATATAATCTACAATAGCGTCAAGAAGCTTCTGAACGCCCTTGTTTCTGTATGAAGTTCCGCAGGTAACAGGTACCATTGTGTTAGCGATAGTACTCTTTCTGATTACCTTCTTCATCTCGTCGATAGTGATCTCTTCGTCTGCGAAATACTTCTCAGCGAGATCGTCATCAACTTCTGCAAGATGCTCGATAAGGTCAGCGTGATACTGTTCAGCCTTTTCCTTAAGGTCCTCAGGGATCTCTTCCTGACGGATGTCCTTTCCAAGGTCATCATAGTATACATAAGCCTTCATTTCGAGCAGGTCGATGATACCCTTGAAGTCGTCCTCAGCACCGATAGGGAGCTGGATAGGAACGGCATTACAATGAAGTCTTTCATGGAGCATATTCAAAACGTTGTAGAAGTCTGCACCCATGATATCCATCTTATTGACATATACCATTCTTGGTACCTGATAGTTATCAGCCTGTCTCCAAACTGTTTCAGTCTGAGGCTCAACACCACCCTTAGCACAAAGAACTGTTACAGAACCGTCGAGTACACGAAGTGAACGCTCAACCTCAACTGTAAAGTCAACGTGACCCGGAGTATCTATAATGTTAAGTCTGTGACCCTTCCAGTAGCAAGTAGTAGCAGCAGAAGTAATTGTGATACCTCTCTCCTTCTCCTGTGCCATCCAGTCCATTGTAGATGCACCGTCGTGTGTTTCACCGATCTTATAGTTTACACCGGTATAAAACAGGATACGCTCTGTAGTAGTAGTCTTGCCGGCGTCGATGTGTGCCATGATACCGATATTACGGTAGTCCTGCAATTTACATTCTCTTGCCATATATATCCTCCTTTATACCTCTTACCATCTGTAATGAGCGAAAGCCTTGTTAGCTTCAGCCATCTTATGAGTTTCGTCACGCTTCTTGCATGAGCCGCCAACGCCGTTAAGAGCGTCGAGGATCTCTGCTGCGAGTCTCTCTCTCATTGTGTCCTCGTTTCTCTCACGAGAATACTTTGTTATCCATCTCAGACCAAGTGTCTGTCTTCTGTCAGGACGAACCTCCATTGGTACCTGGTAAGTCGCACCGCCTACACGGCGAGCCTTGACCTCCAGCTCAGGCATGATGTTATCCATAGCCTCCTGGAATACTTCAAGAGCAGGTCTGCCTGTCTTTTCTTCGACAATTTCAAATGCTCCGTAAACGATCTTCTGGGCAACACCCTTCTTACCGTCAAGCATGATGTTGTTTACAAGACGTGTAACAAGCTTAGAATTGTATACTGGATCCTGAAGCACGTCTCTCTTTGTAACTCTACCTCTTCTTGGCACTTTAATTCCCTCCTTCACAAATAATGAATTCACAGGTACTCGCTCTGTAACCACGGCACACAGCCGTTTTACAGCCCCGTCAGTTCCTTGTAGAGTCAACTAATATATATTAATCACTCCACATAAACTGTGGTCTTCGCAATATGCGACAATGAGTTATTACCTTGTTACTAAAATGAGCTTTTCAGTTTTTGATTACTTGGCTGCTCCTGCCTTTGGCTTCTTAGCGCCATACTTGGATCTCGCCTGCATTCTCTTAGCAACGCCCTGAGCGTCGAGAGTGCCTCTGATGATGTGATATCTTACACCAGGGAGGTCCTTAACACGTCCGCCTCTGATAAGAACAACGGAGTGCTCCTGAAGATTGTGTCCGATACCAGGGATATAAGCTGTAACTTCGTTTCCGTTTGTGAGCTTAACTCTGGCAACCTTTCTCATAGCTGAGTTTGGCTTTTTAGGTGTAGCAGTTCTTACTACTGTGCAAACGCCACGCTTCTGTGGGCAGCTCTGATCGATAACTACCTTCTTCTTTGAGTTGAAACCCTTCTGAAGAGCAGGAGCTGTAGACTTGTCTGCAAGGACATTTCTTCCTTTTCTTACTAACTGGTTAAAGGTTGGCATATTTTCTCTCCTTTCATAGATTTGATACTATACGCTGATATACAATACATCAGCATACCTTGATATTATACACTATTCTCCGTCTCTTGTCAAGCACTTTTTCTTGACTTTTTTAACTTTTTGAAAATTTCAGTTAAATTTTCTGTCAAAAGCTATAAAAAGCACAGGGCAGCGGCTTTTCACGCCCTGCCCTGCAAATATATTCCCTCATTCCGTCTTGCTGTCTGTATCTAAAATTTCTCCTTTATCCGCCACTTCGACCTCTGTCTCGCTGAATCTATGATAAGTTATAACACAATCGCTGTCGTCAGTCTTGTCCGAATAGGTTATATCGTTTTGTACTTCGTTGATATAAAGTTTCAGATCATCACTAAAATAGGTGTTTGCACCCGTTGCGAATTTAATTGCAACGAGCCATTCATTTTCATCAAAGGAGTAATTTCTGTTGTTCTTTACCGTCGCACTTTGGGAACCGTACCATTCATTTTTAGTATCGTCCTGCTCCACAATATCCTTATAATTGGAAGTTATACTGAAATATCTTCCGTCCACCTTGATAATTATGCCTTCCTTTGACCCTCCTGCTGTGGAAACGTTTATGGCTTTACCCTTTTGAATTGGTGTTATTATCAGCGGATAGATAATATCCCTTTCGTAATTGTCAGCATCATAATTGATATGCTTAACAGAATTTACCAGCGTATCAATTTTAAATCCCCAGTCCTTTTCAACAGGATTTAGCACAATGCTGAAGTCGTCAGCTTGCAGTATCATATCTTCGTACATATGCTGCACGCTGTCAAGCACAAGCTTATCAAGCTTTTTCTTGCCTGTATCCTTTGAACTGTCGATATCATAAGCATAGGCTATTGATGATCTCAGTGAATAATAGAAGTCTGTTCCAAAGCTGTCGCCACCGACCGTTTCGTCAAGACCTGTTGCGATCTCATCCGAGTTCCAATTACTCAGATTATCGCAGTTTGTGCCGACTGCGATTTTTTCGCCCACTTTCAGTTCGTCAATATAAGCAAACTTCCCTGTGGTAACATCTTTCGCTCTGAAATCAAGTTTAAACGCAGCGTAAGAGTGGTATTTCAGGTATTCATATTCATTCACAGTAACATAGTCGATCAATTCGCCCTTTTTAACAGTGTATTTCTCAACATATATCTTATCGACAAAAAGATATCCCGTTCCGTCCGAGCCGCAGCCTGCATACGTTCCGACCGCCGTTATCTCTTTGTCTTTAACGACCTGCTTAAGCGCATTTTGTGCCTGTTCTAAATCAGCCGTAAGCTCAGTGCTGTCAAGGCTTTCCGAACTGTCTATACTTGGCTGCTGCATACCGACATTGATCTTATGCTCATCACCGCTGCGATAAAGCGTCAGCGCACCGCCCACCACCAGAAGCAAAGCCGCAAGCACCGCACCTGCAAGCTGAAAGCCTGTAAGTTTTGTTTTATTTTTCTCTGTAGGCTTGTCATACATAAGCACACTCTCCTTCCAATCCGAAGGAGTTTTAATGCAGTAAAAAGCGTTTATTTTTTTCATTTGCTGCTCCTTTCTGTGATATCCTCATTGCAAACTATACCTTTAGTCAATGTTATGCTGAAAGTCCAGCCCCTACATAATAGTTTTTACCTCTTTTGTAGGGGAGCGGCTCAATTTCTGTTTCACAGAAATGCGACGTCCCTATGCCCTAGGTTTTTATTGACATTCATATAGTTCACAACATTATCATATCCTTCAGTTGTTCTCTTCCACGTTTGAGATGTGTTTTTATCGTGTTTTCCTTGATATTTGTCAGCTCAGCGATCTCCTGCACTGACAGCTCCTCAAAGTAATAAAGATAAATACTATCCCGATATTTCGGGGGAAGTCTGAAAATAAGGTCAAGTATCTCTATGTCGCTGCCGTCCTTTGAGAAAGATGTTATGCTGTTCAGATCGACTGTGTTTTTCCTCAAACGATACCGCAAAACACTCCGGCATTCGTTGAGAGCCACTCTGATGAGCCACGCTTTCGGGTTTGGCAGACTGCCTTTTTTCATCTGCTTGAAAAGCTTGAAGAACACGTTCTGATAGCAGTCCTCAGCGTCGGAAAAATTTCCCGTGTGCACCACGCAAAGCCTTGTTACCATATCCGAATACTCCTCTACAAGTTGGCGGTATTCGCTTTCGGTCATATTCTTCATGCTTTCACTTCCCTTCATATACTAAAACGCCGTGGCAGGCAAAAAGGTTTCATACAAAATAAAAAAATCAGCCCGCATGAATGAACCATGCAGGCTGATATAAAAGTCATTAGTACAACGGTGTTTCTGCGGTGTTATGGTTAGCCGCACTCTCATTCTTGACCACCTGAACGTTGTTGTAAACGTCCATACCGGTGCCGGCAGGAATGAGCTTACCGATAATAACATTTTCCTTAAGACCCATGAGCTTATCGGTCTTGCCTCTGATAGCTGCGTCTGTAAGAGCCTTAGTTGTCTCCTGGAATGAAGCAGCCGACAGGAATGAATCCGAGTAGCTTGAAGCCTTTGTGATACCCTGAAGAACAGGAACAGTTGTGATAAGTCTTGCGTTCTCGTCGCCAGCGTCGATCTGAGCCTGTATCTCCTCGTTGAGTCTTGCGACCTCTCCTCTGTCGATAAGTGAACCAGGGAGCAGATAGCTTGAACCGGAGTCGTCGATCTTGACCTTTCTCATCATCTGACGAACGATAACTTCGATGTGCTTATCGTTGATATCAACACCCTGCAGACGGTAAACCTTCTGAACTTCGGTGATGATGTAGTTCTGAACAGCCTTAGGACCATTAACTGCAAGGATATCAGCTGGGTTGATAGAACCCTCTGTGAGCGGCTCACCGGCTGTAACAGCCTGTCCCTCACGAACTCTTATCTTGTAGCCGTATGGGATAGCATAAGACTCCTGCTCAGGATTTTCAGTGTCCTCGCTTGTAACAGTGATCTGCTTGGTCTTCTTGACCTCCTCGATCCTAACTACGCCGTCGATCCTTGTGATGATAGCAGCACCCTTTGGACGTCTGCTCTCAAACAGTTCCTCGACTCTAGGAAGACCCTGTGTGATATCTTCCGCAGAAGCGATACCACCTGTGTGGAAGGTTCTCATTGTAAGCTGTGTACCAGGCTCACCGATAGACTGAGCGGAGATTACGCCGACAGCCTCGCCGACCTGTACGATATTTCCGTTTGCAAGGTTAGCGCCGTAGCACTTAGCGCAAACGCCATGCTTAGCCTGACACTGAAGAACTGATCTGATAGAGATAGAATCCTTGCCCTCAGCTTCGAGTGCAACAACTATTCTTTCAGCGTCATGAACGTTTATAAGCTTGTTTCTTGAGCATATCATCTCGCCTGTCTTAGGATCCTTGAGGTCCTCAACAAGATATCTGCCCACAAGTCTCTCGCTGAGAGGCTCGATCATTTCGTTTCCGTTCTTAATGTCGAATATCTCGATACCAACGTGAGTACCGCAGTCCTCCTGACGAATGATAACGTCCTGAGAAACGTCAACAAGACGTCTTGTAAGGTAACCTGAGTCAGCAGTACGCAGAGCTGTATCGGCAAGTCCCTTTCTCGCACCTCTGGAAGAAATGAAGTATTCCAGAATGTTAAGACCTTCACGGTAGTTAGCTCTGATAGGCATCTCGATAGTTGAACCTGATGTGTTGGCGATAAGTCCACGCATACCTGCCAGCTGTCTGATCTGGTTGATAGAACCACGGGCACCTGAGTCAGCCATCATGTTGATTGGGTTATATGGGTCAAGGTTAGCTTTCAGAGCCTCTGTAACTTCGTCTGTAGCGTTGTTCCAGATCTCGATGAACTTCTTTGACTTCTCTTCTCTTGAAATATAACCTCTCTTATACTGCTTGTCTATCTTATCAACAAGTCCGTCAGCCTTAGCAAGGATATCCTTCTTAGCCTCAGGGATAGAAGCGTCACAAACAGCAACTGTGATAGCAGACTTTGTAGAATACTTATAACCAAGGCTCTTGATGTTGTCGAGAACTTCGGAAGTCGTAGTAGTACCGTGCTTCTGGATACATTTATCAATGATATCAGAAAGCTGCTTCTTCTTTACAAGGAAGCTTATCTCAAGATCAAACTGCTTTTCTGAATTTGTTCTGTCAACAAAGCCAAGGTTCTGAGGAATGATAGAGTTGAAGATAAGTCTTCCGACTGTAGCGTCTATCACCTTTGATACCTGCTTGTCACCTATCTGCTTGGTAATTCTTACCTTGATAGCAGCATGAAGTGAAACGATGTGCTGATCGTAAGCCATAAGAGCCTCGTTCACATCTCTGAACACCTTGCCCTCACCAGGCTCGCCGTCTTTCTTCAGTGTCAGGTAGTAAGAACCAAGTATCATATCCTGTGTAGGAACTGCAACAGGGCGTCCGTCTGAAGGCTTCAACAGGTTGTTGGCAGCCAGCATAAGGAATCTTGCCTCAGCCTGAGCCTCTGCTGAGATCGGCAGGTGAACAGCCATCTGGTCGCCGTCGAAGTCAGCGTTGAACGCTGTACAAACCAGTGGGTGAAGCTTGATAGCTCTGCCCTCTACAAGGATAGGCTCGAATGCCTGAATACCAAGTCTGTGAAGTGTAGGCGCACGGTTTAGCATTACAGGGTGACCCTGAATAACGTTTTCAAGTGCGTCCCAAACCTCTGGCTCAGCTCTGTCTACCTTTTTCCTTGCAGACTTGATGTTGATAGTAGGATTGGTGTCAACAAGTCTTTTCATAACGAAAGGCTTGAACAGCTCAAGAGCCATTTCCTTTGGCAGACCGCACTGATACATCTTAAGCTCAGGGCCTACGACGATAACAGAACGTCCTGAATAGTCAACACGCTTACCAAGAAGGTTCTGTCTGAAACGTCCCTGCTTACCTTTGAGCATATCTGAAAGTGACTTGTATGCTCTGTTGTTAGGACCCGTAACAGGTCTGCCGTGTCTGCCGTTGTCGATAAGAGCGTCAACAGCTTCCTGAAGCATTCTCTTTTCGTTTCTAACGATGATGTCAGGTGCTTCAAGCTCCAGCATTTTCTTAAGACGGTTATTTCTGTTGATAACACGTCTGTAAAGGTCATTAAGGTCGCTGGTTGCGTATCTTCCGCCGTCCAGCAGTACCATAGGTCTGATATCAGGTGGTATAACAGGTATAGCCTCCAGTATCATCCACTCAGGTCTGTTGCCTGATGTTCTGAAAGCCTCAACGATCTCCAGTCTTTTCAGAAGCTTGATACGCTTCTGACCCGCAGGAAGATCCTTAAGCTCAGTTTTAAGCTCTTCTGAGAGCTTCTCGAGGTCGATCTCTTCAAGAAGCTCCTTGATAGCCTCAGCGCCCATGCCGGCTCTGAACTCGTCCTCGTCATACTTTTCCTGCATTTCGCTATAATCTTTTTCAGTAAGGAGCTGACCCTTGATAAGCTCAGTGTTACCTGGATCTATAACGATGTATTTTGTGAAGTAAAGAACTTCTTCAAGTCTTTTCTGTGATATTTCAAGCATCTGTCCTATTCTTGACGGAGTTCCCTTGAAATACCAAATGTGAGAAACAGGTGCAGCAAGCTCGATGTGACCCATTCTCTCTCTACGAACCTTGGCTCTTGTTACCTCAACGCCGCAACGCTCGCAGACTTTGCCTTTAAAGCGAATTTTCTTATATTTACCGCAGTGACACTCCCAGTCCTTTGAAGGTCCGAATATCTTTTCGCAGAACAATCCGTCCTTTTCCGGCTTCTGAGTACGATAGTTTATTGTTTCAGGTCTGGTAACAACGCCGTAAGACCACTCACGGATCTTCTGAGGCGAAGCAAGACCGATCTTGATTGATGCAAACTCATTGAATTCCAACAGCAGTACCCTCTTCCTGTTTAGTTTGAAGCACGGCAACAGCCGACTTCTATATGAAACGGTCGCAAGGGCGGAGCCTTCCGCCCTTTGACCTCAGCTTATTTAGTTACTGTGCAAAATTATTCACCGTCATTAAGGAACAGATCAGACTCGTCGGAAGCTGCGCTGCCCTCCAGTTCAGAAGTGCCGTTCTCGTCTTCAGCCATGAAGCCCTCGTCGAGATCGCCCTCATCAACGCCGAAATCGATATGATCTTCGATAGCAGGCTGTGGAACAAGCTCCTCGTCCTCGTCAAACGACTGCTTAAGATCTATTTCCTCGTTATTGATGTTGAGTACCTTGAGATCCAGACCAAGTGACTGAAGCTCCTTAACAAGTACCTTGAACGCCTCAGGAACACCAGGCTTAGGAACATTCTGTCCCTTAACGATAGCCTCGTATGTCTTGACTCTTCCCACAGTATCGTCAGACTTAACTGTAAGGATCTCCTGAAGTGTGTAAGCAGCACCGTAAGCTTCGAGCGCCCAAACTTCCATTTCTCCGAATCTCTGACCACCGAACTGAGCCTTACCGCCGAGTGGCTGCTGTGTTACCAGTGAATAAGGACCAACTGAACGTGCGTGTATCTTATCGTCTACGAGGTGGTGGAGTTTCAGGTAGTACATATAACCGACTGTAACTCTGTTATCGAACTTCTCGCCTGTTCTTCCGTCATAAACAGTGAACTTGCCGTCCTCGCTCATGCTCAGTGCGTTAGGGTTGATGACCTCGTCCATTGTGTGGAGAGTGAACTCATCGTCCTTATGCTCCAGATAATTCTGCTGAGCCATTTTGAAGCATTCTCTGATGTCTGCCTCATGAGCACCGTCGAATACAGGGGTCATTATCTTCCAGCCAAGAGCCTTTGCCGCCATACCAAGATGAACCTCAAGCACCTGACCGATGTTCATACGAGAAGGTACGCCCAATGGGTTAAGACAGATATCAAGCGGAGTACCGTCCTCAAGGAATGGCATATCCTCCTGTGGGAGTATTCTTGAAACGACACCCTTGTTACCGTGACGACCTGCCATCTTATCGCCCACAGAGATCTTTCTCTTCTGTGCGATGTAGCATCTGACGAGCATATTTACTCCAGGAGAAAGCTCGTCGCAGTTCTCTCTTGTGAATATCTTAACATCAATGATAGTACCGGCCTCGCCGTGAGGTACCTTAAGAGAATTATCTCTAACTTCTCTAGCCTTCTCACCGAAGATAGCTCTCAAAAGTCTTTCTTCTGCTGTCAGCTCAGTTTCACCCTTAGGTGTTACCTTACCAACAAGTATATCGCCTGAGCGAACCTCTGCGCCTATTCTGATGATACCGTTCTCGTCCAGATCCTTAAGAGCGTCCTCACCAACGTTAGGGATATCTCTTGTGATCTCCTCAGGTCCGAGCTTTGTATCTCTGGCTTCTGTCTCATACTCTTCAATATGGATAGAAGTGTACTTATCCTGCTTTACAAGGTTTTCGTTCAGAAGAACGGCGTCCTCGTAGTTGTAACCTTCCCAAGTCATGAAGCCGATAAGAGCGTTCTTACCAAGTGAAAGCTCACCGTTTGAGGTAGCAGGTCCGTCACCGATTATCTGATTAGCTTCAATTCTCTCGCCCTTGTTGACGATAGGTCTCTGGTTTGTGCAAGTACCTGCGTTTGAACGCTTGAACTTAGTCAGCTCATAAGTTCTGAGCATACCGCTGTCCTCACGGATAACGATCTTGTCAGCGTCAACGCTCTCAACAACACCTGCGTTCTTAGAAACAACAGCAACGCCTGAATCAAGACAAGCCTTGTACTCCATACCAGTACCAACGATAGGAGACTCAGTCTTGAGCAGCGGCACAGCCTGTCTCTGCATGTTTGAACCCATGAGCGCACGGTTAGCGTCATCGTTCTCAAGGAACGGGATACAAGCAGTAGCCACAGAAACTACCATTTTAGGTGAAACGTCCATGAAGTCGATCTTCTCTCTCTCTATCTCGAGGATCTGATCTCTGTATCTGCCGTTTACCTTAGGTCTGGCAAACTTGTTATCCTCAGTAAGAGGCTCGTTTGCCTGAGCGACCATGTAGTTATCTTCAACGTCAGCCGTCATATAAACAACTTCGTCAGTTACAACGCCTGTTTCCTTGTCAACACGTCTGTAAGGAGCTTCGATAAAGCCGTACTCGTTTATCCTTGCGAAAGAAGCAAGGTAAGAGATAAGTCCAATGTTAGGACCTTCAGGCGTCTCGATAGGACACATTCTGCCGTAGTGAGTATAGTGAACGTCACGGACCTCAAATCCGGCACGGTCTCTTGAAAGACCGCCAGGGCCGAGGGCTGAAAGTCTTCTCTTATGAGTAAGCTCAGCCAGAGGGTTGTTCTGATCCATGAACTGTGACAGTGGAGAAGAACCGAAGAACTCTCTTATAGCCGCAGTGATAGGTCTTATATTGATAAGAGCTGTAGGAGTAACGACCTCAGTGCCCTGTGACTGAATGTTCATTCTCTCACGGATAACTCTTTCCATTCTTGTGAAACCGATCCTGAACTGGTTCTGAAGAAGCTCGCCTACTGAACGGATTCTTCTGTTGCCAAGATGGTCGATATCGTCAACAGTACCAACACCTTCGCAAAGGTTGAGGAAGTAAGAAACCGTAGCGATAATATCATCGATAGTGATGTGCTTTGGAACGAGGTCGTCAGCCTTAAGTCTGATGTTCTCCTTAAGCTCTTCCTCATTCTCAGAATCTTCAAGAATTTCTTTGAGAGCCTTGAAAGATACCTTTTCGTTGATGCCAAGCTCAGTGCAGTCAAAATCAACATAAGCGTTGATGTCTACCATGCCGTTGCCTATGATCTTAACTTCGCACTCTTCAAGCTTTGTAACAGCCTCGCCTGTTGCGGAAGTAAGATGCTCCTTTACCTCAACGTCAACGTAAGCCTCCATAACACCTGCGGTCTCGATCTCCATAGCCTTATCAAAGCTGATAAGATTGCCGGCCTCAGCCATTACCTCGCCTGTCATAGGATTTACAACAGGTCTTGAAAGTCTGTGACCTGAAAGTCTTGAACCAACGCCAAGCTTCTTGTTGTACTTATATCTGCCGAATCTTGAAAGATCATATCTCTTAGCGTCAAAGAACAGGTTGTTCAGGTGAGTAACAGCAGAATCTACTGTAGGAGGCTCGCCCGGACGGAGCTTCTTGTAAACCTCAAGAAGAGCTTCCTCTCTGTTAGCAGTCTGATCCTTCTGCATGATAGTCTGAGTAAGTCTTTCATCAGGACCGAAAACTTCCTCGATCTCCTCGTTAGTACCAATACCCAGCGATCTCAGGAAAGTAGTAAGAGGGATCTTTCTGTTTTTATCGATTCTGACATAAACCACGTCGTTAGAATCCATTTCATATTCAAGCCAAGCGCCTCTGTTAGGGATAACAGTTGTCTTGAACAGATCCTTACCGGTCTTGTCCTTATCAAAAGCGTAATAAACACCTGGTGAACGCACCAACTGAGAAACGATAACACGCTCTGCACCGTTGATAACAAAAGTTCCGCTGTCGGTCATTTTAGGGAAGTCACCCATAAATACCTCGGACTCCTTGATCTCGCCGGTCTCGGTATTGTTAAGTCTTGCAGTAACTCTCAGTGGCACTGCATAAGTTACATCTCTCGCCTTGCACTCTGCAACAGAATACTTAGCCTCTTCGTCGAAATGGTATCCAACAAAAGTCAGCTCCAGCGTACCATTATAATCAGTAATAGCTGAAACATCTCTGAAGACCTCCTTCAGACCTTCATCGAGGAACCACTGATAAGAGTTCTTCTGCACTTCAATAAGGTTAGGCATCTCCAGAACCTCATTGATCTTGGCAAAGCTCTTTCTCGTGTTCTTACCAAGTTTTACGTCCTTGACATTCACCATAGGCTCAATCACTCCTTAATTTATTTGGAAAATACATTTATATAACACTATATAACAATCGTATTCGCCAGTGGTTTTGGCGGTGTTTTCCATGGTTTTATGCACTCAAAAACGCATGAAATAGGTGGAAAACTCCATTATGATACAGTATACTATTATATAATATTAGCAAGCCCTTGTCAAGCATTTTAGCTTACACATCTCGCCGATTTTCCTATTTTCTCCGATTTGAACAAAAATCGCACAATTCGACGCAGAAACTTCTACTATTACCAATGTGTTATCAAATCGTAAATTTTTCGTTTACCCATCTGCTTTTATCACCCTCCGCCTCATTACCTCCGCCCTAACCTACCCTTTATTTCATCACTATCTGCACCAACTTGTCTGCCATTACATAATAATTCCGATTCACTTGTCATATCCAACAAAAAATCACTTAACAAATTGTGCAAACAAATGATTTATATTTTAATTTGGCAACATTTCTGCAATTGTTGCA
>ENA-ORTG01002349-ORTG01002349.1-human-gut-metagenome-genome-assembly--contig:-NODE-2349-length-15276-cov-10.879837_pt1 | contig 15276 bp, 16 predicted proteins | sample MGYA00241906_ERZ509176 | MGnify/ENA primary metagenome ERZ509176 (study PRJEB26280, sample SAMEA2338811) | human gut metagenome | biome: human gut; feature: human-associated habitat; material: faeces...
ATATTGACAGGCTGCTCAATACAATGGACGAAAAGGAATTGACGGTCATGGAGGCTACAGCAGAGGGACTACAAAAAGCCAGAGAAACGGAGGTCAAGTAAAGAGGGCCTTCGTTTTTCTCGTTTTTAGGGGACTTTTCGAGGGTTCCGCTAAATGGCAAGCAATGCTTCTGTGGCCACAGAAGCCATTTTCACAAGCCCGGCCTTGCGGCCAGTCTGTGAAAATCTGCTTGTTGGGGAACCTCCCCAAACCCGGTGCTTCGGGCCAAGTTGGCTCGAAGTGGTAGCGTCGCTTTGCTCCTTATGCGTCACAGTCCCTAACGCTCCTGTTCCTTCTTTCTGCCCGGCTCCGAGTAGCCCAGCAGATAGTCAATGTTGGCCTTGATGGTCGTGACCTCCTGCATATCCGCCTTGGTTTTGCGGTACTCGGCGTAGAGCTTCTTTTTCTGTTCCGAGAGCTTGCGGCCTTCCTCTTTGAGCGTGTCCATCTTGGGGAGCTTGGCCCCACCGAGGATGGCTTTGAAGTCGGCACAGGCCGCCCGGTAAAGTTCAATATCCGCCTCATGCTCCGCAAGAAACTTCTTACTGTATTTGCTGGCCTTGTACTTCTCAAAGGTAGGCCGGGTCTTGGCATACTGCACCGTTGCCGCCTTCAATTCCATGTTGGTATGGAGGGCCGCTTCGGTGCTTTTGATTTGGTCAGACAGCTTGTGAAAACGCTCCGTTGCCGCCGTGGCCTTCTGCTCCAACTGCTCATAGTCCGTCAGGTCATTGTCCTGCAAGTAGGCAAGGGCGGCGGCCATCTGTTTGAGATTGAACACCTTGGCCCACCGCTCATAGCCGGGGCCTTTCCCTTGGAGCTTGGCTTGAATGTCGATAGCCAAGCTGACCTTCTGGCGGGGCTGGCCGGGCCGCTGGCGGGAGCCTGACAGAGCGGCTTTTATATCCGCTTCGCCGTAGCCGTCCCCAAGAGTATCAGAGCGGAGGCGGGTAAACCGCTCCTGACCGGGAGCCCGGAAGCTGACCGCTCCCCGACGCTGCTTGACCTCATATCCCGCCTGCTCCATCAGGGAGAGAAATTCCGGGAAGTCGGCGGGCCTCTTGGCAAGGGCGGTATCAATGGCGGCCCGCAGCCTGTCCTGATAGGTCAGCGGTCTTTTCCGCCCAGCCAGCCATTCCCCATAATTGCGAAACTTCCCCTTGCTCCGGGGCTTGGGATTTTCCACGATGGACAATCCGTTTTCCAGACACAGGCGGTCAGAGAGCCGCCGCAGAGCGAAGGATGAGCCCCAGAAGTTGCGGAACTTCCGGGAACAGTCAAGCGTCGTGGAATTGTAGTAGATATGCGAGTGAATATGCTCCTTGTCCGTGTGGGTCGTGACGATGAAGGCGTGGCGGCCCTTCGTCCAGCGCATAGCCAGCTCATAGCTGACCCGGTTCGCTTCTTCCGGGGTGATCTCTCCGGGATAGAAGGACTGGCGGATCTGATAGCACAGCACATCCTCGCCCTTCTTTTGTTCCCGGCCCGTCATGGCCTTGTAGCTGGCCTTTGCCAAAAGGAACTCGGCGGCCACCGTGGCTGGGTCGCACTCATAGGAAGATATGTATTTTCCGCTTTCCGTCTTTTCGGGATTTTTTCCATAGTCCAGGCAATTCCGGATAGCTTCGGCTATGCTTTCTCCTTCGTTGGCGTGGCGTTGCAGTAAGGTGGTCGTTGCCAGAGAAAATCCCTCCCTTCATAAAGAACGGCGGCCCCACCGAGCCGCCGTCAGTCTGTTTTACTTCGGGCCAAGTTGGCCCGAGGCTGTCAGCTTGTGATGAACTGGCGCAGAGACAGGTTCAGACTGTCCAGCCCCGTGATAACAGCTCCGGCACCCGCCTGCAAGCCATAGGGGGAAAGCAGGAACGCAATCACCAGATAAATGACGCCGCCCACCGGGTAGCTGATGAAGAACAGCCCCACGCCCAGCAGCGCCATTATGACCGAGGCCGCCGTCAGGAGGAAGGAGGACAAGGAGAACAGGAACAGCAGGACGGCCACAAGGACGGTCAGCAGCACCACAAACGGCGCAGCAATCAGTTTCAATATCAGTCTCATAGGTTCAACCCCTTTCTATCATCTTTCTACCTATATTTTACCATGCGGAGACAGGGGCAACAATGTTGTAGGCGGTTAGTAAATCTTGTCTAAGAAACAAAAGAACACTTTGTATGTAAACAAAGTGTTCTCAAAGTCTATTCGTTAATTGCAGAAGAAATAGTTGAATCTTTTATTTTGTTATTATCTCCAATAGAAACGCTATGGTCGTTATAAATTATTACTTGAATATGTCTTATTATTTCCTTTAGTTCTTCCTCATTTTTGCTTTCTGTATCTATATCTAATTCATCTAAGTTTCCAAACTGCTTTTCGAGATAGTAGAGAATGTCCAATAGAATACTTTCAATTTTAGAAAAAATATTCAGGATTTGAGGCATATTCAATTCCACACTTGCAGATGTAATTATCATGTAAGGATCATTATTGCAAGTAGCTATATATGGATAAAAGTCAGCAGGAATACCTCTTGCTAAAGTTTTTGCTTCACTCTGTTCACTCTCAGATACCATGCGTTTTAATGCTTCAATTCCTTGTGTTACATCGGTAACCAGAATTGCTTGTTTAGCCTCATCGGGCATTTTTCCTAATGGTAACGGAACATGAGTATATTTCATGTGCGCGGCCATAGAACCTTTAAAATAAGAACCATATAACTGTCCGCTGATTTTTCTATATTCTGGAACTTCAGAACCACTTGAGTATCCTTCTATTTCACAGTTTATCCATCTAAGGACATCGTCATTATCCAACTCTTGCAAGAGCACCTTTGTTCTTTTCAGGGCTGTTTGCGTGTCAATAGACCCATTAGCAAGTTCTTTAATTATTTTGCTTTTAGCCATTAAAACCACCCCTCAATCCAACTGATTATACTATTCCAAAAGGAGAACAACACGACTACACCAGCAACTAAAGAGATTAAGAAACCACATATTACCGGATGCTTTTCATAAAATGTTTTCTTGTTATTCGGGTTTTGAGATGAACCACCATTTATTGTTTCTGCAATATTTGAGTTCTTAATGGTGTTATTATTTCCGATTTTAATGCCCATTTATCTTTCACCCTTACCATATTTCTAATAAATATATTATACTTCGTTTGAACCAATCAAGCAACGATAAATTGAATTTCAAGAATATTACGCAAAAAAAGAGGGGCACAGCCACATAAAGGCCGCACCCCTCCAAATTATTTTTCCACCAGCGCAGACAGCTCCGTGAGCACATCGGACACCCGGCCCCAGAGCTTTTCATAGTCCCGCTGGAGCCCGGCGATTTCCTCCGGGTACACGCCGAAGGTGTTGGCATGGACAGCCACCTGATTGAGATTGTTGGCGCATCGCCGCTGTAATGACACCAGCTCCTTGACCGGGGCAAGGTCTACATGGAGAATATAGCCGTTTAGGGCCATCTTCCGCATATAGGCTCCGGCGTTGGTAATACCCGCCTCGGCCATGCGCCGCTGTATCTGGGCCAGCTCGTCCTCCGTGACCATCACATGAAGGTGTCTGTCACGCTTGCGCCGGGCCGTCAGCGTTCCTCCCGTTCCCGGCTCCGCTTGTGGGCTGGCGGCTCCTTCACTCTGTCCAGCTCCTTTTTCTCCGGCCCCCTTGGGAGCGGCGAGGGCGGCAGGTTGTTCAAAATACCGTCCAGCATATTGCCGTTCTGTTCCTCGGAGAGCTCGACTGTCAGCAGGTGGTTATCTTTTTCGTTCATAGCGTCCTCCTATCTGTCCTCATGGGACTTGTTGTGTTTGGCCTTGTCGGGCTCCTTCGGGGGCTCTGCTCTGCGGGCCGCCTCCTTGAGCTGGGCTGTGATGGAGGGCCGGGCTGCCCGGTCAGGGTTGCCGGGAGCTGGGCGCAGCTCGTAATCCTCCGTCTGCTTTTCCGTCAGGGGCTTCAAATAGGCCAGCTCTCCCCATGCCCGCATGGTGCCGCCCTCCACCATACGCCGCTCGTCAAAGTTGATGATCTCCACGGGAGCGTTGCCGGACGGCTTCGGGAAGGTGCCGAGGTCAACGGGCCGCTGGGTAGAGTAATAGCGGTAATACTCCGCCTGTTCATGGCCCCCGGTGCGCTCATGCACGCCAAACAATTCCTTGTAATCGGCCACACGCTTGGCAAAATCCTTCTCCGCTGTCTGGCCGCTGCTGTGCTAGTGGCCCCAATAGTAGTCCTTCTGGCCGTTCTCCGTTTCGGTAAACTGCCATGTGACAAAGGGGCTGGGAGCCGCTTCGTCAAAGCCCAGAGCGAAGCCCCGGCCATTGTCAAAGGTAACAGATTTCAAAATCTCATAGCCTTGATTGCTTTCTATGTGTTTTCCTCCTTTCTGACCTCGGGCCAAGTTGGCCCGAGGTGATGAAGTGTTACGAAATACCCGTCCAAACCGGGGCAAAAGGTATTAGGATATTCAGGCCCGGAAAAGTGTTTCAAAAAAGCCTGATATTCCGGGCTTTTTCAAGAGGCAAATCGTAACGGAGCTACTTGGTTTTATCACGCTTTTTCCTCATGCGCTCCCGGCTCCTTCTGCGGTTTCCCTCGGCCTTGCAGGCTTCGGAGCAGTAGGATTGCCGCCCCTCCGGGAGAAAGGGCCGCCCGCAGATAGAGCACAGGCGGGTGTCCGGGGCCGGGCCGTCCTCGCAGATGGAAGCTGCCAGCACCGGGTCAAGGGGCAGAACGGCCTCCCGGAAGTAGCGGCAATAAGCCCCTGTCCAACATTTGCCAAGCATATAACACTCACAATCCAGCGGCAGGCAGCCATACTCCCGGTCATAATTGGCGCACATCTCCGTGACCAGTTTTCGGATACCCTTTCGCTCGTCACGGGTCAGTTCCCGGCACATCAGGACTTCGGGCCAACTTGGCCCGAGGGGCGAAACTTCTTGCGGCAATGGCCTTTTATGTTGCCGCACTCTTTCAAGTGGCGGCATCCGGCACAGCGGTCAGCGCCGCCACGGCCCGGGCGGGGGATCTCTTTCATCATCTTTTCGTAGGGGCTGTTGGTAAAGTTCATTCCTCGTCCTCCGTTTCTTCCTCAGTCTCCATATCTCCATAGGGGTCGGCTTCATCGTAGTCGTAATCGTCCTCGTCCAGCCCAGCGGCTTCATGCTTCGGGCGGTAGACCTTGAAATAGTAGGCCGCACCACCGCCCACCAGCGCCACGGCGGCAGCCATCAGAAGATTGCCGACAGGAAAGGCTGTGTCTTTTTCCGGTTCAGGCTCCGGCTCGGGAACAGGTTCCGGGTCAGGTTCGGGCTGGACAACCGGCTCTGTTACTTCGGACTCCGGGTCTGCTTCTGCAAGAGCCAGAAGGTCTTTTTCCGTGACAGCGTTCAGGAAATACACATTGTTCTCGGTGCGCTGACGGTCAATGACCAGATAAAACACATTTTCACTGGGGGTGGTAATCGAAAAAAACTCCTTGCCGTCCTCGTCGGTAGCATTATCCACCACCGTACCCGTTCCATCTGGGGTGAAGGGCTTAGTAGTGGTTTCCTCGGCGGCAGGCGGCTCGGTTTCCGCAACGGGCTCGTTACTCTGGGCGTAGGCTGTGGCGCTCATGCAGGTAAAAGAAAACAGGGCGGCAGTCAAAACCGCAGCCCTGCGAAAAAACTTATTCTTCATGTTCGGTATCCTCCTTTGCTTCATCAGACTTCTGGCCAAGTTGGCCCGAAGCGGTAATGCCGGGATTGCTGAAAAACTCAGCCAGTTCGGCGGGCGTCAGTTTCAGAGAACGAACAGCCTGAACAATCATGCTGTTTTCTTCTTCCTGACGCTGTTTCTCCAAATCCCGGATTTTGGCCTGCCATTCGGCAGCCTTCTCACGGGCCTTCGACAGCTCTTTGTCGATTTTTTCAAGTTTGGTCATGGATAGCTCCTTTCTGAAAATCAGTTCAAGCGCCCAAAGGCGTAAAAGTGTTCCTGCCAGTAACTTGTATTGATACTGGCGTATTTGATGGGGTCGCCCGCATGGATCATCATTCCGCCGCCCACATAGATACCCACATGGGAAACGGGGCCATCGCAAGCATAGGTTTTCGTGAAAAAAATCAAGTCCCCGGGCTTTGCGTCGGCAGGTGATACATAGGAGCACTGGTTGAAAATTCCCGTGGCCGTGGTGCGTGGCAGGCTATGAACGCCGCTTGCCGTGTAAACCCAGCAGACAAAACCGGAACAGTCGAAGCTGGTACTTGGAGAGGAGCCGCCCCAAACATAGGGCCAGCCCAGATATTTTTCCGCCTCCGAAATCAGCGCCGCAAAGGCCGGGTCGGAAAGGGCCTCGCCCGGAATGGTATAGTCGCTTCCGGGGTCATAGCTGCCTCCGCCGCTTGTGTAAATGTCATCCCACAGATAAGGCTTGTTGCCCTTGAGCTCCAAGGTTATGTCGTAGATTTCCTTCTGCTCGGCGTCCAAGAGGGAGCCAACCACCACGGGGAGGGTCTTGTTCTGGAGCCGCACATGGAGAATGTAATACTCATACGGCACTTCATAAGTGTCGGTGTGGGTCGTTCCATCCTCGTCCGTCCATGTGTCCGTTTCGGTGCGGTAGCGTATCTCCACTTCCTCGGTCAGCGTCAGTTTGTACTGTGCCTCAAACAAGGCCCGGAGTTCTCCCTGCACATTCTCCCGGGTGTAGGTGCGGAGCTTGGCAATCAGGTAAGAGGTCAGCTCATAGGGATTGTGGCCCAGCTCGTCTACATTGTAGCGGTACTCGTCATAGCCGGGATGGGTGCGTTCGATGTTGGCGATTTTCTCCCGGAGCTCATTTTCAAGGGCGGTATAGTCCTCGTTGGCCCCTAAAATATCCTCGTCCTCGGCGGTGTAGGAAGTCCCCACCACGGCGTTCATCATGCCCGTACCCAACGATGGAAGGGCGGAGAAAACGGAATTGAGTATCAGGAACAGGCAGAACAACAACAGAATAATGACAGCGCCGCCCTTATGCCGCCGCACGAATTGGGCTGCATAGGCCGCCGCTTTCTCGGTGGTGGTTGCCGCTGCTCCCGCCGCCTTGGCGGTCTGCCTTGCGGCCTCACGGGCCTGCTTGGCGTATTCCCGCTTGATTTTCCACTTCTGGGCCATACGGGAAAGAAAAGTGCTGTTTAGCTCCGGGTTCTCCTGCGCCATTTTCTGATAGTGGAGGTCTGCGTTGGCTTTTATTGTTCGCCGTTCCCACTTCCTGACCTGACGGACCGGATGTTCCCGGATACGCCGCTTGGCATAACGGCTGACCTTATGCGCCCCGGCCTCTGCTAAAAGCTCGGTCTTGTGGGCTCCTTCCACACCAACATTTTCGTGCTCAACCTCATGGATTTTGCGGTGTCCATAGGCCCACACACCAGCCCCCGCCACCATGACCGCCTGCTTGGGAAGGCTGGGCGGCTTCGGCGGCTCCTGACGGGATAGCTTTTCCTTTGCCATTTCCAGCCGGACAGCGGAGTGTTCCGCCTTGGCCTCGGCTCGTTCTTTCTTTTTCTCCCGCTTGTCTTTCTGGTCTTTGTGGGCGGCCTGCTCCTCACAAACGGTATCTTCCCGGGCCTTGTCCTCCTGCCGCAAGCGGGAGGACGGCCTTTCCCGTTCGCCGTCCTGCCTGAATTTCCCGGTGCTCTGGGACTTCGGGCCAACTTGGCCCGAAGCCTGCTCCCCAGCCTGACGGGTCACTTCTTCCTCGGTGAAGTGGAGCCGCCCACGCTTTACCCGCTTCCCGCCGTTTGTTTTCTTCGGGCCAACCTGTCCCGAAGCGTCCTTACTCATTCTGGGCCTCCTTTTCCTCCGGGCGGGTGGTCATAATGGAATAGAGCTTGGTATTCTTCGGGAAACGGTCAACAAACGGAATGGTCACATTTCCGAAGAACAAAAGGCCCTCGCCGGGATTGGAGTGGGTCACATAGGAAAGCTGGTGGGGACTGATACCCAACTGCTTCGCCAAAATCTGCCTGTCTCCCTGTGCCTGTGACAAAAGCACCATGAAATCAGAGTTCTCAAAGATGTTCTCGATCTGACGGCTGGCAAGGAGGTCTTTCACATTCTGGGTCAGGGCGCTGGGAACACACCCCTTTTTACGGAGCATTTTCCAGATGGTCACAAAATAGCTGGAAGTCAACTCGTCCTGCAACAGCACATGGAACTCGTCGTAATAGCACCATGTAGCAATACCGCAGGAGAAGTTGTAGGAAACCTGATTGTTGGACAGGTCGTTGAGAATGTGCATGGCAATTTTGCGGAGCCCGGAGCCCAGTTTCTTCAAATCGAAGCACAGCACTCGGGCGTTTTTATAGTCCACATTGGTTTTGTGGTTGAACAGGTTGAGGGAGCCCGACACATAGATTTCAAGGGCCGTTGCCAGCCGCTTTGCCTCGGGTTCGCTCTGCTGGCACAGAAGGTCATACAGGTCTTGAAGCGTCGGCATGGGTGCGTGCTCCGGGTCGTTGAGCAGATCCCGGTACACCATGCGGGCGCAGCGGTCAATGATGGTGCGCTCGACTGGCTGTAAGCCGTCCTTGCCGCCCACAATCAACTCCATGAGCGAAAGAATGAAGTCGCATTTCAGACTGATAGGAGAAACCTCGTCATCCATACTCAAATCCAAATCCATAGGATTGATGAAATGCGGGCTGTTGGGGGCAATCTCCACCACAAGCCCATCCTTTCCAAACTGGCGCACCAGCGGGGAATATTCGCCCATGGGGTCAAGGATGATAATACGGTCATTGGTGGCAAGAAACACATTCACAAGTTCCCGTTTTCCGCTGAAGCTCTTGCCGCTCCCCGGAACGCCGAGATACAGCCCGTTAGGGTTTTTCAGCTTCTTGCGATTTGCCATGATGACATTATGGGAAAGGGCGTTCAGGCCGTAATAGATGGCCTCGCCGTCCATGCGGAGCTCCTGCGTCATAAACGGAACGAAAATCGCCGTGGAGCTGGTTGTCATGCCACGCTGTATCTCAATCCCGTTGTAGCCGAGGGGCAGACTGGACACAAGGCCCTGTTCCTGCTGGAAGTCCAGTCGCTTCAAAAGGCAGTTATACTTCTGCATGATACCCGACACCGTGAACAGGTCGTTGTCCAGTTCCCGGCGGGTGGCGGCGGTGTTCACCACAAGGAAGGTCAGGAGGAACATTCGCTCGTTGCGGCTCTGCAAGTCGTTCAACAGGTTCTTGGCGTCCTGACTGAATGTAACAAGATCGGGCGGGAGTATGTCCATATCGTAGCCGCTTCGGACGGCTTTTTTCTGTTCCTCCACCTTCATCTTGTCAATGTCGCTGACCTTGCCCTTGATGGTTTTGATGGCCTTGGCCTGATCGACAGTCTGAATGTGCATGGTGATGGTCATTTCAGCGTCCACCTCCAACAGCTCCGCAAGGAGCTTGTCGGAAAGCTCAGAGGCCATGATCTGCATATAGGACGCCGCTCCCCATGTGGAACCCATGCGGAACAGGCGGCTTTGCCGGAAGTCAAAGCTGGTTGGGGCGATAAAGTCCTTTGTCCCCAGCCCGGTTTTCGGTATCATATCCCATGTGAAGCGGAAGGGCTCGGTGCCGCCGGGGTGGAGCTGGCCGTGCAAAATCTCCAAGCGTTCCAGCCCATTGAGGGAGCGGGACTGTACCCCCAGCTTTTTGAAATTGCCCATTATGTCGGCCTCAACACGCTCCAAGCGGGGCTTTGCAATCGCAAGGCTGTCCGCCGACACGCCGAAGGTCAATAGCTTGGTTCTCACAATGCCGTTGTTGCTCTTGGCAATCTGGCCCTCCAGCATTTCCACATACTCGCTCCGCATTTCGCTGTACTCGTCATCCTTCATGGGGATATTGATTTTGTACTTGCTTTCCGGGCGGCTCCTGTGGTTGATAAAGGAGAGCTGGAACGGAAGGGAGCTGTCAAAGGAATTGAGGAACGCACAGTAGCCGTCAAAAATGGCGCTCTGGTCATCGGCCTGCGCCAACTGGTAGTTGATGTCCTCGTATTCAAGGCTCTTGGTGTAGAGCTTATCGTTTACCCGGCAGATACCATCCTTGAAAAGCTCCCGGTAGGGTATGGTTTGCTGGGCGGTCTGCGGCCCGGCCTTTTTCGGCTTGGCCTGTTTTGTGGGCTTGCGGTCAGGACGCTTTCTTTCTGCGCCCGGCCGCTTTGCCCCTTTGGTGGTCTGCAATCGGCTTTTCCTCCTTTCGGTTCAAAAAAGCATAGAAATTTTCGGTCTTATAGGGCCTGACCCGTGGCAGTAAAAACTTGGTTCGGATAATGTTACGGAGCACCTTCTCAAAGGGAAGGCCGTCCTTCTCAAACATGGCGAACAGAAAACACGGCATCATCAGGCCAATCATCAGGAACAGGGCCGTGCTGTTCCCAATATGGGAGCGGGTGAACAGGTAAAACGGGATACCGATACCGCCCGCTATGGAAAAACAAATAAGCTGGCGCTTCGTCAGGTTGAAGGCCAGCTTGGTCTTAATACGGCTCAAATCGTTGGGTACTGGCACATAGGCCAATTAGATCACCTCCTCACAGCTTCGGGCCAACTTGGCCCGAGGTCATCGTTCTGTCTGGCGGGCCGGGGACTCCTTCCGGGCGGCCTGCGCCGCTTCAAGACCGGACTGTCTTGCCCGCCAATATTCGGGATTGTACCGCCTAATGGAGAGGTTGATATTTTCCTCAAAGGCGGCTTTGTCCTTGATACGCTCGGGTATCTGCCAGAGCTTCTTGTCCAAAAGTTCCCGCAGCACCACATCCTCCTGCGTATCTTCCTCAAAACAGAGGTAGCCGCCCCGCTTGAAGCCACACCGTTTGGCCGCCGGGGAGAGGAACGCCGCCACCTCGTTTGAAACCATTGTCCCGCCGTGGCTGGCGGTACTCACAAGGAATACGCCGGGGCAAAGCAGGTCACAGGTCTGCACCTTGCCCCACGGGGATTTACTCGGCTCCTGATACATCATCGTTCCGCCCCTTTTGCGGGCTTCTCCTTCGGGGGCCGGGCAGCTTTTTCCTTGGCCGCTTCTTTGGCACCGGCCTCCAACTGATCTTTGATGGAAGGCCGCTCCTGTGCTGCGGCCACCGCCTGCAAGCGTCCGATCTCCGCCGAGTAGGCCGTCAGGATCGCCCCGTGGAGCTGTTTTCTGAACTCCCCGGTGATGGGCTTGGCCGTGTCCCGGTAGCCCGTTTTGCTGGACTTGTCCGGCTTGCTGGGCATACCCACATACAGGCCCTTGTCGGTTTGCAGGATTTTGAAATCCTCCACCACAAAGCAGTCGTTGAATTTTACATTGGCAAAGCCCAGCAGGTTGCCCTTGGGCTCGATGGCCCGGACGCTCACATCCAGCTTCATCGGCGGAGCCTCCTGAACCGGGCTCTTGTTGTCCTGTTCCGTCATTTTTGTTTCCTCCTTTCCAGCCTCGGGCCAACTTGGCCCGAAGTGGCTTAATGCGCTCCAAAGATGGATTTAGACAGGCTCCCGGTCTTGAACAGCACGAAGCACAAAAGAACCGTGTACCCCACGCAAGTCCAGATTGCGTTCATCATATCGCCGTCCGTGGCGATACTCTGCACCAGCACGGCGTAAATCGCCACGCACACCATAATGAGCATCCCTTGGAAACCGACAGCGAACAGGGACTTGAAATAGTTGTGGCCCATGTGGCCGACCTCCCGGTTCACGCTGGTGGCAAAGGGAATGGGGGCAAGGCTCGTCATCAGGTAAATCTCAATCATACGCCCGTAGACGATGACGAAAATCACGATGTTTAAGGCCGTCATGGTGAACTGCACGAAGAAGGATTGCAGGAAGATACCAAGGAGCGGCCCCAGCTCCATCGCTTCAAGCTGGGTCTGCATATCGTTCAGAACATCCGGCGTGACGGCGGTGGAACCTTGTATCAGGCCCGCCGATTGCTGAATGACCTGCTGGGACACATCGAACACCGCCATAACGATGTTGAAGGTGTTGGACAGTATCATCACCGCAACGAAGGTCTTGAAAATCCACTTGAAGAAGATCCATGTGTCGAAGTTGTGTAGATTGTTGTGGTCTATCAGCGTTTGAATGAGCTCATAGGTCATCACGAAGGTAAGCACCAGCCCGGCGATAGGCAGGATGACCGTTTCGGAGAGCTGCCGTATCATGGAAAAGACCCCGGCGTTCCATGCCGCCGGGGTCGTCCCTACCTGCGCCGCAATCTCTCCGACCTGCTCATTCACATTGGTAAAAAGCCCGCCGAGGTTTCCCATGATACCCTCGACCAACAGCTCTTTGAGCCATTCCGTGATAGCGTCGAAGATACTTTGCATAGCTTACTCCTTTGGGAAGATTAGAACAGGTTTGCCAGCAGAGGGATCAGGTTCATACCCAGCAGGACGATACCGCCGCCAGCCATGAGCTGTTTCATACCAAAATAGGTGTAAAACTCTGCTCGATGGCGGGCGGCGGCGTGTCAAGAAATTTATGGAATTTTTTTAGAACCGCCCCGGCGGGAACAGGTCAGGCCGTGACCTGTTCCACCTCCGGGATGGGTTTGAGATTAAAATGAATTTCAATAGAAATGTGTCGTGTCTTATCGCTGTCGATGTGTTCATGGACAACGATTTCTTTAATCAGACGGTTGAGGGTGGCAGCGTCCAGCTCCGTGATGTCGGCGTATTCCTGAATGGCGTCCACCCATTGCTTGGCGTCCACGGCAAGGCGGATTTCATCAGCCAGCTTCCTGCGCCCCTGTTCAACCCGTTCCTTTAGTTCAGCCTGTTCCTTCTGCGTCTTATCCAGCATGAGATTGAAGTTTGCTTCGCTGATACGTCCGGCAACCATGTCCTCATAGAGCCGCAGCACCATTTTTTCCAGTACCTCAATCCGTTCCTCGTGCTTCGTCAGGGAACGCTCCAACGCTTCCCGCTGGCCTTTCTGCTCGGCTTCACAGGTGTTGGTAAGCCGTCCGGCAACAGCTTCCCCGTCCATCAGGGCGGCCTTCGCACATTCCCGGATTTTGTTCAGCACAAGGCGGTAAAGGGTTTCGTACTCCACACGGTGCTGGGTACAGTGCTGTTTCCCATAGGCATTATAGGTCTTACAGGAATAAATCTGCTTCGGGTGCTTGTCGTTGGTGTAGCGGATAGTCAGTGATTTCCCACACTCGCCACATTTGAGAAGCCCCGCAAACAGGCTGATTTCCCCGGTCTGGCGGGAACGCTGCCGGGATTTCAGCTTGTCCTGCACGATGTCAAAGCTCTTGCGGTCAACAATCGGCTCATGCCGTTCCTCCACCACAATCCAGTCCTGCGGCTTTTTTTCCCCGATGGTGCCGATTTTGAAGCGGTAGTCCTTCTTCTGGGAAGCGATAGCCCCGGTATAGACGGGATTCATCAGGATGTCCTTGATTACCGAAAAATCCCACATATACCGCCCGTTTACCGGGTCTTTCTTTTCCCATTTAGTGCGGACATTGCGGAAGCCCCGTTCCCGGTTCCACCATGTAGGGCAAGGCACCTTCTGTTCTTCCAGCCTGCGCCGGATAAAGTTCGGGCCGTGTCCTTCCAGCGCCCAGCGGAAGATTTGCCGGACAATGGGGGCGGTTTCCTCGTCCACCAGCAGATGGTTTTTGTCCTCCGGGTCTTTCTGATACCCGAAAGGGGCGATACAGCCGGTAAACTGGCCTTGCTGGGCTTTCAGAAGGTAAGAGGAATGTACCTTCTTGGAAATATCCTTGCTGTACATCTCGTTGAGGATGTTCTTGAACGGCGCAATGTCGTTATTCTCCCGCATGGTGTCGATACCGTCATTCATGGCGATATAGCGGACGCCGTGGCGGGGAAAGAAGTCCTCAATGAGTGTGCCGGTCTGCAAATAATTTCTGCCCAACCTCGATAAATCTTTCGTTATGACAAGGTTTATCTGCCTGCGCTCGATGGCTTTGAGCATCCGTTTCAGGTCGGGGCGCTCCATGTTCAGCCCCGTGTAGCCATCGTCCTGATAGACTGCCACAACCTCCCATCCCTGCTTCTCGCAGTAGGTTTCCAGCATATCCCGCTGGTTGGCGATGCTGGCGCTTTCCCCTTGCTGGTCATCGTCCTTGCTCAACCGGCAGTAGATAGCTGCCCGGAAGCCCCCAGCAAGCGCCGCGCTCATCACATCATATCCGTTCATCATAACCGTTTTACCCGCACAATCCAGACGGAGCGCCGGTTACCTGAACCTTGTCTTTAGTATAGCATAAATCTTGCGTTTTCGCAAGATTATTCTTGCCGGATTCCTCGCTGGATTTCTGCGAGTGCTTCTGTGCAATCAGGCTCACAAAAACATCGGTAGCGTCCAGTTCCCCGTCAAAGACGGTAATCACATCGATTCGGGTCTTGTTTTTCGCCATAGGCAGTTACCTCCTTACATGAAAATAGCCAGACAGGGGAGCGTCGGCAACGAAGTCCGGCAACGGGCTTCAAAAGACCTTGCAAACAATCCCTATCTGGCGGGTTGGCTACTATTTACCTTTTCTTTTATTTTTCTGTTGTTTTGGTTGTCAGAGAGGGGAAAAGCCTTGCGGCATTTTCCCCGGCAACGGGGTCGGCAACGGGATAGCAACGGGGTATGCAACGGGCTGTGATTTTCCCGGATTTTTCAGAATGGAAGCTCCATCTGTTCTGTGACCGGCACAAAGCCGTCGGGGATTTTCTCGTCCTCGTTGCCGGTGTCCGTTGTCGCATTTTCCCGTTCCCAGCCCTTTTGCCTGCCGTACTGTGGGAACATACGGGGGTTGGAAAAGTAGTTCCAGCCGGTCACGCACTGGTTCATGATCTCGTTGATCTCCCGTATCTCCCATTGCTTCGGCTCGTCAAAGGGGTGGTTCAGGGCTTCTCTGTATAGCTGCTTGGAGCAGACCGCATCGCTGGTGCAGCGGTCGAGATAGGCAAGTATCATCCCCGCCTTGGTGTCCTCCGGCATGAAATCCCGCTGGTGGTCTTTCAGGTAGCGCACCAGCTCCGGGCTGAACGTCAGCTTCCATCTGCCCGCCCGGTAAAGCGCCATTGCCTCCGCCCATAGCTGGCTGATATATGCCCGTGAAGCGGCCTCGTCCTCCAAAATGTGTACCTCCGCCTGCTCCGGGTTTACCAGCACCGGGAGAAACCGCCGGTTGCCGCTTCGGTCAAGGGGCAGGAAGTCCAGTGCGTTAGAAGTGCCGCCGAACACACATTGACGGGGGCGG
>ENA-ORTG01002354-ORTG01002354.1-human-gut-metagenome-genome-assembly--contig:-NODE-2354-length-15251-cov-2.871874_pt1 | contig 15251 bp, 8 predicted proteins | sample MGYA00241906_ERZ509176 | MGnify/ENA primary metagenome ERZ509176 (study PRJEB26280, sample SAMEA2338811) | human gut metagenome | biome: human gut; feature: human-associated habitat; material: faeces...
GCACCCGGAGCGGCATAGATGGAACGATGCGTTTAGGTATGGACTACACTTTCAAAAATGACGACAGGCTCTCTGCCGCCTACTATCTTACGGCCGGCAAATCCGATCTTGAGCGGACGGCCGTTACAACCTTCCAGGCATTGAAATCCGGACAGCCGGTGGAAGAACGCCTGAGCCGTACATACATAGAGGGAAACAGTGCGTTGCACAATGTCCGTATTCAATATGACGGTAACTCCGGACTGATGGCGGGTGCGGATTTTACGCGTTATCATTCACCCGGCTTCCAGACATTTGTCGATCAAAGCTATGAAACGACAGTGACGGATATGCAGAATAATTCCAAGCAGGATATTTCACAAGGAGCACTATTTATTAACCATAGCCACACTTTTGAAACCGGGTGGGCGCTGAATTACGGTGTCCACGGCGGTTTCACCTCTTCGAAGACTTATATCGATTATCTATATAATAAAGGTAACGGCTATGAATCGGCTCTTGATGAACTTGAAAATAACCGCCAGAAAGAGTATAGTGGAAATGCCTTCTTGGAGGTGTCCAAGGATTTCGGTTCGCATTTCTCTGCAACAGCTTCTCTGAAAGTTGAATACTTTAAATCGGATTATACCTCTAACGGGATGAAATCCACACTTTGGAATGATTGGACCTTATTCCCGAATGCGACACTCAGCTATACGGTCAATCCGATGCACATCATCCAATTGGACATAAGCAGCGACAAAACCTATCCGTCCTATTGGGATGTGACGCCGCAGGAAAGCCCGATCAACTCTTATTCCGTTATCTTAGGCAATCCTTCCCTGAAGCCTTACCGTTCTTATAGCGGGCAGTTGATTTATATCCTGAAGCAGAAATATACGATTCTGGCTTTTTGTGACTATGTGCCCGATTATTTCGCCCAGTTGCCTTATCAGAATACCTCGGAACTGAAAAACGTTTTCCGGTATGAGAACATGGACTACCAGTTGCAATTCGGTGTAGGGGTGATCGTTCCTTTCCGGGTCGGCGAGTTCTGGAACAGCCAAGTGACTTTGTCCGGTCAGCGTATGCAGGAGAAGTTGGACCATTTTCATGATCTGTCTTTCCATAATGAGAAATACACCGGGCAGTTCAAGATGGATAATACGTTTACCCTTTCCAAGTCTCGTCCGAATTTGAAGCTGGATTTGAATGGCTATTTCGTTACCGGAGCCGTGCAGGGAATCTATGATCTCGGTCATCTCTATGATGTGTCTTCTGCATTGAAATGGCAGTTTGCCGACGATCGTGCTACTCTGATTCTGAAATGTAACAACATCTTCCGTAGCAATATGCCTCATACGATGGAAATCAACCAGTCCGGCCAATACAGCCGCCTCTGGAAACTGGACGACCAACGTTGTATAACGGTTTCTTTTGTCTGGAAGTTCGGCGGTTATAAGAAAAAGCAACATGAAGCGGTGGATGCTTCCCGATTCGGCAAATCGATGTGATCTGTTCTTTTGACATTTAGATAAGGAAAAGAGGGCCTTTACGATCAAACTGAATGTTGAAAAATATTACCCTTGCGGATAGTTTCAAATAGATAGGGTACAAATCTGATTTTCATGGGATAGTGCTGTCTTTTTGATAAAAGGAGATTCGGTAGGATTCTTGTCGGGATTCTACCGAATCTCTGATTTTTATTATGATTTATAAATAAAAAAATATATATTTGCGTTATCATATTTTATTATGAGCATCAATTTGTCGGAAGGAGGAAGAATGTATTGATGTCTTTACTTTGTGCCTTAGGATTCGTATAATGAAAATTGATGAATCTTCTCTCGTTGCTGGTTGATGAATTTTCTTAATTATTTAAATTGCGGAGTATGAAAAAAACGATTTTACAATTATTGTTCTTGTTTTGCCTATCTCTCCCTTTGACTTTCGGACAAACAACCGACGGTGGTAGTTTTTGGAATAAGTTGGGAATAGGGGCTGGTTATAATTTTTTGAACAATTCGGGCTTTCCGGACGATCGGGAGAAACCTTTTGACAAGCGTACATTTGAATTGTCGGTGAAGTATCGACTTACGGACAAACATTCGTTTTACCTGATGGTTCCTCTCTATGTGGATTGCAGCAGTAAAAAACGGAAATACCATAAGACCGACGATATCATTCCCTGTTTGCATCGCATCTGGGGAACGGAACTCGGATATAATTATACCGTATTTGATTGGAAAGGCATCCACGTATTCGGGGGTATGGGTTTTAGCTATTTACATTCAAAAAGAGATATTAAATATCTTACAGAGTGGGATGGAAATAAATGGACTGACCATTTTTTCTGAAGAAAAAGTATAATGCTTATGGCTTGTCTCCCCAAGTCGGCATTGCCTATTGGTTTCAACATGTAGGGTGTGAATTGAAATATAAATACAGCTTATACCGGGTTGAAGAGCGTGTACGTTGGATAAGATCCGATGGAAGTGTAAATGATACATATGGAGGGAAACAATATTACTTCGAATCATTACACGGTTTGTCGATAGGATTGTTTTATTACTTTTAAATATTGAAATCATGAAAACGAAAATATTAAGGATTTTATTAGGACTTTGTGCAATATTTGCTGCCCATACACAAACAATCACAGAAGATGGACAGCATAAAGAGTTGGCTTATCCTACGGAACAAACTTGTTACATAGCATTAGAGCCGACCAACGGAACAATCAATTTTATAACTTGGCATGTCACGAACGGCTCTTTCTCGCCAACTTCGGATGTGAGTTCTGTTCAAGGGAATAATTTGAGAAATGTTTGTGTATATTGGAAAAACCCGAAAGTAACGGGTTCGACAGCACCAAAAGGTTCTGTTTATGCAGAGATAACTTATACACAAGCGGGTAATACGAAAATGGAAAAAACGATGACAATTAGTCAGGGGATTAAGAGCTATAATGGAGTAGCACCTCCCAGTCTGACTAAAGATGGTGGAACAACGATTCCTTTTGGGGTACAATCTTTTGAAGTCAAATTTTCAAAGGATTTTAATCTTCCTTACAAAGAAGGGGGAAAATATATTCCTGTTGATAAATTAGAATGGACCTTACCTTCCGAATGGAGTTCCGGAAATAACATTGTAGTTACTAATGAGCAGAAATTAGACGTAACTACTGACTATTTCAGCGGAGGCACGATAAAAGTCCGGGGAGTCAGTAGATTTTATCCGGAAGATAAGACCAACTATTCGGAAATAAAGATCAAGCGACAGTTTAGTTTTGAAGAATATCCTTCTTCTGTTAAATATGGGGAATCGAATACTTACAGATATACCGTTCCTTTAATTTCCGGTGTCTCTTATGAATGGGATGTTCCTGCCGGTTGGACGATCGTTTCGGGAGGAAATACCTATTCTGCAACAATTGCCAAAAATTCTTGTGCGACGAGTACAGACATCAGAGTCCGTTTGAAAGCCGGATCCCAGCAGTCTAATTGGTATACAGCTCCTAAGGCGACGATCCTTCCACCGGATATGACTATTCCGAGTGTCGAACAATTCCGTGATGTTGATATATCTATTGGTATTCTGAATGATCGGGTTCAATCGTTTTCCATTTTGGGTAATGGTGTCGAGATTGTCAGCGGGCAAGGTACGAACAAATTGGTTTGCCGTTTTAATAAAGCAGGCAATCAAGAAATAAATGTGTCGGTGTCATTGAAAGGCTGTGATACTCCTTTTACATTTAAGAAACAAGTAGAGGTCTCGAAAATTCAGTTAAGCATCAATGGCCCGGATGTGATTTGTTCGTCTGATCCGCTAAATACTTATCGTATTTCTGATTTGCCAGATCAAGCGACAGTTGTATGGTCTTGTAGTGGAGGAATCGAGATAGTAGGCAGTAATACAGGTTCGAGTTGTAGCTTTAAAGGAAAAGCTGCTGGAAATGCACAAGTTCGGGCGACGGTAAACTGTGGTGGAGAGACACTGGAGCTTTTGAAAAATATTGAAGCAGCCTCCAGCACAGGCAGTCCTTACATTTCTTACACTTCGGATGACCGTTATATCAATCTGACTTGCCATACGCCGAATATTTATGGCATTCGTGAATTTATATGGGGGGCAGTTGTGACAGGCAGTAGCGGGTCTTCCCAAAGTTCGCATACGGGCCCTGGAGGGTATTATTGGACGCTTCCAAAAGGGAGTTACAAAGTGGAATGTATCGTTGTTACGCAATGTGCCCGGATGGTGACATCTACGACAATTGGCGGTTATCGTTCGAGTGCTTATCCGAATCCGGTAGATCATACTTTATATGTCAATATATCTGATATGCCGTCAGACGAGAATGTAATTTCTACTGCATCTTTCGGACAAAATCAGTTGGGAAAATCGTATGAAGTTCGTTTATTTAACTTTAAAGGAATGCTTGTGCGTAATTTGCGTGTACAGGAGAATGAAACGTCAATCGATGTGTCGGGCTTGCCGGAGGGCAATTATTTCCTTCATATTATATTGGAAGAAGGAAAGGAGCCAGAAGTACATAAAGTTGTGATTGCCCATTAATCTTTGAAAGTATTATCAAAGATGAAATCAAAGCAACTTCTACTTTTGGATATTATTTTGCAGGTTCGGATAACTGAATAAAAGGGATTGCTTTTACAGTTACTTAAATCAATAACATCAATACCGACAAGCAGGTAACCGCTGTTGTGAAATAGCGGAAGCCTTTTTCCGGTAGTTTTTTTAACCAAGACGATACCCAAGACTCCGCCTATGATGATAAAAGGGATGGTACAGGCATCCAGTATCAGAGAGGAAAGGGTGATATTATCCCAAGCAAATACCTGTATGAGAATCTTCAGATAGTTGACGACCTGGAAAAACCAATCATTCGTCCCAACAAAATTGTATTTGGGCATTTTAACAGATAGCAGGTAAATGGCCATCACAGGATCCGCAGCATTGCCTATCATGGTGGTAAAACCTCCCATTAACCCGAATAAGGGACTATACCACCAATGATTGGAAAGGGAGTTTTCCTTACCTTTCCAGTCCGACCAAAACATGACAAGCAGCACTACCAAAAGGCAACATAAAGAGAAAATCACATTGCGGGAAATTGCTGACTATGTCAAGCTGAATTCATCGGCGCTATGTCGATATTTCCGGCAACGGACAGATAAAAGCATTTTCCAATGTCTCGCAGAAATTCGGGTTGAACATGCTTGTATATTATTGTCGTATTCTAATTTGAGTGTCTCTCAAATAGCCGACGAATCAGGCTATGGTAATGTTCCATACTTTATCAAGCAATTTGAAAGTATAACCCGGCAAACTCCAAAAGAGTATCGTATTTCTCTTTTGCAAGGTTCGGAGAACCGGATAAAAAGTAGTACATTTGATGCCCGATAACAATTAGAACAAATGGCAGAAAGAGGAAAAAATACAGGAGGAAAAGGGAGGCAGAAACAGGTTGTAGTACCCGATATGGGACGTTTGCAACCACAAGCCCGTGAGTTGGAAGAGGCGGTGTTAGGTGCTCTGATGCTTGAAAAGGATGCTTACTCCATCGTTAGTGAAATATTGAAACCGGAGAGTTTCTATGAGAAGGCACATGAGAAAATTTATGCAGCTATCGTAGATCTGGCGATCAGCCAGCGTCCGGTGGATATGCTGACCGTCACTGAGCAACTGAAGAAGCGAGGCGAATTGGAAGAGGTAGGTGGCCCGTTCTATATTTCCCAGCTGACCAGTAAGGTGGCCAGTAGTGCCCATATCGAATATCATGCCCGTATCATCGCCCAAAAATATCTGGCGCGTGAGTTGATCTCCTTCACTGCTATGATACAGGGCAAGGCTTTTGATGAGTCGATCGATGTGGAAGACCTTATGCAGGAAGCGGAAGGAAAGCTCTTTGAGATTTCTCAGCGCAATGTGAAGAAAGATGTTACCCAGATCAATCCTGTCATCAAGGAAGCGATGGTTATGCTTGAGAAGGCTGCCAATCAAAAAGAAGGGTTGAGCGGTCTGCGCACCGGTTTCGAAGGATTGGACAAAATGACGTCCGGATGGCAGAATTCTGATCTTATCATCATTGCCGCCCGTCCTGCGATGGGTAAGACGGCTTTCGTCCTTTCGATGGCTAAGAATATGGCGGTAAACCATAACACACCGGTGGCTCTGTTCTCTCTTGAAATGAGTAACGTCCAGCTTGTCAACCGTCTGATCGTGAACGTATGTGAGATTCCGGGCGAGAAGATCAAGAGCGGGCGTTTGGAAAACTATGAATGGGAACAGTTGGACTTTAAGATAAAAGAATTGTATGATGCACCGATTTATGTAGACGATACGCCGAGTCTTTCGGTATTCGAACTGCGTACGAAGGCTCGCCGTCTGGTGCGTGAACATGGTATTAAGATCATCATTATCGACTACCTTCAGTTGATGAATGCAAGCGGTATGAGCTTCGGCAGCCGTGAACAGGAAGTAAGTACTATTTCACGGTCGTTGAAAGGATTGGCGAAGGAACTGAACATTCCGATCATTGCCTTGTCTCAGTTGAACCGTGGTGTCGAGGCACGTCAAGGAGCGGAAGGAAAACGTCCGCAGTTGGCCGACTTGCGTGAGTCCGGTGCTATCGAACAGGATGCGGATATGGTTTGTTTTATCCACCGTCCTGAATATTATAAGATAACGGAAGACGAACGTGGTAATTCCTTGATCGGTCTGGCGGAGATTATTATCGCCAAGCATCGTAACGGTGCGGTCGGAGATGTACGTCTTCGTTTCAAGAGCGAGTTCGCCAAGTTCATGAATGTGGACGAAGATGTTCCGGTCCGCGAGTTCTCCTCTAATATGAATAGTTCAGGCCCGATGGAAACAATGCCGCCCATACCACCGGCCGGTACCGATTTCTTGGCTTCCGGCAATAATGAGGTTCCGTTTTAATAATTCTATCCTCTTTTCAAAACATAGGTGTTTAGTATAAATAATTATTTAGTTTAATGGAGTGATATGGCAATTTGTGTTTTCAGCAATTTAATGCCTTTTTATTCTCTTCATTAACCGGGTTCTTTCCTTCCGGTGTGTAGAGATGGTCGATGCGAGAGGCATATGCTTTTTCTATTTTCCCGCGGACGATCTTCATCGTGCTGTTGACCATGCCGTTCTGTTCGGTGAATGGCTCCGGCAGGATAGCAAAAGCTGCAGGCAGCCAGCGATCGGGGAAAAGGGCGGACAGGTCGCCTCCCTTGCGGAAACGGTCTATCTGGGATTGGATGATCCGGATTGCCTCTTCGCGTCCTTTATCGGATGAAAGATCAAGATACTGGTACGTCAGATGCTTCTTCAGCCGGTCTTTGTTAGGGACGACGAGGGCAACGGTATAGGGACTCTGGTTGTTATACAGGATCAGCTGGTCGATGCAGGAAGAATGTTCGACGAGTGCCTCCTCGATCCCTTCCGGACTGTATTTTTCCCCGTCACTACCGATCAGCAGACTTTTGAAACGTCCGAGGACGTAGAGCAGACCGTCATGCCCCATATATCCCATATCCCCAGTGTAGAGCCACCCGTCGCGTACGGTTTCGGCAGTTGATACCGGGTTCTTCCAGTAGCCGGCCATCACATTCTCGCCCCGTATGACGATCTCTCCTTTTTCGCCTGCCGGGAGTTCTTTTCCGTCGGCATCGCATATTTTCAGGTCGAGCGGACGGACCAACATGCCGCTGCTGCCGAAGGTATGCCGGTGCGGGCCGTTGGTGGAAATTACGGGAGTCGCTTCGCTTAGTCCGTACCCTTGGTACATAGGAAGTCCGATTGCGTAGTAGAACTTTTGCAAGTCTTTATCGAGCAATGCGCCACCGCCGATGAAAAACTTCAATTGTCCGCCGAAGTTTTCACGGACTTTCGTGAAAAGCACGTGGTCGAACAGACTCACGAGCGGTTTCAGCAGGAATCGGGCACCACGTCCCTTATCTTCTCCGCCGTCTCCGTTATAGATGTAAGCCACTTTGAGGGCAAAGTCGAACAAACGGGTTATATTCTTGCCCTGGGCACGGATACCTTGTTCGATATTCTTTTTGAAATTCTTGGCCAGTGCCGGGACGCTCAGGATCAAGTAGGGCTTGAACTCTTTGATGTTGACCGGAATGTTCTTTAATGTTTCCAGCCCTGTCCGTCCGACTTGTACAGTCGCTACGGATGCTCCTTTAGACATGAAGATATAGAAACCGACCACATGCGCGAAACAATGGTCGAGTGGGAGGATTATTAATGTGCGCCATGTATCGTCAATATCGACACAAGATAGGGCTTGCTCCACGTTCGCCGTATAGTTACGGTGCGTCAGTATAACGCCTTTCGGATCAGCTGTCGTGCCTGAGGTATAGGTTATTGTTGCATAGTCGCTGTTCTGTAAGGATTGTCCGACAGCGAGGAAGTCTTCCAGAGAATGAGATGCCAGATATTCTTTACCCATTCGGAGTACTTCGGACCAGGATATTTCTTTTTCTTTATATTCCGGCAGTTCGTCTATCACAATTATTTTTTCGACTAAAGGCAATTTATCCATGATAGCCCGTATCTTTTTGAGTTGGTTGCCGGAAATCAGGATATATTTCACATCGGCATGCACAAGACGGAACAGCAGGTCGTTCGCTTCTTCGAGCTTGATGGAAAGCGGGACGTTGGTCGCGCCGGCATAGAACATGGCCAGTTCGCCGGTGATCCAAGCATTACGGCCTTCCGAAAGGAGCGCCATATTGTCGCCCTTCTTCACTCCGAGAGCTATCAGTCCGGCACCGGCAGCGTAGACTTGTTGCTGAACTTCCTTATAAGTGGTCGGTTCGAAGGCATCCCTGGTTTTTTCCCACAGGAAAGGATTATCGGGATATTGTTTTACCGAATTTTCGAAAAGGTCTATAATTGTCTTCTTCATATTATTTATTTTTGTATTTGTACTTTCCCGATTTCATCCAGGTAATTACAAGCCACCTCTACCGTTGGTACATTCTTGATCACAATACTGCGTTTTCCGTTCTGTTCGCGAAGCGTGCATTCGCGTGGATGCTTTTGGATGAAGCCGAGCAGCTTGTCGAAGGCCTCGCTTTCGTAGTAAGGACTTTCGGGATTAGTGACGAGAAAAATGCTCATCTGTCCTTTTTTCAGAATGACTTTTTCCATACCTAACATCTTTGCCATACGGCGAAGGCGAACGACACGGATCAGTTCTTTCCCTTCTTTCGGCACTTTCCCAAAACGGTCTTTCAGACGCTCGGTAAAAGCAAGTATCCTCCATCTTGTCCAGTTCACGATAGAGGGAGACACGTTCGGAGTCATTCGGGATGTAGGTCGGTGGGAACATCAGTTCCAAATCGCTTTCGATATAGGTTTCACGGACATATTCGCTACCGGTGTCGGGGCGATTTTCGGTAGCGTTGGAATACAGGTCAGCAAATTCTTCCGCTTTCAGTTCGTCAACGGCTTCTTCCAGGATTTTCTGGTACGTTTCGTAGCCCAAGTCGGCGATGAAACCACTTTGTTCGGCACCTAACATATTACCGGCACCCCGGATGTCAAGGTCCTGCATGGCGATATGGATGCCGCTTCCCAACTCTGAAAAATTCTCGATCGCCTGCAGACGACGGCGTGCTTCCTGCGTAAGACTTGACAAGGGTGGAGAGAGGAGATAACAGAAGGCTTTCCGGTTACTTCGCCCGACACGACCGCGTAGTTGATGCAGATCGGACAATCCGAACTGTTGTGCATTATTGATGATGATCGTATTTGCATTCGGTACGTCGATGCCACTCTCCACAATGCTCGTGGCGATCAGTACATCGTATTCGTAATTGACGAAATCCAGAATGATCTTTTCCAGCTTCTCCGGTTCCATCTGCCCGTGACCGACAGCGATACGGGCATCCGGCACCTCACGTTTGACAAGTGCTTCCATTTCATAAATATTTTGGATGCGATTGTTGATGAAAAAAACCTGTCCGTTACGGCTCATCTCGAAATTGATGGCTTCTCGAATGATGTCCGGGTTAAAACGTTCTACCTCTGTTTGAACCGGATAGCGGTTGGGTGGGGGAGTCGTGATGCTCGACAAGTCGCGGGCTCCCATCAACGAGAATTGCAGGGTACGAGGAATCGGAGTGGCGGTCATGGTGATCGTGTCGACGTTGGCTTTCAGCTGGCGTAGCTTCTCTTTGACGGATACGCCGAATTTCTGTTCCTCGTCGATAATCAGCAGACCGAGATCTTTGAATGTGACATCTTTTCCGACGATTCGATGGGTACCGATGATAATGTTGATATTTCCTTCTTTCAAGTCTTTCAAAGTTTCCCTTATCTCTTTCGCCGTACGTGCCCGGCTGATATATTCGATTCGGCAGGGAAAATCTTTCAACCGTTCGGAAAATGTTTGATAGTGCTGGAATGCTAACACTGTAGTCGGGACCAGCACGGCAACTTGCTTGTTGTCCGAAACGGCTTTGAAAGCGGCACGAATGGCTACCTCCGTTTTCCCGAAGCCTACATCTCCGCAAATCAGTCGGTCCATCGGACGGTCGTTCTCCATATCGGCTTTGACATCGGCTGTTGCTTTCATCTGGTCAGGGGTATCTTCGTAGATAAAGCTGGCTTCCAGTTCGTGCTGCATGAAACTGTCTGGGCTGTAAGCGAAACCTTTTTCCTGTTTTCGTTTGGAGTAGAGGAGAATCAAATCGCGGGCGATATCTTTTACTTTTGACTTGGTGCGTTCTTTCATCTTCTCCCAGGCCCCTGTTCCGAGTTTACTCAGCTTGGGCGGTTCCCCACTGTCTTTGCCTTTATACTTGGATAGCTTATGGAGAGAGTGAATGCTGACAAATATAATGTCGTTGTTCTGGTAGATCAGCCTGATGGCTTCCTGCATTTTTCCGTTTACTTCCGTACGGACTAGCCCGCCGAATTGTCCGACACCATGATCGATATGTACGATATAATCGCCGGTCGTGAATTGGTTCAACTCCTTCAACGACAGAGAGAGTTTTCCACTTCTTGCTTTATCGCTTTTCAAGTTGAATTTATGAAAGCGGTCGAACAACTGGTGATCCGTGAAAAGGCAGACACGCAAGGTCTCATCGGCAAAACCTTCATGAATGGTCTTGTTGACGGAGGTAAAAGGTATGTCATCTCCCCGATCCTCAAAAATGGCCCTGATACGGGTTGCTTGCTTTTCTACATCGCTCAGTATATATAATGTATAGCCGTCTTCTAAATATTTATGGAAAGACTCGCTTACCAAATCGAAATTTTTATGATAAATCGGTTGTGCTTCCATTGAGAAAGTCAGGGTGGCATCGGCTACTCCCATAGGCCGCGTACCAAAATGGAGCCGGCAGAAACCAAGTGCCGCATGTAGAAAATCCTCTCCGGTAATTAATTTGGCCCGCAGTTGCTCGATGTTGGCAAACGATTCTTCGTCCCCGATGATTGGTTCTTCATTCCAGATACTGCCGATACGTTCTTTTACCCATGCCATATCTTTGCTAGCGAGCAGTGTCTCGGATGGCAATAAATCTAGTAAGGATGAGTTGGTCCGGTTTCCTTTTGTCATTTCGGGCACGATATAGATGCTGTCCAGTTTTTCTTTGGATAGCTGTGTTTCCACATCGAACGAACGGATCGTCTCTACCTCGTTTCCAAAGAAGTCGATACGATAGGGAAATTCATACGAGAACGAGAACACATCTAAGATACTGCCGCGCATCGCATACTGCCCTGGTTCATAAACATAATCTACCTGCTCGAAGCCGTATTCGTCCAGTACGTCAGAAACAAACATATTGTCCAACCTCTCGCCGACACTGATCTTCAGCGTGTTTTCTTTCAAGACCTCCCGTGAAATTACTTTCTCCGCCAATGCTTCCGGATAGGTGACAATGATGAAGGGAGCAGTCGGATCCTGCAGCGTGCTGAGAACTTCTGTCCGCAGGATTTCGTTGGCTGGATCCACATGTCCGTACTTGATAGCACGTCGGTAAGCAGAAGGAAAGAAATAGATTCCGTCACCTCCTGTGAGTTGCACCAGATCGTGATAAAAGTAGCCGGCATCCTCTAGGTCATTCAACACACACACATAACTTCCTCTTCTTTTTGAAAAAAGAGAAGCTATTGTCATTGCGGCCCCTGAACCGTTCAGTCCTTTCAGAAATATATTGCGGGACGTTTTGTTTTTTAACAGGGTATTTAATGCCGCCACTTGCGGATGGGCGGCATATTGTTTTAGTAAATCTTGTACCTCCAACGGATGAATTGAAAATTGATAATTATATATGCGCAAAATTACGGAAAATGTTACAATAATCTTCCTAAAACCAATGAAAATATCTACCTTCGCGCTTGGGTTGTCAATTGAAATGAGCAGGATCTTCTCATTTTCAATTCTCAATTCTCATTTTTCAATTAAACAGTGGATTATGTCAGACAGTATTGTTAACTGAAGCATATTCTTTGTAATGCTAATCTCCCATAACTGATTATTAAAAAGGTTATTGTGGCTGTTTGAGATATAATGACTTAGGACTATTTGACCAGTTTTTACCTCCTTACATTGCTGGTTTAACATGGAAGTCTTGCCAGAATAAAAGGCTCCGTTTACAAATAGTTTACAGTGATGGCTTATTTCAAAGTTTGTGTCAGGGGGAAAAGAAAAGATAATACATATCCTATTTATATCAGGGTAACTCACCTTCGTCAAGTAGGATATATCAAGACAAATAAGGTATGCAAAGCTAAGTTTGTCCGGAATGGTGATATAACAGACCCTTATATCATTAAAGATGTGTATGTCCAAATAGAAACTTATTTGGATCGTTTGAATCGTATCAATACGGAAGGATGGAATTTGGAGAGGGTTATGAATTTTCTTAAGAATGACCGGGACTCTATTTCGTTTTCTGACTTTGGCCGAGAGTTTATCTTGAAAATGGAGAATGAAGGCCGGGGAAGAAGTGCGAAAAACTATCTGTTAGCTCTTAAGAGCATGGAGAGTTACTTAGGTAACCGAAATATATCTTTTTCCGATATAACGTCCTTTTTTCTGAAGGATTGGATTTCTTCTATGAAAAACAGCAGACAGAAAAAGAATGCCTATCCGAATTGCGTGAAAACCATGTTTAGGGCCGGATGTGATAAATATAATGACTACGATACCGGTGAGATGCGCATCAGGCATGATCCGTTTCGTGTGGTAAAGATACCTCCTAAGAATATTGCAGACAAGAAGGCGCTGCCGGTAGATGTTCTCAGGCGTTTTTTTGATGTTGATATTACCTCTTTGAAACCAAGTAAGCGAGGTATGCCACCAAGAGCATATATAGCCAAAGATGTATCATTGTTGGTGTTTTGCTTGGTCGGAATAAATACAGTGGATCTTTACAATTTGGGCAAAGATTGTTATAAGGATGGAAAACTCTGCTATAATAGAATGAAGACAAAGGGGCGGAGAGCTGATGAGGCCTATATTGAGATAGAGGTTCCGGATTTAGTAAAACCTTTGTTTCTTAAATATCAAGGAAGAGGGGACTGGCTGTTTAATTTCAATGAAATATATGCTTCGGATAAAACTTTTAATGATTGCGTGAATAGAGGAATAAAGGATATTGTGAGATTGGGTGGTTTACCTCCTGTTTCTACATATTCATTCCGGCATTCTTGGGCTACAATAGCTCAGGTTGTTTTTGAAGCTGGGTTAGATGTTGTTGGGTTATGTCTAAATCATGCGTCTCCGCTCCGGGTTACGGCTGGTTATGTAAAAACAGACTTTAGTATCATTGATCGTTTAAATATTAAGATACTGAGGTATGTCTTTGAAGAAAAAATAAAAAAAGGCGGAAATAATTTGTAGATTAAGAAAAAGCCTCTATATTTGCGGTTGAAATAGCGAGTTGGATTTTGAACGAAAGTTTGAGGTCCAACTTTTTTTGTTTATATATATTGTCTTAAACTTTCTTGTAAATATCCGATAAATAACCACTTACCTGGTGCCTTCCATAAAATTAGGCACAATGACAATATCTGTTTCAAAAAATATGTTGCTTGCGAAATTGCAGCAACTTTCTCGAATAATTCCGTCGAAATCTACGACTCCGATAGTATGCAACTACCTGTTCGAAATAAAAGATGGACGGTTGTTTATTACGACTGCCAATGACGAAGGCAGGATTACGGCCAGTTTGGAATGTATGGCAGAGGAAGATCTTTCAATCTGTGTTCCTGCCTCCATTCTTGATGGGCTGAAAACATTGCCGGAGCAGCCTCTTGATATTTATATCAATCCGGACAATAAATCGATTCTTATTAAATATTATGGAGGTAAATTCGAGGTCGTCGGATATGATTCGAAGCCTTTCCCGCAAAAGAAAAAGACAGAGATTCTTGACGAAATCCGGACTACGGCGGAAGAATTCAATAACGGTATCTCCAAAGTGATCAATTTTGCAGCTGCAGACGAACTGCGCCCTATTATGAACTCCGTATCTATTGAAACGGCTCCGGGAGAAATCATCTTTGTTTCTTCTAATGGACATGGGCTTGGTTTGTTTAAGAGAAAAAAACAATGTTGCACAGAGACCTGTTCGGTAATCATCAGCCGACAGATCGCATCTGTTTTGAAAGGGTTGATTCCGTTATCTGAAGAAGAACTAACAATTAAAGTAGGAAGCGATTGGTCGGAAATCTCTTTCGAGGATTACGAAATTTCTTTTCGTAATGTGGAAGGTCGTTATCCCAATTGGCGGGCTGTTGTTCCGAAATCCAACAATCTTGAACTGAAAACGGATACCAAATTACTATTGGGAGCCATAAAGCGCACTTCTGTATTTTCAAGTAAAGTATCATGCCTTATAAAGTTGAGTGCCCGTTATGATAAGCTTGTTGTATCGGCCCAGGACTTGGATTATTCCACTTCTGCGGAAGAAACCATTCCGGTAGAATTTGGAGAAAGGGAGTTTATTATCGGTGTGAAAGCGACTTTGATACAAGATATGATTTCTTGTATTGACGGTGATCGTTCGATACTTTCTTTCGGCACTCCCAGTACCGCTATTCTCATTGCCCCAGAGAAGCAAGCCGAGGGCGAAGAACTTACCTATTTATTAATGCCTATGACAATCCAGTAAGTTATGAAAGAGTTCAAAGATACAATACAGAAATATTTGGAGCAACGAGTTGCAGAAGATCCCTTGTTTGCTCCCAAGTTTGAAAATCCTAAA
>ENA-ORTG01002365-ORTG01002365.1-human-gut-metagenome-genome-assembly--contig:-NODE-2365-length-15196-cov-2.711182_pt1 | contig 15196 bp, 13 predicted proteins | sample MGYA00241906_ERZ509176 | MGnify/ENA primary metagenome ERZ509176 (study PRJEB26280, sample SAMEA2338811) | human gut metagenome | biome: human gut; feature: human-associated habitat; material: faeces...
CCGCTATGCTTTATTTCTCCAAGAAACCGTTGCGCCTGGCGACAAGCTTGGGCTTTATCGCCGTATTGGTCGGCATCGTGCTGGCCGTCTGGTTTACCTTAGGCAAGATATACGGCTTCAGCAATGCTGAAACAGGTTGGACTTCCATCATGACCTCCGTTATTTTCTTTGGCGGCGTCCAATTGCTGACGGTCGGTGTATTGGGGCAATATGTCGGTATCTTGTTTGATGAGATCAAAGCGCGTCCGGAATATATTATCGACGAGAAGAAGAATTTCTAATCTGAATCTGGCTATTCGTTAATAAATACCCCATCGATCCAGATCGTAGCCTTTTGTCCTTTGAATTTGAGCAGGACATAATTCGGATCAGCCGGTCCTAACGGGAAGTGTGCGATAAACCATTCCTGCCAGAGCTCCTTTTTTATTTCAGCATCGGTAATTACCTCTACCTCTCCGGTTAATGCCACGCTATTGCCATTTTCGCTATAGCATAAGCCTGCTTTGGGATTCAGACGGAAATCTTTCGTTTTCAGAGAGTCGTTGCCGGTTGCCATCCAGACCACGGAATATCCTTCCGATTTGATTTTGCTCATGGGGACAGGGCGGGGATATCCTTCTTCGTTGACGGAAGTAATAACCACAACCTCGCAACGTTGCAATAACTGTTCTGCTTTTTCTTTCATAAGTTTCATATTTCAATGTTTTATTAGTTACGTGCAAATGTAGGGGTGGAACTGCCCTGCTCTATTGTAAAAAAACGACTTTTTCATTCCAGGTAAGTCAGCAAGACATCTTCGGGGATAGGGATCGATAGGAAAGAAGCCGGTGTATTGCCGGATAACAGCCGGATTTCCTTATTGAAGTGGGAGAGGTCGTAATAGCCCGCTTCAACGGCAATCGTAAGCAGGTTGTCCGGTACGCAATTTTTCAGCAGGTCGATGGTGTTTCTGAATTTCATGATCCGGCTGTATTCTTTTGGAGTATAGCCGGTATATGCTTTGAATTTGCGTTCGAAATGACGTTGGCAAATGCAGATTTCATCCATCAATTGCAGGATCGGGAGACGCCCTTTCGAGCGATTGATCTGCTGCACGGCGAACGGGATCTGAGGATCAATCTCATAGTTGTCTTTCAGGCGGTAGATAAGGAACCGTTCGATCAGGCAAATCTGCTGCTGTAAAGTCTGTGCTTCACATAATGATTCGGCAAACGAGTCTGTAAAGAGAAGCGTCAAGTCGTTGCAGCTTATCCTCTGGTTCGTAAATTCAGAGAGAGGCGGTTTGCAGAAAGCGGTTAACCCGCAAGGATGGAAACGGACTCCCAGCATGTGAACGCTCGGCGTGTTCGTGACCAACTCCGAGAAAGTAGTCATCGGACCGACGAAGAAGCAACGATAGGGTTGCATGACCGGCTGGTTCGTGCCGACACATTGTGCAGTGTCTCCAATGGAAAAGATAAAGTCGCAGCAACCGTCCGGCAATATTTTGAAGTACGTGCCGAGTTCGGTTTTTCCTTTGAATACCCAATATTTATCAATGTAGGCAGACAATAGTCTGCAAGGTTGATATTCCGTGTACATATTTTTCTTGTTTTAGCGCGTGGCGAACGGGTGGATTACCGAACAAATCTGGGTTACCAGCCTGCGGATATTTTCTCTCGCAAACTCCGGTTCCATTGCTTTCTCCATTGTGACTGGACCGGGTGTGATCGAGAATATTCCTTGGAAGCCGGCCCGGTTCATTTGAGCTGCATCTTCTATGCTTCCTGCAAGTACTATGACGGGAATATTTTGTTTCCGGGCCTCTTCCAAGATACCGGAAGGCACTTTCCCCATCACTGTTTGCCGATCAGCCCGTCCTTCACCGGTAAAGATCAGGTCGGCTCCCGTTATTCTCTTACCGAAGTCCAGCACGTCGAGCATCAGACGAATGCCCGGTTTCAACTCGGCATTCAGGAACGCAAGGAAACCTCCGCCCATTCCTCCGGCTGCCCCGGCTCCGGGGATATCCGAAATGTCTTTGCCAGTAGTCGACAGGATAACCCGTGAAAGTGCCTGCATACCGGTATCCAGTTCTTTGACCATCTTGGCATCGGCTCCCTTTTGCGAAGCGAAGACGTAAGCCGCCCCGTCAGACCCGCAGAAGGGATTGCGTACATCGCAGGCAATCGTGAAGCGGGCCTCCTTTAAAGCCGGATGTACGGCAGATGTATCGATGGAGGCTACCTGCGACATGATCCTGCCTCCTGTCCCCAACAGATTTCCCCGCTTGTCCAGGAAACGGAACCCTAAGGCTTGCAGCATGCCTAACCCTGCATCATTGGTGGCACTGCCGCCTATGCCCACGATAAAGTGGCGGCAACCTTGTTCGAGGGCGTCGAGAATCAGTTCTCCCGTCCCGTAAGTAGTCGTCAGCATCGGATTCCTTTTGTCTTCGGGAACCAAAGGCAAGCCGCTGACGGCTGCCATCTCGATCAGAGCTGTTTGCCCGTCGCCCGAAATACCGTACCGTCCCTGCACGAGCTCCATCAAAGGACCGTGTGCCGGCAGGGTCCGGTATTTCCCTTTTGTTGCGGAGGTGAGTATGTCTAACATTCCTTCGCCTCCGTCGGCGATCGGAAACAGCAAGGTCTCGCAATCGGGAAAGATCGTTTTGATACCTTCCATTACTGCACTTCCGGCTTCTTCCGAGGTCAGGCAGCCTTTAAAAGAGTCGATGGCTATTATTGCTTTATTCATTTTGTCTTATAATGCTTCAAATGGTTTGTGAGTTCAAATGTATCTAAAGTTTATGAGAAATGACGGATTTCCAGAGAGAAAACAAAGCAATAAATAGATGCTTATTGGGAACAATTAGGTTAGAAAGAATGTTCCTTAAATAGAATTCAACATAAAAACAACTGAAATATGAAAGCAAATATAGGATTGATCGGGCTTGCCGTGATGGGCGAGAACCTGGCGCTTAATATGGAGAGCAAAGGTTTCACGGTTGCCGTATATAACCGGAGCGTACCCGGCGAAGAGGGAGTCGTAGACCGTTTTATCAATGGCCGGGGCAAAAGCAAACGTTTTATCGGAACGCATTCGATTGAACAATTGGTCGACTCGGTGAAAAGTCCTCATATCATCATGATGATGGTCAAAGCGGGGCATCCTGTAGACGAGCTGATCTCGCAATTGCTCCCTTTCCTTTCGTCTGGCGATGTAATTGTCGACGGAGGCAATTCTGACTTCCACGACACGGAACGTCGTGTGAAGGAGTTGGAAAAGAAAGGGATCTATTTCGTCGGAACCGGAATTTCGGGAGGCGAGGAAGGAGCCTTGCACGGCCCGTCCGTGATGCCCGGAGGTTCGGTGGAAGCTTGGCCGCTGGTGAAAGACATCTTGCAGGGGATTTCCGCCAAGTTGGACGATGGTTCGCCTTGCTGCGAGTGGATCGGAGCGGGGGGAGCCGGCCATTTTGTGAAGATGGTGCACAACGGCATCGAATATGGTGATATGCAGCTTATTTCTGAAGCCTATTCGCTGTTGAAAAACCGGAAAGGATTGGACAACGATGCGATGGCCGTCGTCTTTGACGAATGGAACGGAGGGGAATTGGATAGTTTCCTGATCGAGATAACCGCCAATATTCTGCGTTTTCGTGACGAAGACGGAAAACCGTTGCTCGACAAGATATTGGATGTCGCCGGACAGAAGGGAACCGGCAAATGGAGCGCGATTGCAGCGATGGACGAGAATGATCCGCTGACGTTGATCACCGAAGCGGTTTACGCCCGCTTGCTCTCGGCCTTGTATCCCGAACGAATAAAGGCGGCAAGACTTTATAGTGGAAAGTTGAAAGTTGAAAGTGGAAAGTTATCAGACAACGCTCAACTTTCAACTTTCAACTTTCAACTTTCAATTGAGGACGTCCGTCAGGCACTATACGCAGCCAAGCTGATTTCCTATGCACAGGGATTCTCCTTGCTTCGCCACGCTTCCGAGCATTATGGTTGGGATTTGGATTACGGGACGATTGCCCGCATCTGGCGTAAGGGGTGTATCATCCGTTCCGTCTTCCTGCAAAAGATCACGGAGGCATACCGGAAGGACCCGGACTTGGAAAACCTGCTCTTCGATGACTTTTTCCACACTAAGATACAGGAGGCTCTTCCTGCCTGGCGCCGGGTTGTCGCCGAAGGTGCGCTGAGCGGTGTCGCCCTGCCTGCCATGAGTTCAGCTCTAAACTATTTTGATGGGTTGCGCACGCTGTATTCGGCAGCGAATATGATTCAGGCTCAACGCGACTATTTCGGCGCTCATACTTATGAACGTACCGATCGCGAACGTGGTCATTTCTTCCACACCAATTGGACTGGGGAAGGAGGCAATACGGTTTCGGGCACGTATAGCGTCTGATTCTACTGTTTTGGAACTTTCCGAAAACCTCAAAAATAGTTTTTGAAGCTTTCGTAGAGTTCCGCCATCCTCAAAAATGTTTTTTGAGGCTTTCAGAAAGTTCTGCCACCCTCAAAAATGTTTTTTGAGGCTTTCGGAAAGTTCTGCCACCCTCGAAAATGATTTTTGGGGCTTTCGGGAGTTCCGCTGCTTTAAAAAATGATTTTTGAGGTTTTCGGAAAGTTCTGACATCATTAAATTAAAAAAGCAAATGAAAACAGCAAGCAATCAATTATTAGTCATATTCGGAGCTTCCGGCGACCTGACGGGGCGGAAGCTCTTGCCCTCGCTCTACGAATTGCACGTTCGGGGCTTATTGCCGGAACGTTTCTGCATCTTGGGGGCGGCCCGTACGGAATATACGGATGACGAGTACCGCACTTTCGAAAAGGCGCATATCCGGGAATCCCTAAAAAACAAAGAGGTGGACGATGCCGAACTGGACAGTTTCCTCCGCCGTGTCTTTTACCTTGCGTTCGATTCGACCAATTCCGCCGGATACCATAAACTGAAAGATCGTATCCATCAGTTACGGCAAGAGCAGCAGTTGCCGGACAAGATCATCTATTATCTTGCCACGCCGCCGGTGATGTACGAGTTGATCCCGACCTGCCTGAAAGAAAACGGGATGAATGTTGCCGGAAGCGAGGATGGCTGGCGCCGCGTGATTGTGGAGAAGCCTTTCGGAACGAGCCTCGAATCGGCCGAACGGCTGAACAAGCATCTCATCCATATCTTCGATGAGAAGGAAATTTACCGTATCGACCATTATTTAGGAAAAGAGACAGTGCAGAATATCCTGGTTCTCCGTTTCTCCAACGGCATATTCGAACCATTGTGGAATCGTAATTATATCGACTCGATCGAGATCAGTGCCTCGGAAACACTTGGCGTGGAGAATCGCGGGAAATATTATGACGGGGCGGGAGCCTTGCGCGACATGATCCAGAACCACTTGATGCAACTGATGGCATTTACGGCGATGGAGTCGCCTTCGGTGTTCGACCCGGAGCCGATCCGTGACGAGATCGTGAAGGTGTTCCGTGCTTTGCGTCCGTATAAGACGCATGGTATGGATGATCTGATTGTGCGTGGCCAGTACGATGGCTATCGGGAAGAGAAGAATGTGGCGCCTGACTCCACCACGGAGACTTACGTCGCTATGAAAATGTTTATCGATAACTGGCGCTGGAGCGATGTCCCGTTCTATATCTTTACTGGGAAGAAATTACCGGAAAAGAGTTCGGAGATCGTAGTGAACTTCAAGTCCACTCCTCACCAGCTTTTCGCCGGACAATGTTCGGGAGGCTCCTGTAATAAACTGATTATCCGTATCCAACCGGACGAGAGCATCACGCTGAAGTTTGGTCTGAAAATGCCGGGAGCCGGTTTCACGGTGAAGCAGGTGGGTATGGATTTTCGCTATGATTCGCTTTCGAAGAACTATCTGCCCGATGCCTATGAGCGTCTGTTGCTTGATGCCATGTTGGGCGATTCGACTTTGTATGCCCGTAGCGACGCTTTGGAGGCAAGCTGGCGGCTGATCGACCCGATCCTTCATCATTGGAAGGAGGAGGGTGCGAAGAACCTGTTCTTCTACGCCCCAGGTGAAGACGGCCCGATCGAAAAGGCCAAGTTGGGGATGACACCGAAGGATTGCCCTTGCCAAAGTTGTCAATGATAAAAAAGGATGATTATGATCATAGAGAATTTTAAAGATGATAAAGAGGCCCTCCGGGCAATGACCGGAGAGCTTGTCCGGTATATGGACCGGAAAGATGACGGCCTGCCTTTCAACCTCGCTTTGTCGGGAGGAGGGACGGCACAGAAGATGTTCGCTCTTTGGGTGGATGAATATAAGGATAAGATCGACTGGGATGCGATCCGTTTCTTTTGGGTCGATGAACGATGTGTTCCGCCAACTGACCCGGACAGTAATTATGGACATGCAAACGAGCTTTTGTTCAAGCCGCTGCATATACCCGCCGGTCATGTGCACCGCATTCATGGAGAAGTGGAACCTGGTACGGAAGCGATGCGTTATTCGCGTGTCGTGAAAGAGTATCTGCCCCGGCACGGGCAATTACCCTATTTTGATTGCGTCATCCTGGGTATCGGAGGTGATGCGCATACTGCGTCCATTTTTCTGGATACCTTGCCGCTGTTGACGGACAGCCGTAATTACGCCGTTTCCCAACATCCCGAATCCCATCAGTTCCGTATCACGATGACCGGCCCGCTGATCCTGAACGATTCGCCGTTGCTGGTCCCGGTCTTGGGGACGGGAAAGAAAGAGATGCTCGAAGAGTTGAAAAAAGGCTATTCGGCAACCCATCCTACGCCTGCCGCCTATATCCTTACTCATGCGGTAGAGGCGTTTGTATACACGACCTTATGATAAGGTAGGGTGGAGTGAGAATAAAAAAGAGGTTCAACTGCAAAAAATGATGCTGCTGAACCTCTTTTTTTATTGTAATTTATTATTTCGATGTTTTCATCGAGAGCTTTTCCAAGAAGTAAACGATGGCGTAGCCTAAAACCATCAGGCCGACAGCTTCCCAAACAAGTTGATTCGGCATGATGTTGGCTTCGACTAAAGGCTTTACAACGCCATGACTGTCTGTATAAGTCTCGATCGTTTCCTTCCAAGGCCAAACCTTGTTTAGCGAACCGAGCATAAAACCGGCCAATACGGAGATCGTAATGTCGTGGAACCGGCGGAGAGCGAACGAAAGTACACGGGAGAAACTGGTGATACCGATTGCCGCACCGCAGATAAACACTAACATTACGGGAATATTGAATGTCTTTACCGCCTCCATGATATAAAAATATTTGCCTAACAGCACTAGGATGAAACTACCCGATATACCCGGCAGGATCATGGCACAGATGGCTATCGCTCCGCAAAGGAAGATAAAGAACAGGTTGGAAGGTGTCTCGGCTGGTGTCGCAACCGTTATGTAGAATGCAATAACGATCCCGATGATATAACTCAGGATCGTTTTCCAATCCCATTTCTTGATATCTTTGGAAACGAACCAGGTGGAAGCAAGTACCAATCCGAAGAAGAAGGACCAGACCAGAATAGGGTGGTCTGTCAACAGCCAGGTGATGATTTTTGCCAACGAGAAGATACTGATCCCGATCCCTGCAATGATGGATAGCAGGAAGTTGGCATTGATTGCCTTCCAGAACGCCGCGATTTTTCCGGTAAAAAGCAGTTTGAGACTGGCTCCGTTAATACTTTTGATCGAGTCGATCAACTCTTCATAGATTCCGACAATGAAGGCGATGGTCCCGCCTGATACGCCAGGCACGACGTCTGCCGCACCCATACCCATGCCTTTTAGAACTAAGAGGCCGTAGTCTTTTAGATTTCTTTTCATGTTTAATTATTATTATCCTTATTCTTGAGGAATTCTTTCACCAGGTCTTCCGGTGGAATATGTTTACTGCCGATACGCTCGACTATCCCTTCATAACTGAGCCCGGCATTTTTTAGATAATCGAGCAATTCTTCGGGAGATGTCTGCCTGTAGTGCTCACCGAAATGTTTCATATCTCCTTTTGCCAGATATGCCATTGCCATATGAAGATGCATATAAGGCATTTCCGGACTGCCTTCCAACACTTTTTTATAGTATTGCAAGGCTTTGTCGATATCTCCTTTCATAAACAAATATTGGCCGGCACGGTATAAGCTCTCGAAGTCTTCTTGCTGCTTGTCTTCCACTTGGTCGAGGGCGGTGAAAAGGCGTTCAGTCGCTTCCATAGCTTTGTGTTCGTCTCCGTTTTCCAGATATGTAAGGGCCAGTAAGGAAAGGATGCGGATGTTCTTCGGGAATAGCCTGGACGCTTGCATCAGGGCATCAGAGGCTTCTTTTTCACGTCCTGTTTCGACACAACATCGGATATAATTGATATAAGTGCTTGAATCTTCCAGTTGACGGTTCTGTCTTAGTAGCTCTTTTAGCAAAACATAAGCCTTTTCGTAGTTCTCCAGCTTAACGTAGCATTCGGCAAGCAGGGGGGTGATGCGAATGTGGATCTCGTCGGTCGTTGCAATATCATTATATACCTCGATTGCCTTCTCGTAATCCCGACAGAATTTATCTATTTCATCCCCTTCCAACGTTCCGTCCGGGATATGAATATTCTTCGGGTCAATATCTATATGATCAAACAAATGGTGGTGCATGAAATAATGGTAGCTCTGCTCCGACTCTTTCGGCATCGGCAGATACTCGTCCAAATTGAACGTAACCACGTTACGGAAAGAAACGCCTTCTTCCCGGTGCATCCTCACCAACTCTTGATACAACTTGATCGGGGAAACCCCGGTCGCCAAACCTAAAACGCACTTTTCACTGCTAGCCGCTTTCGTTTGTACCAAATCCACAATCTCACGGGCAACGGCCTTCACAGCCTCGTCCGCTGTTTCATAAATCTGAACAGGAATCTTTTCGAACCTGTTGGCTCCCTCGCCCTTAGCGATGTAGTTTTTAGTAATCATCATATTTTATCTCTAATTTTCCTCTATTAATAAAGCGAGTACTCGCATTCCGTGTCATCATACAAATGTTCCATGACCATCATTAACGTACCCAATATCGCTGAATAAACACCCAAATTACTCATCTTCAACTCACAATGTCCTCGCATTCGAGCCAATGCGTACTTGTTTATCGCTTGTTGAACCGGAACCAGCATCAAATCGCCCGCTTGCACGATCTCCCCACCGATGACTACCATGTCCGGGTTAAACAAATGTACCATCGTGGCTATTCCCTCTCCCAACTTCTCTCCCGCACGATGCAAGAGGTCGATAGCCGAAATATCATCTTTCCGGGCCGCCTCGATAATCTCTTGTAACGGCTTACCAGCCACCTTCTCTATAGCCCGTCCCGAAGACACGGTTTCCAAGCAACCGATCTTTCCGCAATGACATGGAGCCTCCAGCCCTGAAATACGGATATGCCCGAACTCTCCCGCCATGCCAATTCCCCCGCGATATAATTTCGAGTTCAGGATCATCCCCAAACCGATACACTCGTTCACGCTAATACACAAAACGTTATTCACGTCTTTGGCTACCCCGAACGTGTGTTCCGCCATGGCCATCACGTTAGAATCGTTATCAATAAATACCGGGATTTGCAGCATTTCCTCCAAAATACTCTTTATCCCCGGTTGTTCATACGTCAAATAAGTATATGAAGTTCCCTCCCGATCGATCAATCCCGGAAGAGCGAAACCCGCCATCTTGATCTTTGCCCGATCAACGTTCAATCGCCCAATCGTCTCGTCAATCTTCTCCCGCACGTAACGGAGAGTCGCCTCATCATCCTGCTCTTCCAAAATCGAGGGATATTCCAGAATACCCTCAATCGGCTCATTCTTCAAATTAAAGATAGCCACCCGCAGGTACTCCCGACCAATATCCACTCCTAATATATACGCAGCATCCGGATTTAATGAAAACACGTGAGGACGTTTACCCCCGATCGAATTTCCGCATCCCCGGTCAATCACCCATCCCTCTTCTATCAACTCTTCGATCATGCGACTAACCGTCGGCGTGGTCACGTTTGTCAGGCGACAAATCTCAGGCTTGGACAACTCTCCCATCCGGTAAAGGAAACCGATAATTGCTTTCTTCTGCAAGTACCGTTTCTCTTTCAATCCCGGTAGTGAACCTTTATTTATGGTATTCGAGTCATTCATAGCTCTCCGTTTTTCAAAAAGAATCGTGTTTATTTCATCACAAATATACGAATACTTTCTAAAATATTTACGTAAGTCACACTAAAAATGAAAAATATTTTCATTACAAACTCTATTTTATAAAATTACATTCCCCAAACGAGTACTTGAAAATAAAAAAAGTGTATTTTTACAAATCAACCATTAAAAGGGGATTTAGCGACTATGGTAACAAAATTGGAAATACAAAAACACTTGAAATACCTGAAAAACGGGGCAAGTAAAAAGTTCATCGAACTATTCAACAACTTCGACGAAGAAGATTTGTGTGACCGTAAAAATTTCACCGGACACATCACGGCAAGCGGAACGATCATCCACATTCCCACTCGTGAAGTCCTGTTACTACATCACAAGACCCTTGATAAATGGCATATTCCCGGTGGCCACGTAGACCTCGACGATGATTCTCTCTTCGAAGCTGCATTACGGGAAGTGGAAGAAGAAACCGGACTGACAGCCGAACAACTGATTCCTATCAACCTCATTAAAAATAAAGCCTATTGCGTTGAGATCAATTCCCACCCGATTCCACGTAACGAGAAGAAAAACGAAGATCAGCACTATCATCACGATTTTCGTTTCGTGTTCGCGTATACCGGGAATAAACGTATACACATAGACTTGAACGAAAGCCTCGATTACAAATGGCTTTCTATTGACGATCCCTACCTGCAAGAGATCATGACAACTCCCGAAACACTCGATTCTATTTTACTGGAAGGACTGGAAAGTTACGAACAATCCATTAAACTGGTTCGCCATAACGATTACCTCGTAACACCCCTAGCCAGCTATTTGTTTCGATTAGGTCAACACCATTACGACCGGGGCAACTGGGAATCTGCGGAACAGATGTTCCGTCGCTCTGTTTCCGCTTACGAGGAAACGTACGACGACGAGTACGAGACACCGCCATCCATTCTGACCGCTTGCTGGAACTTGGCTACCGTCTACGAAAAAACAAATCGTCATTCTCAGAAATTACAAGCACTTGAAAAAGGCCTAAACTTTGCCAAGGAATTCTCCCGTCTCGACGAGAACTTCCTTCCCGAAATCTCCGAGTTCACGGAACGGATTGATGCCTCCCGTCATTCCACGGGACAACTATAACATCCCTCCCCTTCGAACTCGATTTCCACGGTCAGGTGATCTATGCCCGCCTCCTTCAACCGATCCACGGCATCATGTTTCACCCGGATGGCATCCGCCCGGGAAATATCATCTGCCACAATCAGGTGGGCCGAAGCGATATTCCTTTCCCCGTCCAGCGTCCACACGTGCAGGTCATGCACGTCCTTCACGTTCGGCACCTCCAGTAAAATGGCCTTTATCTTATCCTCCGGCATGTGTTCCGGCGTAGCTTGCAAAAGGATTCTGAAAATTGCGTACAAATTCCGACACACGTTCGTCAGAATAAACACCCCGATACCGACCGAAAGTAGCGGGTCGATAAAATACCATCCCGTGTAACGAATAATCACGCTACCGATCAACACGGCCACCCATCCCAGCACGTCCTCCAACAAATGCAACATCACGGCCCGCTGGCTGATCGAATTTCCTTTCATCAACCGCAAGGCAGCGAACCCGTTCACGACAAGTCCCGCCACCGCCAACCACATCATCCCGGAGTAATTCACCTCCGCGGGATGAAATAGACGGGGAATCGTCTCCATGAACACGAAGATCGACCCTACCAGCAACACGATCGAATTGATTAACGCCCCCAGCGTCGAAAATCGTTTATACCCGTAAGTAAATGTCACGGTCCTCTTCTTTCTCGAATAACGTTCCAGAAAATAAGAAACCCCGATAGAAAAAGCATCCCCGAAATCATGTACCGCATCGGAAATAATAGCCACCGAATTGGTCCATATTCCCCCGACAATCTCGATAACGGCAAATCCCAGATTCAGGAAAAAAGCGATACCCAAATTTTTTGTACTCTCTCCATGAGCGTGTTGATGCCCGGCATGTGAATGATCGTGTCCCATAATTACATTCTTTAATAACAAAAATACTCATTTTACGAAAGAAAGTTTCATTCCTATCTAATAAAAATCTATCTTTGCCCCTCGAAAAAGTGGAAAGATTTGGCTGATTGCAACCACAGAAAAAAATTGCTAAAATGCATATACTTCTGAATTCAACCATCCATTGCCTTTCCCGTAATATAATTAACCGATTGGATATTGATTGCGTATAGTACATTTTCAATTTTCAATTTTCAATTTTCAATTTTCAATTAAATTATGGGATATTTATTTACTTCAGAGTCTGTATCGGAAGGGCATCCTGATAAGGTTGCCGATCAGATTTCGGATGCAGTGCTCGACCGGATTCTGGCGTTCGACCCGGAAGCAAAAGTAGCCTGTGAAACTTTGGTGACAACCGGACAAACTGTCATTGCAGGCGAGATTAAAACAAAGACTTATGTAGACGTGCAGCAAGTGGCCCGTGAAGTGATCAATGAGATCGGCTACACCAAGAGTGAGTATATGTTCGACGGAAATAGTTGCGGGGTATTTTCTGCGATCCACGAACAATCGCCGGATATCAACCGGGGAGTGGTGCGTGAAGATCCGATGGAACAGGGGGCCGGTGATCAGGGGATGATGTTCGGTTATGCCTGTAACGAGACCGATAATTATATGCCGTTGTCCCTGGAATTAGCCCATCTTTTACTGAAAGAATTGGCTCAAATCCGGAAAGAGGGTCAGTTGATGCAATATCTGCGTCCCGATTCGAAATCACAGGTGACCATTGAATACGGTGATGAAGGGAAACCGGTCCGTATACATACGATTGTCATTTCTACCCAGCATGACGATTTCATCAAGCCGGCCAACGAAACGCCGGAAGCCCAGCTGAAAGCCGACAAGGCTATGGTGGAATGGATCAGAAAAGATATCGTCGATATTCTGCTGCCCCGGGTAAAGGCCCTGTTGCCAAAACGGGTACAGGCTTTATTCGATAAAAATGTCATTCTTTTTGTCAACCCGACCGGTAAATTTGTGATCGGAGGTCCTCATGGAGATACAGGGCTGACAGGGCGTAAGATTATCGTCGATACCTACGGGGGGAAAGGAGCCCACGGTGGGGGAGCTTTCTCCGGAAAAGACCCTTCGAAAGTCGACCGGTCTGCTGCCTATGCTGCCCGTCATATCGCTAAAAATATGGTAGCAGCGGGGATAGCCGACGAGATCCTGATCCAGATTTCCTATGCGATCGGCGTTGCCCGTCCTGTAGGAGTGTATGTGAATACTTACGGTACTTCGAAAGTCAGTTTAACGGATGCAGAGATTGCCGGGAAAGTCAGCGAGATTTTCGACCTTCGTCCGAGGGCTATCGAAGAACGCTTGAAATTATGTAATCCGATTTATCAGGAGACTGCCAGTTATGGACACATGGGACGCAAACCCGAAGTAGTGAAAAAAGTGTTCACTTCGAATTATTGGCCTACGGTTGAGAAAGAAGTGGAACTTTTTACCTGGGAAAAACTGGACTATGTCGATGAAATAAAGCGGGTATTCAAAGAGTTTAAGAAACCGCTCTCATAAGAGAGGTGTCTCTGGACATTGAAGTTGTAATTTGAACTGTGTCAGCGAAGAAAAAGAATAAAGTATGGACTTTGCTGACACAGTTTTTCAAAAGAATTTGGAATATAAATTGGAAAATCTATTATTAATCCTTTATTTTGTTCGGTAAAACGACGGAAGACACTGTGAGCGAACAGAAAGATTTTTTGCAGCGCTTTAACTTGAAAGACGAACAAGCTTATCATAAACTCTTTCAGCAATTTTATAGTTACCTTGTCCTTTTTGCGGAACGCAGAGTGGAAAACCACAAGGTGGCTGAAGATATCGTGCAGGAAATCTTTATCAATATCTGGGAAAGTAACAAACAATACAATTCTATCAACGGATTTAAAGCTTATTTGTACGAAGCCGTCTCGAACCGTTGTGCAGATTACTGGAAACACCGGGCAGTCGAAGAAAAATACATGGCACATGTGCTTTATGAACAAAAACTACCCGATTTTTCAGTGCAAGAGGAAGAAATATTGCGGGAGTTGTACGCAGCCATCGGTGAATTGCCGCAACGTAGCCAGGAGGTCATTCTTTTATCTTTAGAGGGTAAGAAAAATCAGGAAATAGCCCAACTGCTGAATCTGTCTGTGCTTACTGTCAAAACCCATAAGAAGAATGCTTTCCGTTATTTAAAAAATCGACTGCAAAATCTGGTGCTGTTAGTTATGATTATACAGATTTCTAAAAAGATATCCTGCCATAATGTTTCCGGCTAACCGGTAAGTTATGACAGGATCTGATGTTTTATTCGGCTTGAAGTTCTATTTCTTATTTTACCTGAGCCGGCATCGGAAGGGGGGGTCTGTCCGATACGGTATAGTCGGCCGGTAGTTCATATTGGTCATGTTCAAGGAAGTGATTGACCGCCTTTCCCATGCCCGCGGAGCTATATTCATATACATTCAGGCGGAACAAAAGATATTGTACAATAGCATACCGGGAAGCAACATTGAAATAAGGTACGTTGTTTATCATACAACTCTCTTCTTCACAATGGGAGACAAATGCTTTCTTCTCTGTGTCACTGATACATCCATAACAGCAGGTTTCAATACTTCGCTATAACGATCTGTGTTTCCATTTAAAAAACTCCAGTAATACTGTGGAAAATTAATCAGTGCCGCATTTATAGGTAGCCCCAGATTATAACAATATAGCCTGCAATTTCTATAATTATTTATTAAAGTTTTATCTTCAGTAGTAAACAACTGTTCGGTAGACCATTCGTCTCCCAGTTTTCCGATAGCGTGTCCACCGACTTCATGCAGGAAAATGTTGGTAAATCCTCCCGGTAGTTGCGCATCTCTGTTCAGGGGAACATAACTGACTGTCCTGTAATCGGTATCATTCTTATCAGTCGGGTCGCCATACCAATAGGTTGAGCCTCCATAACGTTC
>ENA-ORTG01002385-ORTG01002385.1-human-gut-metagenome-genome-assembly--contig:-NODE-2385-length-15090-cov-26.070103_pt1 | contig 15090 bp, 21 predicted proteins | sample MGYA00241906_ERZ509176 | MGnify/ENA primary metagenome ERZ509176 (study PRJEB26280, sample SAMEA2338811) | human gut metagenome | biome: human gut; feature: human-associated habitat; material: faeces...
GAAGATACACTATTATTAATAGTAGTATCAGCTTGAGTTCTATCAAGTATCTCTTGAGCTAAATCATCAGCTACTTCTTGAATACTTCCTTCAATAGCTGTAGTATCAAATGAGCCTGATAAAGCATCCCAACCATCTTCAGTCCATACTACATTAGTACCAGCATCATAATGCTTACCACCTAAATTAAATGCATTAGTAATATTATATACATCACCAACTACATTATTATCTTTAGGTAGAGCTTCAAATGTACTAGATCCTTTTACTTTATAAGCACCAGATAGTTTAGCATCTACTTGTGCTTTAGTATAAGTATCAGACTTATCTGCTTTTAATGCTAATGCGGCATTAGTTGCAGCAGTATGATCTGTAATCTTATTATCAAGTTCTTCTTCTTTAGCCTTAGCTCTGTTAGTTTCTACTAAGATAGCTGCGTTTCTATCACTAACTTCTGTATCAATAGCTTCTTTTCTATCTTGTATCTCTTTGTTTATAGCATTAGTATGTTGAGTATCTATCTAAGTAGATCTATCAATTTCATTCTGTAAGTTAGTACTAATAGTCTATTCAGCAGATTCAGCTCTATTCTTCTCAGTAGCTATATCGTTGCCTAATTTAGTTTCAGCAGCACGAGCAGTAGCGGCTTCTTTATCTATATTACTTTGTAAAGTAGCTAAAGACTGTTCCAATGAATCTGAATCAATAGCAATACTAATCGTATTATCTTCACTAATACTAACATCTTTACCCGGCTTTAACTTATTAATTAAGTCATTATAATCACCAGATGTAGCTACTGGTTTAAAATCTGGTTTGTTAGTAATATTATCCCATTGTACAGCTAGATCACCAGATGCACTAATTACATTAGTTTCTTGATCAATTTCAATGTTCAAACCTGCAATGAGTTTCTTCTAATACTTTGCACGTATATCAGCAAAGGTATCAATCATCTCAGTATGAAGTTCCTATAACTGATGTTGTTTAACAAAGTCTAAGAAGTCTTTAGATGTAATAATACCAGCAGAACTTGTAGAAGCTACTGGTATTGAAACGGTTTTGTTACTTCCATCATACTTAAACATTACCATAGTAATGTCATTAGGATTAGAAGTATTAAATTGTACATCCTTTATTACATCTTTTATTTCTTCATCATCTACTTTACTATCTACATCTCCAGCATCTGCTTTATTATTAAGTAGATTATTTATCTATGTTTTAGTATAGTAGTTGCTAAGGTCAGGTGTACTACCAGAGGCAGCTAGCCTTACCCATTCGGTTCCATTGAAATATTTAATGCTACCACCATAAGGATTATCAGATAAGTCAACCCAATAGTCTATTTCTTCTGGATTAGGTTGAACAGACGTTGCAAAAAATATTATCCTATTCGTTACCATATGTATTTGTTATATTAAGCTGCTGGAGTTTCTAATGCAGCAACTCTTGTAGTTAATGCGTCAATTAAATCTTTTAAAGCTTTGCCTTGAGCAGCAGCTAAAGCTTCTGTAGTACTAGTACTTGTTAAAGTGTTATTTATAGTCACTTTAGTATCTGCTGTAGGAGGTGTATATCCTAATGCACTAGTCACATTAGCTTTACTAAGACTAATTGTACCGTTACTATAAGAAATATTTGCTCCTACCTTTACTCCACCAATAATTTCAGCTGTAGCTGTTGGTAAAACATATTTATTTGCTTGTGCAGCAATACCATCTAGTTTAGTTTTATATGCATCAGTAAAGTCATTACTGGATAGTTCTTTTCCTTCTACCTTATCTACTTTACCTGATTCAAGTGCAGCAATCTTAGCACTCTGATCATTATCTGTATCATCATTTATTGGTAGCCATTTGCTACTACCTGCATAATACTTAATTACATTACCTTTTGGATCTGCTGCTAAGTCAACCCAGTAATCAAACTCTTTAGGATTTGGAGCTATATAACTTCTTGTTATTCTTGTCATATACGTATATTTTAATTATTAATTCTAATGTATTACAAACTGTAATAACTTATGAGTTCCAGTAGGATCACTTATATTTAAAGATACTCTAGCCTATCTAGTAGCATTAGTATCATTAGGATCTAATGTAATATCTATTCTATCCTACTTTACATCTATGTGCACATAATCTGATGAACTAAATCCTTTTATAATATACAGAGTACGATTAATATCAATAGATACAGTTTCACCAGACTTAATAAATCTATGTGGAGTAAGATTCCAAGCATTAACTACTTCAGGAATAATTGTTCTTGCTTTATTATCCACATATAATATATTATATAAAATAGTTTCTTTTTCCATAACGCATTTTAAGGCGTTTTAAGCCATTTTCTTTATTAAATGAACAACTCATCCATTAAACTCTAAAAGCTTCTTAGAAGAGTCCTTAGGTACGTAACAATCAATGTGACTCCACCCGTCTGTATTAGCTTCTAATCTAATAGGATATTCAAATAATTCAGCATTCTATCTTACTATATTATTTACTGTATTACTATCTAAATCCTTTACATTAAAATCTATCGCTTTACCGAAACAGTGTGCAGATAAGTAAATACTACTTTTACTCTTTACTAACTAACACATATTACAACGCAATCCTCTCTATGAGAATTGCCCACCTGCTTTCCAAGTATTAATGGTAATAGGTTTATTGAATATCTTAGTACGTAGTATATACAAAGTACTAAGTAATTCAGTACTTATAAACTACCATGAAGATTCACCAAACTTGGAGTAGCAATGAGGGCATACTAATTCACTTACTTCAAAATAAGGTTTTAATTTATCTATTAATTCATTTCTGTCCATACTTCGCTATTTAATATTTCATTTAACTCATTGTTGTCGTAACGGTAGCTAAGTGATGATTATATTACAAGGACCGACAATATTACCGTTTCTGAATGACAGATTACCTTTTACAGTTTCCAATGGCGGAATATCATAGGTTCCGTCTGATGTGATATTGACTAATTTCACATCAGCACTATATCCCCAGTATAATTCCTGACCGTCAACTATACCTTTCACTTCCACTTTCATTCCTGGGAAATTTTTTGTTTGGTCAGGAATGTAGCATTTTACTGTATCGTTCAGTGTAGCAAATCTAGTTATGACAAATGAGGTGCTTGTTATAATTATATCAGCATTTACAGAGGGATGCGGTATCCAGTCATTAAAATTTACCGCATAAACATCTACAGGCTTTGACATATCGTCTCTATCAATTTCTCTCTCATCTACGATAACTCCTCTGTCATCAACATCATATTGCAATACTTTGTTGCCCAAGATATGGCGCATTGTTATTATTTTCATTTCTTTCTCTATTTCTATACATATTATCTACTAATAAATCAGCTATAACATTTATACCTAACTATTTACTATCGCTGATTAATTGTTCCTACATTACTACTAGGAGCATCTAATAGATGCCCTCTAGTAGTTCTCTATCACTCAGCTGTTTGATCTGATTGTGTAATTGATTGTTCATTCTTAATACTGTTTAAAGCATCTATAAAGAAAGGAGTGCCATATTGATTAGCATATTTAGCTATTAACTCTATTTCTAGATCATTATAATCTTCCTCACCTGTAGAATTATATATTTTTAATGCTAAAGCGTGACCATCTATACCTTGCGCAGTCTTGTATAAACCGTTAGCTAACTCTTTAGATATATCTAATATAATAGGTGTTGTTTTATCTAAAGTATCGTACACTTTAAATTTCTTAAAATCAATATTCATAATAAATACTATTTAAAATTATTGTCCTGCATAATCTGTTTCTACCCATCTAAAACTTGGATAATTAGTAACTAAGAATCCCATAGAGTTACCTGGATATAAATATACAGATTGATTTACAGTATTATTTGGTCTAAAGTAACCAGATATAGTAACACCAGAAGTATCTGGGTGAATCATAATTCTAACATGTATTGCAAAGTATGTAGGTAAGCTATTGTACCCAAACATACTAGCTACTGCATTAGCATTTGGAAGGTTAACGGTATATTCTCTATTGGCTCTAATCATTATTATATTACCTTTACTCATATCTAATTTATAAGTACTACCGGTAATACTTACTACATTTAAAGTATCTCCGTATACAGCAGCTGCTCTTACTGCCGCATTTGGTGAATATAATGCATAATTTTTAGTACCATTTGCAACATCTACATATAAACCATAATTAGCTGAATCGAAACCATAAGCCGTAGAAGCATTGTAATTATGATTTACAAATCTACCTGTGGCTGTAAAAGCACCACCAACTGTAGCAGGAACAGTATCGCTACCTATCATAACATACGATGTACTATTACCAACTCTAATGAAATCTGGATTTATACTGAGACCACCACCAGAACCACTTGCTGTTGCACTACTACCAATATGATTTCCACTTATTTCAAATCCAGCAATCTGACCACTATTTATTTTTACAGAACTAAAATTACCACCAGATGCATTTACAGTACCATTAAATGTACCAGAGGTAGCTGTTATGCTACCAGTAATATTAACGTCTGTACAAACAAACCTACCAGTATTACTATTCATAGATAGTTTACCATTGCTAGAAGTGAATATATTATTACTAAAACTAAATTCACCAAGTTTAGCGTTATTAGCTAATAAGTTGTTTACAGTTAAAGTATTATTCTTACTAGCCTATTGCCAATATGAACTACTTGATGATGGAGTTTGATTAGTATTAGTAGACTTAGCCAAATATGTATTACCAGCATACTGAACATAATCTACAACTGTCATATTTTGGTAATTCTCATACTTAGTATACTCACTACTATTCATTGCTGTAGTTGCAGCTGCTTTATAATAAGTAACTCCAGTTTTCCAATAACCGCAATCACGCATAATGGTATAACTACTATCAGCATCAGATCCATTCGTACCATCATATACTACAGGAGCTTCATAACTGATTACAGTCCACTGACTATCAGGTGAAGGAGTAGTATCTGTACAGAAACCAAACCAGAATTTAGTAGCATACGTATCTGAAGCCCAGCTTGCAGTATAAGAGGATTGATTAGAACTAGAAGAAGATACTTTATTCCAACTACTACCACTATAACGATATACAGCAAAATAACCATAAGCCTAAGATGTTACACCACTGCTATTAGTTTTAATAGCTCTAAGAGTACAACTAGTAGTTTGCAAATACCCTAAACTTGATCTAATAGATGCTGGAGCACCACTCATAGTAATACTATATCCATCTGCTCCATCAGATCCATCTGATCCATCTTGTCCCGGATCTCCTTGATCTCCTTTATCTCCCCACTTAGACCACAATGCGCCAGTCTTCCAAGCCTACCATTTACTATTTTCCTTCTTTCTAGTCCATACATATTCATATTTAATAGCATCTGTAGGACCAGTTGGACTATCAGTCCATCCGTCTGGTACATAATCGTCTTGTTGATATTCACTAGAGTCCACATTAGCTGGTGGATAATACTAACCACCTGGAGCTAAACTAGTACCACCAACATAGTTAGAAAATCTCCTATAGATGTACTCGTATCCATCACCATCTTTACCTCTTTCTGAGTATCTAGACCATATACCAGGAGTTGACCAATCACCCCATTTCTAAGTAGACTTATCTAGGTATCTTTGAGATACCCATTCATACATTAATGATGCGGTAACACCAGAAGGATGATTTGTCCAACCAGAAGGTATATGACCAGCTTGATTTACACTAGCAGGAGTAGAAGGTTGAGATCCATCTGCATTCCTAGTATAAATAAATTCAATACTATTACCATCTTTACCATCCTCACCATCAGCACCAGTAAGACGTATAAGATTAGACCATGCCGTTAAAGTACCATCTGGATTAGCAAATCGTTGAATCTACCATACGTACTCACCATCTCCTGGTACTAACTCACTATTAGTAGACCAACCTGAAGCAGCTGCATCTGTAGGAATAGATGGTTTAGTAGCAGATATCTTCCATCTATATTGATAATGACCACCCGATAAACCTTGTTCACCCCAATTAGACCATAGTGCTGGTGTACTAAAGTTAGACCATACTCCATCAGTACGTACACGTTTACAAGTCCACTCTGCTTTATAATCCTCATTTACTCCCTTTGGATCATCAGACCAATTATAGTCTTTAGAACCACCATTAGATATAGTTGGAATATAGTCATTCTATTGAATAGATGAAGGAGTTTGTGGTACTCTATCAACGTCAGCAGTACGAGTAAATATATATTCATACCCATCACCATCCATACCTTTTTCACCCCACTTGGACCACAACACTGGTTGTGTAAATTCTCCCCATACACCTTCTCCAATTTTAGCAGCTTTCTTTTCACGTTGTGATACCCACTCATACATTTTCTCTTTAGATACTCCTTGAGGACTATCTGACCAACCGAATGGTATGTAATCGTCTTGCTAAGATGTATCCGGTTTATCAGGAGCTTCGTTAACACTAGTTACTTGATAAATAAATTCAAGTTTAGTACCATCAGAACCGTCTTCACCTGTTTCCCCAGTAAGTCTAATAGGATCTGTCCAACCAGATAATGATTTATCTGGATATACAGTAGCTTGAATCATCCAAGTAAATACTTCCTTACTTTCTCTATTAGGTGGATACATGTACCAAGTATAGTTATCATCAGCAGGTGGTATCTAAGAACTAGTAGGTTTAGGAGGTTTTATACTAGAGTTAGTATAACAGAACACTGTATACTGACCATCTTTACCAGCTACAGAAGCACCTCTAAATCTATTAGGATCGCCCCATTGCACATCAGGATCATCTACTTTACGGGCACTTTTAGTAGACATCCAAATAGCAGATGCAGTATAATTTCTATGCCATCCATAGGAAGTACCATCTCCAACAGGTCTATCAGGAGTAGCATCATTATCATTATATGTTACCCATAAACTATTACCTTCTAGCTAGTACGATAGATTGAACTCTCTATTGAATATAGCAGTACCTTCACAATGAATATAAATAAGTAACTTCATATCGTGAATATTGGTAATCTTAGTAATAGTAAACTTACCATTATCTACTCTACATTCAATACCATTAGATTCCCAAGTACAGAAGAATGTATCTCTGTCTACTACAGTATTATATGTTAAAGCTGTCTTACCTCTCCACGCCTGTACTTCAAATGTAAATTGTTCTTGTTGTTGATAATCTGTTATGATATTGAATTCGTTATCAACAATTATACTACCTTCTGTTCTAGTAAGAGATACTGAATAAGCATCCTGACCATGTAAGTCTTCCATCTATTCAGGAGTAAATTGTACATATGCATCAGTAAGATAAATATTACTAATATATGCACCATTACCAGTAAGATTACCATCATTAGGAGCACCAGGTATATTTAAACCATCTAATAAACCAAATTGTGATGCTATATTTTTAGATGGATTAATATGCCAAGTATTTACTTTCTTTAAATATCTCTTATACTGTCTAGTAGAGTAAGCACTATCTTGTCTAGTTTCATCAGTAAAGTTACCATAAACAGCAAACTTCATTGACTTACAAGGATGCTATGTAGTACCTTGTTTCAATGAATACCTAAACTGTTTACCTCTAGCATCTAGTACTTCTATAGGTGTAAAATAAGCTGTAGAGAATCCTTGTACTTTATCAAACCCACAATCGTCAGTACCAGTTTCAGTATTATTAACTCCATCAAAATTATGGAATATACCTCTACATATATCATTTACATGTATACCACTATATTCACCTTCTTCTAGTTTCAATGTAACTATTTGATTAACTAAGTCTACATCTTCAATAGTACCAAATGCTATTGAATTCCATAGTTCACCACTTACTACATCTATTTTATTAAATCTTAATTCTGGTACTTCTAAGAACTCTCTAAGAATAAGGCTGGTCATTTCTCCTCTACCATCTTTATCTATCTGAGCACCAGTACCACCAATCATACCAGTAACAAAAGTACCTATCTAAACTCCTTGATTTAGATAAGTCATTTTATTACTTCTTAAACCACCGTTGAAAGTAATTATACCTGAAGATACATCATCATATAGTTTACTTATAAATAGCTTACTACCTTCAGATTTAATCAAAGCTTTTACTACAGAAGTATCTACTACACCTCCACCTTCACCACCGCCAATACCTAATGCTGATGGTTGGATATTGTGCCATGTACCATCACTAGCATACTACAGTAAATCTCCTTCTGTAATATAAGTAATAGTAACATCTTTAAGAGTAGCTAAATGATTAATCCTTTCAACTAAGGTATCAAGCTCACCAACACTAGTATCTAGAGTCTAAACATTACCCTACAATGTTCTTACTAATCCTGTGAGTTCATTTAATTCGTCTTTAGTTGCGTACTATGCCATTACTTTAATAGTTTATCTATTACTACTAATAATTTCATTCTCTGTTCCTCATCTATATTAAACGCGTATCCTTGAATTAGTATATCATATACGTAATTAACACACACGTAGTTTAATATTTGAGTTCTATCATAAGCAATATTATACTTTACTTTATTGCTTATTGTTTTACCTATTTTATAGTTATTCTCTATCATAGTGCACAACAACCATTATTGCAGCTCCTACAAACCTTACAATTTGTTACTCTACTATACGTACAGCAAGTATGCTCTAATGGGATTTCTAAGAGTCTACACAAATCAATATAATAATCTATAGCATCTTCAGTTAACTGATTAGCTAAAGCATATTCAAGTAATTGTGATTTAAAATCACACATTAATATTTTTTCCTTTTGGTGCTTATCTAAACAAGTATTGCAAAAAGTTACCAACATGTTTACTTTCCTATAGTACAAATTCTTCTAGTCTATAGCTATGGCAACTGCATTATTACTGCCAATAACACTAACTATGAAAGATGTGGCATCGTATTCTTTAATGTTTATCGTAATGACATTATCAGAAATGCTAGGAGAATCAATGACATAGTTATGATCGTCATCATCACTACTGTACATATTCTTCTTATTAAGAACACTATCTAAATAAACTTTAGTTACTGAACTAGCGCTATCTAAAGTAATTGTAAGTATGTTATTCTCTATCTTTGTATTAATTATTTTCATATCTACAAAAAATTAAAAAGGCGAAGCCGAGGATAAACCTCAACCTCGCCTGGTTTTTTTAAATAAAGAAACCGTATTATGCTGCACTATTAACACCTGTAATAAATGCTTTGAGATTCTTAACAAACTGAGAAGCACTCAAGTTAGCAGATTTTTCAACATACAATTCAGTAGTTAACGGCGTAGTTTTAATGTATTGATTGTCAGGTGACAAGTACAAGTTGTCATTCTCAATAGTAATGTAATCGTAGGATGCGCCTTCAGTAACATTACGTTTAGGTTCAATGATAGGATATGCATCTGTGAATACATGACCCTTATAACCCAACATACGTACTTCCATATCACGTACTTGTTTCCAGTAACCTTTACCAGGTTTACCAGCAGTCTTAGTAATAGTTGCACCAGGAACTGCTTCAGGAACATTAGACAACAATGCACCAGGAATAGTAACATACAGAGAAGCTTCCATAGAAACTACAGAATACTCATTCAAAGAGTAAACTCCTTCATTATCATCTTTAGGAAGAGCTGTAAGTGTCAATTTATGACTTGCAAATGTAGCATTTACTCTACGATTTGCATGTTTGTTAATCTTCTTCAACAATGCGTTACCCAAATCATCAGCAGTTTCAGTTGTAGCAATTGCTTCATAGGTATGAGTGAATTGTCCCGGAGCTTCATACATGTCTTTGTAAACAATACGCAAAACATATCTGTGACCGATAACAACAGTAGCACTAGTTAAATCAATTTCGATTTTCTCTTGAACTGGTGCAACATAATCACCAATTACGTAAGAAGGTTTAGAAGCTTTCTGAATTGCGTTAGAATACTCTACAGAACATTTAGTAGCACTAGTACCATTAGGTAAAGCGATAGTCATATTATCACCAACTACACCAATATATACTGTAGATGCTTTTACTGCACTAGCTTCATTTTTAATCAAGCTCTTATTCTCATCGAACAGAGCTACAGCACCCTGAGTAAGACTATCTACTGTAGTATAAGATGCTGGACATGTTTTACCGATAAGTACGGTATCTGTTCTAGTAATCATATATAATTTTTTTATTTTTTATAGTTAATTACAGCCTAACAATATTGTTTAAATTCTTCTAAATTCAAATTTGATTTCATAAAATTAACAGCAGAACATATTAACCAAATATTATCCTTAGTATAACCTTTAGAAGAATCTATTCTATCTATAGATACATTAGTGTTAGTTCTACCGTGTTTTGTTGTAGTCATTGGTATTCCAGTTAAAGCACATTTACCTTCCTACTAATTCCACAATTGATATAGAAATTCTAGATCAATATCATAGTATTGATTTTTAGACTTAGCTCTATTCTAAGCATCATACAATCTTTTCTTTAAAGTAAAATCTAATAAATCTATATCTTTTTGTTTCTCTCTTCTTTGTCTCTAAGCTAAAGCTTGACACTATTTACATACATAACTTTTTCCATTTCTGAGTTTAGCTTTCTTACAAGGAGAAAATTGAGAAGTCTCTTTGAATTCTTTACAAACGTGACAATATAATTTTTCGTCCATAATTAACGGATTAGACAATGCGCGCTGTCTTTGTTTGTCTTTCTACTTTCCTTATTGCAGATTTCCACGTCAGACAAACGCTTAAAAATAATTAATACTTTCTCATTCCATTGAAGCAATTTCGTTGGAATAAGCATTATAATGCTACATTGGTTTAGTAGCAAGATAAATCTAGATTGCCATTTTCACAATTTCCATATGTGTATGTTCTGGCAAATCTGTATATTCTGTATTAGTAATATTACTTGAATTAATTTCAGATGGTTTAGCTAAGTATGTAATCTCATATTCACTTACTTTATATTTACCGTCTGTGTATAATATTACATTATTATCTTGAATTAACTTTAAAGGTCTAGCTTGACAATATTTTAATTTGTGTTCAGATAGTGAATTACTTAATTGTCTATCTAATGTTTCAATTGTAGATTCTAACGTATCTGTATACTTAACTATATATGCACCTAAATCGTCTTTTTCCCAGCATTCGTTAGGATATTCATCACTCGGCTGTATACCAGCAGTATCTCCAAGTAATAATACATAATCATCTGGTAATTCTACTGAGTATGAGTTTCTAACTCCTTTAATTATCTAAGTGTTAGAATAGTTCTTTTTACGAACTAAAGTACGCAAATCATCTATACGCTTTTCTGTCTACTCAAATCCTTGAGCTTTAAAGTTAATACCTGAGTATCTTGTTTTATAAAATTTATCAATTGCCTCATTAATGAATGATATAATAGTGTCTGAGGATAGCTTATCCTTAATAACTAAATTAGGATCCATTAACTATAGCCTACGTTCAAACTCGATTTGAAATCCACGATTTGTCATAATCATTCATCTATTTGGTTTAACTGTGATTTAGTCTATATTCTCTTAGACTCAATATCTTCTAATGCTAGTTCTACAGCTCTGTTAATTACTTCAAACTACATATACTCTGGTATTTCACTCATACCTTCAGCTGGTAAGTCTTCTATCTTAGTAGGAAACTTAACATAGGTAATATCTACAGAATAGCTATTACTACTCATAGCTAAGTAATCATAATATATATATAGAGTATTATCTTCTATTACAGCTACTGGATCTTCTATCCAAGGATTGTTATTGTAAGTCTTCTTGAACTTAGTAGCGTCAGAATGATCTATTAATTTTATAGTAGCTTTGTTACTATTGAAGTTTAACACTGCATCTACAAAGAACATTCTGTCACCGTTGAATAAGTTAGTAACATAACATCTATTTGAATTTGTTTCAGTATTAGCAACAACGTTAACATCTGTACGTACTAATTTTTCTAAATCGTGAATACGTTTTACAGATCCTTCAAAGCTAGTCTTTAAGTAGTTATTACCAGTAAACTTATTACTGATTTCTTGGTATAAACCTTGATCTAACCAGTAATCTATTTCTTCTGGTAAGAAAGCAGGACAACCCCCAAAGGCTACACTTTGAGAGTTCTTGTCCATTGCTACTTTAAAATATGAGTGAAATTGTTCTCTAGTCATTATTTAGATTTTATTTCAGACATAATACTTAAGTAAATATCTTGATTCTTTTTGTCTTTTAAGAATGCAATTACATCTTCAAGACCGTTACCAATAAGATCAGTACCAAAGTAATATGATGCTCTGTTCTTACGAATAATATTTTTACTTAAAGCTTCTTCAATTACAAAGTTAATTTCTTTATTAGGATTGTCTACCCAAATTCTAATAAATCTTGCTGGATCAGCTTCTACGTTTTCACCAAGTCTGGCTTCAACTAATTCATTAGACATAGTATCAGCTTTAATTCCAAGAAGTCTAAGACATTTGCGCATATCTTCAAGACTCATCTTATCCAGTGCTCTATAAGCATCACGTTTAACTTTGTTAGCTTTATTAATTTGTTCTGCTTCAGCTTCTTTATTTATAAGTACATAATCAGTAGATGGAGTTATTTTATCAATGCCATTTGCTACTCTCTTATGTCCCAATAGGAATAAATATTGCAATTCACCTTCAGGTCTATCAGTATTAATCACTAATTCTTTCTTACCAATCTTAATTGCAAATGTATCCCAAAATGTACTATCAGGATCTAATTCTCCTTCAGCTTTACCCATTTTCTGTTCTAGTTCTCTAGCTTTATCTTGAGTTAGACCTGTGTAACGACTACCAGATCTTGTCCAATAGGAACCTAGATAATCAAAGCAATTGGACCATTTTACTAATCCAGTCCACGGATTCTATTTAGTTATTCTAACGATTACTTCCATAATATAATTATATATTAGATTGTTCAGTTTTATAAACTTTCTTTTAATTCTCTATTCATATTATATAAAAGAACTTTTTGATGGGTTATAAGTTCTTCTATCTTTTTATCAGGACAATTTTCAAGATTATTATAAAATTCTTCCGCTTTTTCCAATGTTGAAAACATTCTGAAACTATTTATCGTATCCCAAACTATATAATCACGGTTTACGTTTTGATCATCATAAGACCAAATATATTTTAAATTTGACCAACTTCTAGAAGAAGATGGATTTCCATATTCACCTTGTAATTGCCGTTGAATAGATCTGCGGTCACAACCTGTAGATCTGCTAGCTTCCATAATACTAGGATATTCTGCAATAAGTTTAGCTGTTTCTTTATCGAATTGCAATACTTTTTTTGCAACTTTCATACCATTGGCTCTAGCGTTTTCAAGCATTTTACCTTCTAATTTATCTCCAGTTTTAAATAGATGTTTTTCAGCAGCTTTACGACAGGCTTCTGAAATAACATGACCGCCTTTATCTAAATTATAACCCTTATCTGGATTTGTAGAATCATATTGTTTTATCCAATATATCTCTCGTTCGTCTACCTGTTTTGGTGTACCTTCTACATTCTCCAAAAGCTCTACTTGAAAATTTTCAGGTTTGTGGTTTACTATAGCTATATAGATAGCTAGAGTTCTATCATTTTTACGCTGTGAGTTTAACGCACGATAAATGTGTTCGGCAAAACGCTTATAAATATCTCGTTTGGTTTGTCCAATATAAACTTTATTGTTAGTTCTATCTGTAATTTTATATATTCTGCTCATAGTAGTATATTTTCTAATTTTTAATATACTACTATAACGCAGAATATATATTTATGTTGCCCACAAACGCGTAGATTATTCACAAGACATTATTAATTCTCCACATGCTCTGGGGTCGCGGAGCATTAATCCTACTTCACCTAAGAAGTGTACTGAGTAACCATCCTTAGCATTAGAACGAACTTCTGTATTAGAGTGAGCGTAACCAGCAGGAGTTACAGAACCAGCTGTACACCAGTTAACGAATTCACGATCTTTACGAACTACTTTAACAATGTTAGCTTCACCATCACGACGACCCAAATCCAAGAATGTCATACGGTAAGATTCCAACGGTTTCAAAGTAACAGGATGCAACTGACGATTGTAAGTAGTATTGTCATACAACGGGAAATACTTCAAAGTCAATTCAATACCATTAGACATTGCGTAAGTCTTAAACTGACCACCGAACTTCAAATTATCACCAGAACCAGTTACGAATACTGTGTCAATCAAGTTCATGTTAGCCATCTTTTCTTTAAGTACACGATCAAATTCACGCATACCCATTTCACCAGTCAAGGCAACAAACTTACGTTCATTAGTACCTAATACATTATAAGACAGATCAAACAAGAAGTCTTCCAACAATTCAGCTGTCAAACGAGTATAATAACGTCTGTTAGACGGAGCAATCTGTTCCAACAAACCAGCACCAATAAATGCAGGACGACCATTCTTACCTTTCAGGTTACAAGAACCATCTTTGTTTACGTTATTCTGATTGTATACCAAAGCTCTTTCAAGACGTTTGTACCACTCACGCATTGCAACCCATTCCTGGAATGTAGACCACAAGTAAGAAGTTTTACCAGTCTTAGGATCTTTCAAAGCTACTGCCATAACTGTAGAGTAAGCAGAACCTGTGATATCATAAGACAGACGTACTGTAGTCAAATAGTTACGCATCTTGAAGTGAGTATTGTAATTCAGGATATCAGCCTCTTCACTGTATTCTTCATAAGCAGAAGCCAAACGGTTTACTTGGCAACCAGAAGCTAAAACAGCCGGGTCAATATAAGAAGCGGGACTACCATTAGATACAAATACTGTATAAACATACAGGTTGCCATCTTGATACGGAGCGTCCTGAATACGTGCTTGACTCTTATCATCAAATTCGATAGTAGCACCAGGACCAAACCATGCATCTTCCAACCACAAAGTAATAGGAGTATTACCCAAACCTGGAGTAGAATTTT
>ENA-ORTG01002392-ORTG01002392.1-human-gut-metagenome-genome-assembly--contig:-NODE-2392-length-15025-cov-4.026186_pt1 | contig 15025 bp, 5 predicted proteins | sample MGYA00241906_ERZ509176 | MGnify/ENA primary metagenome ERZ509176 (study PRJEB26280, sample SAMEA2338811) | human gut metagenome | biome: human gut; feature: human-associated habitat; material: faeces...
TGTTACCAAAATCCCAAGCTCTAATAAAATCCTGAAGAGGATTGAAAATCTTGAATCTGAACAAGCTACTACCGTCCGAAAAAAACAGGAATTGCAAAAAAAGCAGAAGACACTGGATATCATTAGACAGAATTTTACAGCACTGCTCTATGCTCCTGAGATCAGTTCAGACTTACTTCCAGCAAAACGGGAACCTATTTCTGTCACAAGAGATAAATAAGATTGCACTGACAACTCAATTATTCTTTTCCAAATCCTCCCAAGGTTTCAGATCTATTTCCTCCCAGGTGACACCATACGGTGCACCTCCGGAGGTATTTGTTTTTGGGTTATGCCAGTTATATAACGAAACGAAAAGACCGGGATTTCCCGATCTTCTCATATTATTTATGGACTTTTCTTTTACAAATACTAAATATGACTAAGGATATTCCCATTAAAGAAAGCCACATAATTACATTCGTATCATCTCCCGTTTTTACATTTGAAGTATGACTGCTATTATCACCTGATGGTTCTTCTGAAACTGGTGGCGTATTCGTGGTAATTGGTGGCGTATTCGTGGTAATTGGTGGTATCGATTCATTTTTAAATTTAGGCTCTGCCGTTACATTCCAGATGATCTGACCATCATAATTACCTGGAACTGTTATGATAAAAGGTTCGCTTTGATATACTTGATTGCTAATTTGTGTTTTTTGTGTCTGGACAAAAAGATACACTCCTTTTTCCAGATCTCTGTACATAACTTCTCCGTCTGAGTTGGTCTTTCCGGACATTCCTTTGATGTTGTTATCCTGTACATATTTTTCCAGTTTTTTTGCAGCTTCTGCCTGAGCGGAAGAATCATCAAAATCAAATATGACTCCAGACTTTGCAAACTCAGTCTCTAAAACCCATGAATTCTTTTTATATATGCCAACCTGATACATCGTAAATTCAGTATTGCTTAGATTATATACTGCAGCTTCATCTTCAACAGTAGCTTTTAATAATATACTTCCCAGATCATTCGCAGACACAGGTAACGGAATGAGGAGTAAAAGCATACACATCACACTTGCCATACACATATATATTCGCTTACGTTTACTTATTCTGCTCATGTTTTTTCTCCTTCCTGCGTTTATGATATTTAATGCTCACCCATATGATGATGAAAGCAATAATTCCACCAATCAATAGAATCAAATTGAATGGAATTGTACGCTGAAGACCAACTTCCTCATCTATCTTCTGTGCCTCTTCATACGGAATTCTGATGCCACGTACAAGCAGTCTGTGCGTGTTAACTGCATAAGGAGTGCATGTGACCAGTGTTACATAATCCTTGCCCTTTTCAATCTGTAAAGCATCTGTATCGGATGGCAATACTGTCAGAATCTGATCCACCTGATAGGCAAAGGTATGATGAAGAACTTTAATATAAAATACATCTCCAACCTCCATCTTGTTCAGGTCGGTGAATATCTTGGCATTTGCAAGTCCACGGTGTCCGGATAATACCGCATGACAGCTCTCACCGCCTACCGGAAGCGAGGTGTTTTTCAGATGTCCTACACCTGACTGCAGTACTTTTTCGGATGTTCCATGATAAACCGGAAGGACAACATCAAGTTTTGGAATATCAATATATCCCATCATTCCGGTATCATCAATTTTCAAAAGATTGTTATACACATCATTTTCTGTCTGATTTTCATTGCTTTCTGAAAATGGATCTGCTATGGAACCAATTCCGATCAGGCTTTCGTTATATTCCTGTGCCTGTTCGATCATTGCATTCTCCTGTTCTTCCGACAAATGAGAAACTTCCTGTTCATAATCTGTAGCAATCGTTGTGCTGTTCATCTGATTGATGTAATTGCTCACTACCGGATACAGGATTAAAGAAAATGCCGCCAGATATCCGATTCCTCTTAGTATTTTCACTACTTTCTTCATAATACCTTTCACCTTTTCGTCTGTTTCTTCTGAAATACCCAGTCCACACTGGACATTTCAGAAAAAGCAGACATCCTCCCGGTACAATACCGGGAAGATGAACTGTCTTTTTGTCCATTCTTAAACTTCAGAACGCCTTAGTTTTTTGCTTTCTTTTTGCCAAAAGCTTTGCTTGCTGTTAATGCACCGAAAAGAACGATACCAGCCAGTGTTACCATGAGGGCACCCTTGCTACCAGTAGATGGAAGCTGTGCGCCTGTCTTGTTTTCTACAGCTACTTCTGGAGAGTTATCTTTGGTTGTGATTGCAGTACCTGGTGTTGTAGTTCCATTGTATGTGTAATCGACAGAATAGCTTGTCAGTTTGCCAGTTGTTTCATCATATACCGGTTTGATCTCAACTTTGATGTCACTGAGAAGTTTATTGTATCCTTCTGGAGCTTTTGTCTCTCTTAAGTAGTAAGTTCCGGCATCAAGACCTTTTACAAGAACTTTACCATCAGCATCAGATACAATTTTTGCAGAAGTAAAGCCTGTTGCTTTAGCTTCATCGGCTGTTGCCTGACGGTATACGCCGTTTCCTTCGTCTACAATATTAATCTTTGCATTTGTATCTGCTGCATCGCCAGCTTCGTTTGCTTTATAAAGCTCGAATTCTGCATTTGCCAGTCCAGTCTGAGTCTCATCTTTTAAATAATATTTGAAGATTGTGAAATCAAAGGTATGTACATCTACGATGCTTGGCTCAGATTTACCTGTTCCATCTGACTTCGGATTATTACTGTACTCAACGACCGCCTTGTTGGTATTTGGATTCATACCGATTACAGCATCTCTGTTTAAGGTTGCAGTGTAAACAACTGTGATTGTATCGCCTGTACGATTCTTATAGGAATTATAGAAATCATTTAAGGTAACTGTTAAAGTACGGTTAGATTTGTCATATGCAAGTGCATATGTATTTGCTCCTGTACTTTTAGCTGTAAGTGTTGTATTTCCAACTTTTACAGACAGTACTTCTTTTAAGTCCAGTCCTTTGGACAAAGTATCGCTAAATTTAAAAGTATAAGAATTATATCCTGTCATATCCGGCACTTTAGAAGTCAGCTGGTAAGTGACGGTATCGCCAATTCCAAAATCTCCGACTTTCTTTTCATCTGTTGCACCATGTGGTGCGATGGTATCCTCAGACTCATTTTCGTCATCTAATTCCATCTGGTGATTGCCTTCCCAGTTACCATTCACAATAGCACCAATTGTAATTCCGCTTCCACTCTGTGCCGGAATGATTTTCTTGTCTACTGTCGGGTAATTACTCTTCATGTTAACTGTAGCATCAATACCTGTAACGCTAACTAAAGAGGCTACAGATTTTACTTTTTCATTTCCAGGTGCTGTAGATGTATCTGTTGCACCTAATGGATAAACTACATAGTATCCATAATCCAGGTTATTAATTACTGTAGTATCAGCGGTTGTATTTGCAGTTGTATGAGTAGTAGCTACAGTAGTAGCATTCTTAAGAATCCAGTCCAAGATATCTTTTGCAAACGCTGCGCCATTACTTCCATCTGTTCCGACCTGATCTTTAACATAGTTATATGCTTTTTCACTTAATGCTTCACCTGTTAATGTAGAAGCACCAGAAATTTTGCTCTGGAAGAATCCCTCATATGCACTGTTCAGTGTATATGCTACATTGCCCGCTTCATTTTTTGTTGCTGTAAAAATCTGATACAGATCCAGAGTCTTTCCTTCCACTGTATTGTTGACTGTCAGGGTTCCTTTTGAAGCTTCTGCTGCAAATGCAGTCATGCTCATGGACAGTATCATGGTCATTGCCATCAGAACTGCCATAAATCTTGATACTAATTTCTTCATGTTCTTTTTCTCACTTTCTTTTGATTTTTTATTGGTTCGCTAGGGATTCTTTCAGCCTTTACGGTGGAAGATCCCCACGCAGCCATACCTCTCTCATGACTCTGCTCCTCCTTTCCTACATCGTCTGTTTCCTTTTCCTTCTACGTCCGGTATAAAGCAGGAACGCTAACAACAGACCACCTGCTATGATAAACATCCTAATGCCCTCGCCGCCGGTATCCGGAAGCAGTGCAAAATGCCGATTGATGATGGTGAAGGCAAATCCATCTTTAGAAGTTTCGATTGTAGTTGTATATCCTTTTATTTCCGTTTCCGTAACGGAATATGTGTAATAATGCAAAGTTCCGTCAGTATCTTTTTTATAGGCCGAGAGCAGCTTATCCGGTTTTTCTGACTTAATAATTTCCTGCCATGTGGATTTTGAGATATCGCCTGTTATTACATAGTTTTCATATCCCGGCACAACTTCTGTATGTTCCGTTCCATCTGCATCTGTCCAGCTTCTGGAAATCTTGACCGTAATGGAATCAGGTCTGATACCATCCATATTCCGAAAATCTTTCCATACCTTATTAATGGTCAGATTTACATATTCATCACATGGATCCTGTGCATCTGATGGTTCCGGTGATGTGCTATCCTCTGTATTGACTGTCGTTTTGGTATCTGACATCAGAACGGCTTTTGCATCTGATACATAAGCATTCAGATCTGCTGTTTCAAAAGAATCTTTTGTTGCCATAACTGCATTCTGCAAGGTGTTATACTCATCTACCTGCACTACATGTTTTACCGAGAAGATACTCCATCCATTTTCCTGACTGAACGTATCTGTCAGAAGTTTCGAATTCTTTTTGATCTCATCAAAACTAATCGCCGGTTTTCGGTAAATACGATAATTGTTATTCTCACCTTCTACACCTGCTTTTGTATTAAAGTCATATACAGAGTCCAAATCACTTTTTCCACTGAATGGTCCCACCAGCTTAGATGTTCCACGGACCACGTCGCAGTAATACATGTTGTTATTTTTCAGCAGACCTTCGTCGTTGTAGCCAACAAAACCTCCGCTTCGTCCATCTGTTGCAGTACCGTCTGCTTCATTTCCGGCACCGCCGGCATAGACATCGTATCCCGTACTGATTCCATATACATTGCTGTCTGTAATTTTTGTCCTGTTTGCCTTAATCAGGTTGACACTGATGTTGGACTTTACATCATTATCTTTCGTTATGATTCCGTTTTTGTCACATGGAAGCTTAATAGAGGAATCTCCGATCTTAATGATTGCAAAATCTGTCTGCTGATTGTTATCATCAGACTTTTTAGACAGCCCAACGGAAATATCCAGTCCAAGCAGATTCACATGGATGAGATTTCCATCGTACAGTGCATCAACCTTCACAATTCCAAGATTAATATGCAAAAGATTGGAATCCTGAATCTTATCCAGATACAACGCCTTTACAAGGTTATTCAGGACTACGAGCAAAGCGTCGACTACTGTGGAATCCAGTTTTACATCTGCAAGATAGGCAAAGCTTGTTCTTCCGGCAAAGCCACCAGCTGTTCCACCGGATTCTACCAGTTTCAGACTATTTTCCTGATTTTTAGCATCTCCGGCATTGCATCCTGACATTCTGGTAAGATTTGCATAGCCGATAAATCCTCCGGCGATCTGCTCCATTCCGCCTTTACTCTGAACCGTATAACCACCAGGTATGCCTGTCACACTGCTGTCATCAATGTGGGAACCAAAAATATCCAGAACGCCGAGGGCACCGCCCAGAAGCTGTCCGGTATTATTTCCCAGCACATCCAGCTTCTCCATTTTCACAACTCCGCTTTTTCCGGAGTATCCTACAAAGCCACCTACGCTGTTCAGTCCAGTTACATAATTTAATCCTGTTACATTGCTGTTTTTGACTGAACCATTTAACAGGGAACCGCCAAAGCCTCCGGCTGTACCGCTATATGTTACTTCATTATTCTGGCCTGATTTTGTCGCTGTGTTAGCACTGACACCAAGCCCTGCATCCAGGCTGCCAGTGACATTTCCGTAATATACATAGCTTCGGAATGCATCCAGCACATCGGTTTTTCCAAGCTTTAAAAGATACTGTAAGACAGAGGTCTCACCATTGGCACTAATATTTGCGGCACCGGAAACATCCGCAATACCGAAGCATCCACCGGCATATTCACCGGCCACTACGGAGCGGATCTTATCCGCATGGATTCCGCTTCCCGGCTTATCCTTCTCGCCAAGGACCGCTCCACAGAGACTTCCTGCGAATCCTCCAGCTGCTTTTGCGTACCCGGTATTGCTGCCGCTTTGACAGGTTCCGTTTACAATCACGCCCCAGTCATCCCAGGCTGACACAGATGCACAGCGGATGGTGGAAACAGTAGCATTCAGAACCTTAATCAGTTCTGCCGGAGCATTTACCATAAGAACATCCAGAAGCTTATTCAAAAGTCCCTGCTTTGTAGCTGTATCAATAGCTGCCACACTACCTGGATCTACTTTTCCGGCAAAACCGCCTACATAGGAAGTTCCATCTACACGCCTTAAATTTGTGATACTGCAGGAGGTAGTTTCATCTCCCCAAATTTGTCCACCGATCATCCTTCCCACATAGCCTCCGGCAAATCCTGCCGGGTCTTTGTCTGCAATACCAGTTGCTTTAATCCTTGCTCCGGAACGATAGCCTTCCACATGGGACTGTTTTACAACCGGCACAAAGGTTTTTAATGCTGCCAGACTGTCTGCACCTATAATCTTAAGACCTACCAGTGAAACGTCACCTGTGTTTGCCACAGAACCTGTAAGCATCTCACCTGCAAATCCACCGCTACTTCTATAAGCCTCTGCTAACTGAAGATCTGTTGCAGTTCCATTTGTAACGGTACCACCTTCCATCCGTCCTACATAGCCTCCGGCAGAACCGCCCTGTGTTGCTTTACTTGCCAGAATGCTCCTTCCTGCTGTGACTGCGTATCCATATGCATACTGAGAAATGATCTCATTTAACCGATTCTGATCATTGACTTCACCAAGTGCCTGTAATTTATTACCGTAACTTCCATAAGAACCGACAGCACCAACCCATTTGTTCCAGGTATCCGTATCCAGTCCACGAAGCGGTCCATAAACAGCTGTATTCTTTTCTGTCGGATACACTGCCTGAAGAAGCGTCAGCGGATTATCTAGTTTGATAAGACCAAATAAAACCTTCAGACTTCCTGTATCTGCAACATTCGCACACCGCATCAGTCCTGTATAACCTCCGGCATATTCCGTTCCATATACGGAACGGATACGATAGGCCGCACATTCTCTTACGGTTCCTGTATATGCAGTGCCTTTCCAGTTATCCGTATTGTTTCCCCAGATCTGACCGCCATAGTTGTAACCTGCATATCCTCCTGCAAGTCCACGGTAAATGCTGTCATCACTTTCAGCCTGAGCCCTCACAGCACCTCCACAAGGTACACAGGTTGTTTCGCTGTTTTTGATCACAGGAACAAATGCCTGTAAAACGCCAAGAAGATTATCTGCCTTGATCAGTCCTCCAAGAGCACTTAATCCATTTACCACATCTGCCGCACTCCCCGGCTCCATGGTTCCAACATATCCACCGGCACTTTCACGCCCTATGATATGTGCAAAATTATAAGAATTACTATTCTGAATCTGCACTCCAAGAAGTTCTCCTGCATATCCACCGGCTTTTCCGGTATCACCGTCTCCATCTGTTGCAAGAACATGAAATCCGCCTATCGCTCCGTAAACATCTGAACTGTCTATGATAGATGCAACTACGGTCAATGCTGATAACAGATTTGTAGCAGAAAGTACATGATCCAGAAGGCTTGCACCTCCGATAGCCGCCGTACTCCCCATAGCAGCTTTCCCAATATAACCGCCGGCATAACGATAACCACTTACCGCATATGCACTGTCGCTTCCGTAATAACTGCTGCCATCTTCCTGCTGCAGATTCTTTGGCTCACTGACACGGGTATGCTGCAGTTTATTTACATCAGAATTACTGATTTGTACACCGGTTCCGCAGCCAATAAAGCCTCCGGCACTTCCGGTATCCTGATCGTTAGTGCTGTCTTTTTCAAGAGTACCTGTAACGGTAACGGTAAACCCTTTTTCTACAGAATTAACACTGGCATTACTGATCACCGGAACAAAAGCATTAACCAGGGAAAGTAATCCTGTCAGATCAACTACTTTTGTAAGAATTGATGATTTAGCTCCAATCTCTGCAACTGCTCCAGCTTTTACAAGACCTCCGAATCCTCCGGCATAACGAAGTCCTTCTACTTTCAGAAGATTTTCCACTGCCATGCCTTTTCCGGAATCAACAGCATTTGCTGAATTATCTACATGACCGCTCTGCATCTCTCCAACGAATCCACCTGCATAGCCTTCTGCGTTATCAGATCCTCTGTCAGCTATGACAGTCAGTCCTTCGTTTTCTTTTTTAATACCGCTTACCTTGCAGTTTGTAATCTTACTGGATGCAGCCTGCAAGACACTTGCCAACTCTTTCAGACTCAGAATCTTACCAAGAACACTGTTCAAAAGATCTCCTGTGGCATCTCCTGCCTCCGCTGCACTTCCGGAACGCATGATTCCGATATAGCCACCGGCATGATACGGTGCTGTGACTTTTTTTACATTGGTCACATCAGAGTTCTTAACCATGACTGCTTTTCCATTACCGATATAACCACCGGCATCTCCAAGAGCCACATCATCATTTTTTCCGGATGCTGTTACAACTAAGTTGTTTCCCTCAATAGAAGAATCGGAAATTCTCGGATAAGCCACATCCATAACACTGAGAAGCTGCGTTACATTTAAGAGTCCCAGTAACTTAATAGAACCTGTCTGTGCCACATCACCAGGCATCAGCCTTCCTGCAAAACCACCGGCATAGCTGGTTCCCTTTATATAGGAAAGTCCGGTAATCTTTGTTGTTGCAATCGCACCAGTCTCACCTTCGGCTGTTTCATCTTCACTATTCGTATCTGCTGAAATGAAATCTGTTTCTTCACTATTCTTTTCACCTGTAGATTCATTCGAAGATGAATTTGTGTCGGTGTCTGCCTTGAATCCGGAATTGTTGTTTCCATAGTTGATATCTACTGCCTGTCCGTCACCCACAAAACCGCCCGCCATATCAGCGGATACCTGAGGATCATTTCCATTTGAAACATAGGCAATGGAAGTATTATTGAACTCCGGTCTCAGGGCACTGACAACTCCAAGCAGATTTTCTAATTCAATTCCTGTCAGTTTTGATGTAGTGGAATCTCCTGCACTTAATGCATCTCCTGCTTTGGCAAAACCTGCAAAGCCTCCGGCTTTTCCGGATGTTGCAGCTGCAGTAACCGTTTTCAGGTTGCTGATCTTTGTGTCCCTTGCTCGTCCACTAATACATTCTCCAATAAAGCCACCGCTGTAACCTTTCTCATTGCCAGTAGACACACTATATCCTGACGAAACACCTGAAACAGTGCTGTCAACTGTAAACGTCTCAATCATCTGCCCTACAGAAAGAAGGCTGTCAATTTTCAAAAGCGGTAATCCAAGAAGTTTAATACCACCAACATTAGCAAGAGTACCACTTCCGAAATATCCGGCAAAGCCTCCTGCACACTTTCCAGCCGTTACAGAATTCAGATTTGTGACGGATGTTTTCCTTACTTCTCCACCTGTTCCATAACCGATAGCACCCCCAGCACGACCATTATCCTGATCTGACGCAGTAACAGTAAGACCGGAAGAGCCTCCATTTACGGAACAGTCTTTACATTCAAAACGCATGTAATCCGCTGCTGTAACTGTTCCACCAAGGACATCACCGACACTGGTCATTTTCGCATAGCCTAAGATTCCTCCTGCATTCTCTGTTGCTGAAACCTTCATAGAGGAAACTGCATTGATTTGATTCACACGGTCTGCAAATTCATAGGTAACGCCAGTCTTATTAAGCATTCGCTGGATGGCTTTAGTAGTTGATTTTGAATCGTCTGTAAGTTCTAAAGTATTGGAAATCTGGACAGCACCTGCATATCCCACAAGTCCACCGGCATTTTTACCGTTTGCTGTTACAGAAATATTATCTCCTGCGATGGTGCATCCGCTTATAACAGAAGGTCGAAGTCCCACAAGATTCAGAAGATCCATGTTGGTAAATTTACCATTTAACAACCCTGTAAGAAGATCCTTTACAATTACCAGAAGTCCCTGGCTTTCATCAATATCCGCTACATCACCAAGAGTTGCTATACCGGCAAATCCTCCGGTATAATCTTTTCCAGATACAGTGCCAAGAGAGGAAATACTGCAGTCCACCGCATAACTATTTCGCATTTCTCCTATAAATCCGCCTGCATAACCACTTTCTTTAGATGGTTTAGATTGGGGTCCCTGTGCAGATACGTTTACCGCTCCGTCGATTCTACAGTTCAGCATAACTGTATTGACCGGGAAATTTCCCATTAATTCAATACCAAGGCTGCTTAATGCACCTGCTACGACTGCATTCGCAGAACGTCCCACAAATCCACCGGAACAGTCATTTCCAGATACTGTGGTAGTGCCGCCTACAGAACAGTTTTTCATCACTGCACCGATGGCTTCCCCGGCGAATCCACCGGTACTCTTCTGACCTGTAACAGAAGTGTCACCGCTTACGGAACAGTTTTGAATACTTGGATTAACATAACCTACAGGAATCAGTTTATCTACACTGATCAGTCCTCCTTTTAAAAGTACCGTCAGCAGATCTCCCACTCCTAGCAGTGGAATCAGGTTCAGAATATCTGTTAAAGTCTTGACCAGCGTTCCTAATCCCTGTGATAGCAAATCATAATGTGTCATACCACTGATATACCCTGCGAAACCACCTGTCCGGTCATTCGCATTGGAAACTCCATGTAAATTTTCCACATGACAGTTTTCAATCTGAATATTTCCTTTTACAACACCGGCAAATCCTCCGGTTGCCAGAGACTGTGGATCCGGTTTAAGTCCGCTTAAGTTTCCAAGTAAAGGCTTCAGCAGAGTTCCTATCAAACTGAAATCCTGTTTGACATTTTTTGTAGTCGTGGAAACCTGCACATCTGAAAGCGTCATATTTTTTACAGTGATCGGATTTTCAGCTATTTTCAAGTATGTGTCATACGGTGTTGTCAAATTTCTGAAAAATCCGATACCATATTCTGCCTGATTGTCCTGATTGACTGCATTAGCCTGTGAAATGTTGATATGGCTGATGGTTATACTCTGACCTTCAACCATTCCCTTTCGGCCTTCCATGTTTCCCTGATAATTGTCAATAGGATTCCAATCATCATCTTTCCCATTAGAATTTGTCCCCTCTTTGGAAAGATCAATATCACGAAAGATGATGTAATTCGCATCCTTGCTATATTTATATCCGGTGCCTGCAATATTGGTATTGCTACTTTTGGATGTATCATAGGTAAGGATGTAAGTTTTATTCTCGTCAACCGTTATACTTTCCGGAGTTGTATCATCAGTAAGATCACTTTCGTCACCATCACTTGTAAAAGCATCTATATCATCACTTTCTGGCTCAGCTACTTTCTCACTTTCTGCCGGAGTCATATCAATCAAATCTCTGTCTTTTACAGTTGCACCTGCTTCAACAGATGCCGCTTCGGAAGCACTGGCAGTACTGTCTGTCGCAGTTACCGTCATATCGGCTGACTCCTGAATCGTACTGCTCACATATACATAACGCTTTGTAGCTGTTGTGCCAGCTATATCCAAGGATGAATTATCCAGATATTCTGTTTCTCCCAGCTTATGATCACCTTTTTTTATTTCATACAATTCTCTGCCGGACCAGTTATATGTACCATCAAACTTTACAATGTCCGCATCACCTGGATAATACAGTTCCGTTTTGTATGTTCCTGTATCCGCTGCCGGTTTCCACTTTGTATCCTCTCCTAGTATTCCCGCTCTTTTTCTTGTTTCATATACCCGCCAGATTGGCTCCGTCACAGGCTTATCTGTTCCGATCGCCCGAAGCTGTGCTTCATTACCAATCAGGATATAATCTTTATCACCAATCTTTTTTACTACCTGACCGAAATAGTTTCTTCCCTCATAATCCGATGGATATACGTTTGAAATATTCTGAGTTGTCTCCTCTGTACCGGCCTTGTTGGCGAGAAGCTCCGGTGTTTCTGTTGTAAAAGAAGAAGCAAGCACATAATTATGTGTTTTGCTGTAAGTAAGATAGGAACCATCTTCCAAAGTGAAAACCTGTCCCATTCCAACCTTTTCTGCAATATAATCCTCACTCATTACGGGTTCGCTGTCTGAGTCTTCCTCTTTCATCAGTTCCAGCTGATATCGGTTATACACATAAATCGTATCTGTCGCTGAATCATATACCATATTGTCAGTGTGCTCAGATGATGAAGTGATGCTTCCTGTAAAATCAGACGGGAAGTTCCAGATATTTTCATTATCTATTGAAATATCATTCATCAGACAATAGGAAGCATCCGCCGCATAGGTAAGTTCTGTACCATCTGCAAGAACCTTATCCCCTTCACCAACTTTTCCGTCTTTGTCTCCGGAAAACATCTGTGTTCCTGTACCTATCTGCAGAAGTTGCTGATAATTGTAGATACATATTTTTCCATCTACATAATCTGGATTTACTTCTTCCAATGTGTCCGATGTGTTTTCGTCATCCATAATTGTTTCTTCTTCATCTGTAAATCCCTGATCTTCAGAATTGTCGAATTTTTCTGTCACCTCAGAACTAATATCTGTATTTGGCTCTGATTCGCCTTCAAAAGAATCAGGAATATCACTTTCTGTGATATCAGATGTTTCAGATGTATCACTGCTGAAACTATCCTGCTCCGATATATCTGTAATTTCACTATTGGTCTGCACATTCATTCTTTCTGAATCTTCAGCATTCGCAACTACGACTTGCGAAGATAATAATGTAACACACAGAACAACTGCTGTAATTCGTCTTAAAACACTCAATTTCTTGTTCATAAAATCGCCTCAAATCTTCTGTCATGCTTGACTTTTTGTTACTTTTAACCACTCTGGCTGCTTTGCTGCCGCCGTCAAGCACTGGATCAGTTTTTTAGAAAACGCTCCGCATTCACCATTTGAAATCATCCGTATCGCTTCTTCCGGTTCATATTTTCTGCGACAATTCTGATGTAGACACCATCCGTTCTTGTGCTGCTAAGTAACATACAATTCTAATTGCGTAATCTGTCGAATTTTTCAGTTGCATCGTTATCCCTCTAATCTAAACCCTGCGAGGTCTTAGTTTATATCAAAAAAAATATCAAAAATTGATATCTTCATTGTTTTTCGCTGATAATCTTTCTTATCAGGTATCTTATCAGATACAATATTATACGCTATTAAACTTAAAAATATAATGTGCAACGGATGAAAAATTTTTATCGTTTTTTTGTTCAAAGTGTTCCATTTAAGACTAATATGCAAAAAAAACGAACCACACTAACCATGTGATTCGTTATCTTTTATAATAATTTCAATATTTTTAATATTATGAATCTCATCTTTGCCTCTCTGAAAACTCCATAAAAATTCTACATTACTTCAAAAGCTCGAAGTGCTATCAATCCATTTCGAACACTAAGCACTTCTGCTACATTATTAAAATCTATATTCGTTATTTCTATTATTTTCTGCAAACGATATGAGGCAGTTCGATAATGAATAAACATTAATTCAGAAGTCTTTTTTAAGCTTTGGTTGACATTCAGATAACACTCCAATGTATCAACCAGCTCTCCATTTTTCTGAATATCGTACTGGCGAAGTTTATTCAATGACTCCGGTATAAACGCTTGCAACTGATTTATATCTTTCATCTTTTCCAGTACCTGATAAAAGAATCCTATCTTTGTACTATCTATAACTGACTTATCCTCGTCTCCGATTATTCGTCTAATAACTTTAATATATTTAAGTGCAATTTTAGAAGATTTAAAAGACTCCTTCAATTCATGGTATCCTGTGACAGTTTTACCTATACCAATCAGAAAATCTATTTCAACTCCCTTATTAACTAGAAATTCTTGTATCGTTTGCTGCAGTTTCTCCAGTTTTTTACGAAACTCCAATCCTGTTTCCTGTTCCGTTTCTCTGTGGATATATACAATCTGGTTGGTTTGCGAAAAAATATGTTCCCTCGGTAAATAACGTATAATTTCGTTTTCGACCAATTCTATTTCTTTTATCTGGGCATTGGTAAATTTTTCCATATTCTTCATTGTATCCATACGGAAAGTTACAACCCGATATATCTCTGCATCATTAAGGCCAAGCATACCTGCAACTTCATTTTCTTCATCATTTGACAGAGAACCATTCAGCAAACGATATTCCAAATCTCTTAGATATCGTTTTTCAAGATTCTCTTCCATTACATGTCTGATCAAACTAAATTGTAATGTAATGATAATATTCTCTAATGCGACAAAATCCAATTCCCTTAATGGTTCATTCTGTTCTGAAACAACAAAATACATTTCCTGCCTTTTAAAAATATCGAGTTTTATAATGTATTCAACATACTTAGTATTTTTTCTTTTTTGACACAAATATTGATATCTTGTTATAATTTCAGGCTTATATTCCGTAATATTTTTTTCCATTCTAAAATCCTGTGTTTCCGAATTACTTGGAAAAAAGCAAGTTCCATCTGCGTTATATAAACCGACCGGATTCCCGAGCATGGTACTGATCAAGAAAAGAATTCTCTCTATGGATTCCCTTGAATCTATCACGTTCAGTAAAATATTACTCAAATTATCATGTGTCATCTTAAAATATTTCAGTTTTGCAGTTTCTATATCACATAACTGAAGTACTATATACTTAATAATTTCCCAAAAATACCGATTCTCAGGAATTTCTATCACAGATAAATGATGTTCCTGCGAAAATTCCATTAAAATATCAAACAATCTTTTCAGGTGTTCCGTTCTCTGACAGCACTTTACTATAAATCCACTTATCTGCTTTTTATCAAATTCTTTTAAATAATCATACTTCATTTCAGATCTTTTTAGTAAATCAGCTAGTTTTACACCAGTTTTAATATTAGAAGAATTATATTTTGTAAGAACAT
>ENA-ORTG01002395-ORTG01002395.1-human-gut-metagenome-genome-assembly--contig:-NODE-2395-length-15018-cov-4.755330_pt1 | contig 15018 bp, 32 predicted proteins | sample MGYA00241906_ERZ509176 | MGnify/ENA primary metagenome ERZ509176 (study PRJEB26280, sample SAMEA2338811) | human gut metagenome | biome: human gut; feature: human-associated habitat; material: faeces...
GCCGTAGCCGTAGCCGTCGCTGTCGCCGGAGCCGTAGCCGTCAAAATCCGTATGGAGGAACGTCTCCCGCGTTAGCACTTCCATTCGCGCACCGCCTTGATGCTCGCTTCAGCCTTCTCCGTGCAGGGGATGATTTCGATAACGTCGAGAATCGTGATCTTCTTCACCGGCGCCGGGAACTTGCAATTACCCGGCTTACTCGTTCCGTCAATAGCGAGCTGGGAAATGCTTGCCGCGCCGTCCCAACACCAGATGCGGCGGCAGTCGGTGAGCTGAACTTCCCGCCCATCTCTGGCGGCGAGGGTTCCCGCGAACACGCCGGAGCGGTCTCCGCGGACGATAACGTACCTTCCAATGTTTGTTTTTTTCATTTTTGTTACTCCCTTTCGTTCTGTTTATTTTCGATATTTGCTAAAATTCTTTGTAGCCGCTTTGAATCGTCTTCATGCGGCATACGGGCGAGAGCTGTTTTCTTCGGCGCTTCCAACTCGTCCTTGAGCGGGAAAACTCCCTGCCAACCACGCTGGATGCTCTGGTTGAGTATGGCGATCTTCTTCTCGTCATCGCCGGGGGCGAGCTTTTCCAGTTCGGAAAGCGTGAGAGCAAGGGCGCGGTCGGTAAGCGGTTTGCGCATCTTTTTCCGCATTTCCGCAAAATCGTTCAAAGCCACATCCAGCGCGGAAGCGCCTTTATGTTTTTCCTCGTCAGAGGGAAAACATCTGTCTTTGTCTTTGTCTTTGTCTTTGTCTTTGTCTTTGTTATTGGCTTTTTTGGGTTTTTCAAAAAAGGCTTGGGTTTTTTGGGTTTCTGAATTAACCGGCGGCTTTTTCGGTCTGCCGCCTTTTTTCCCGTTTTCTGACTGCCGCGCACAGAAGTCGTCGTAACTGCCCTTATCCCTATCTATCTGCCACTTCATCTGCGGAAAAACAAAACGCTCGTTCCCGCGGAGGTCGGGGACTTCGCCCGTGCTGCTGTAAGTGAGCAGCGCCGTGAAAAGCCGCCCGCGCTCCGCGTCGTTGAGGGGTTCAATCGCAGTAAGGTAGCTGTGATAGGCATTAAAGCTCTCTAATGCCATTGTGCGCCTCCGTCAGAACGGAAGCTGTCCGTCATCCTCGACCGGCTCCAAGCTCGCCGCCCGTTCGTAGGCTTCCTTCTGGTCGGGCTTCTTGCCTCCGCAGAAACTGACTTCTTCGGCAACGATCTCCGTTGACCGGCGGGCGTTGCCGTTTTTATCCGTCCAATCGCGGTTCTGGATGCGACCGCGGACGCAGATCATGTCGCCCTTGGAAAACCACTTGGAGACGAATTCGCCCGTCTCTCGCCATGCGGTTATGTCGAAGAAGTCCGTGCCATCCTTGAAGCGGTCAACGGCGATCGCAAACGACGCGACCGGCGTGTTGTTCGCCGTGTAACGCTTCTCCGGGTCTCGTGTAAGGCGTCCCATGAGGACGCATGTGTTCATTGCCATCTTGGATCATCCTTTCGGTAAATTAGATTTTGCTCGTCCCAGCAGTGGTAGTGAGCCTTGAGATAGTCCCGGCAGTAGTGTCCGATCTCCTGCCGCATTGTCGCCGTGCCGTTGTCGAAGGCATCATGGCAGAGGCGGCAGAGGGTAAGGACGTTTTCCTCGATGCCCAATCCCCCGCGGGAACGGGGGATATAGTGGGCTTCGGGGAAAGCGTAAATGGATTTGCAGTAAACACAGCAGTGATTGTCGCGATCCCATACGCGAGCTTTCACCGCCGGGGATATCGCGCACGCCTCAGCGCGTTTGCTTGAGATTCTTTTCACGTTTTTCCTCCCATTCCCCCAAAAGGGCGGCGAGCTTGTCTGGCGGCATGGTCTCGATGCCAACCGCTTTCGCGTCCTGTATCAGATTGTCTATAAGGCGGCTCATGGTCGAGCTGGAAAAGACCGAAGAACCATAGTAGAGGATCACATTCACGCAGTCTGGGATCTTGGACGCTGTGACGTCGGACTGCCAGCCGAGGCCGTTTGATGCCCAGACTTGCCGCAGCTCTTCCGCCGCCTCTGACTGGATGCAGACGATCTTCATGTTCCCGCCAACGTCGCGGACGGCCCGGCGGTAGACTTCGGACGCAGGAACGCCGGTAGCTTTGGCGAGCTTGTCGATCAATGTCCACGCATAAGCGTTCGCGTCGAGACTGCGGAGGGATTTCTTCACATTGATCTCGTATTCCCCCGGCGTGAACGCGTAGGCAAAATGCCTCGCGTCCACGTCCGCGGTATGGAGCTTTAAGTAGCCGCCCTCCCAGACGGCGGAATCGACCTTCACAGACGATCACCTGCGTCCTCGTGATTAAGGGCCTGCGCCTGTTCTTCGAGCTTTTCCATATTGAACGCCTTTTTCTGGCAGCCAGGACAAAGGATACGGTCAAAACGGCGGAGGGAGTATTCCGCCATGTCGGACACGCTCCACATCGTACCGTCGCGCTTTTTGATTGGGTAGAGCATTCCGCCGCAGTCGGCGCACATCGGGGCGGGCGTAGCCTTGTGGGTGTAATTGACATCCTCGCTCGCGGTCTGGTCCGGATCATCGTCGGTGCTGATCTTATATGCCTTCATCAGTGCGTACTTGTCGGCGTAGGTCATCGCCTTGCCGCTGCCCTTGTCCTGCGAATCAATGCCCTCGGCAAACGTTGTGGTCTCGATGAAGTCGGTAGGGTCGTCGGTATTCACGAAGCGGTACACAGTCTCAATGCGCTCAAAGAACGTGGTCTTTTTCGTGACCTTTCCGTTCCACTCGCTTTCCGATTCAAGCGCTGCAGATTCAAGAACATGGCGGGAGGCGGGATAGGAATAAACGCCGTGCTTGGCTTCGAGCGGCTTTACCGCGTCGATCACGTCACGCTCGGAAACTGCCTTGTAGCCCTTGCCCTTGCCTGTCTCAACGTTCAGGTTCTTTGCGACGGTTTGCAGCTCGGCGGTGATCGCCGCCATGCGCTGGTGGATGTTCAATGCGCTCATTCCGCCGCCTCCTTTACCTCGGCGAGCTTCTTCCGGAGATCGGCAAGCTCGGCTTCCAGCGCCTTGATTCTCTGCCCGCTGCGGTAGGCTTCCGAGCCCCAGCGTGTGGCGTCGTCTTTTTCCGCTTCGAGTCTCTTTTCCATTTCGTAACGGTCGGCGATCAGCTTTCTATACTCACTCGACCGGATGGGGATGTAAATGTCGTCCGTTTCCTTGCGGTTCAGCTCGGCGGTGGCGTTGAGCATGATGTTGACTTTGCGTTCTTCCATTATTCAAACTCCTTTCATTTAATCGTAATGGACGTGTTCTGCACGAAACGGGCGCAGGGGATTTCCTCGCCAGATGTCAGCCGCGCTTTGATGGCGGTCTTGTCCACCTCCGGCAGTTTATAACGAAGGAGGTCTTCGTTGCCGGAGGCCTGCGCCCATTCAACAAAGCAGTCGTCCACTTCGACTGCGGAGGACTTGCGGAACGAAACGGCGCATTTTGCAGTCTGGAACTTCTCGCCCTGCAAGGCGTATGTAAGATAGTCTTTCAGTCGTTCGACTTTCTTCTCGGTTGTCTTGCGGCGGGCGGAAAGAGCCGTTTCCTCTTCTTTGAGGGCCTTTGCGTCGGCGGTAAGGTTCTTGATGCAACAGGCGATGTTCTCAACCTTTGCGTCCCGCTCCATCAGCAGAGCGTCCAGCGCATCATTGTCAACCGTGATCTCGCCCGTATCGGGATCAACCGCATTTACGAGAGCCTCAATGCTCTTGTCGATTTCGTAGAGTGTCATTCATTTTGCCTCCATTGACATTATTTAAGATTTGTAGTATCATGCGAGTAATGGTTGTTTTTTCATTTGAGAGCGTCGTCGGTGTCATCTCCACCGGCGGCGCTTTCGCTTTGTGCGAGCCATGCCAGCACAAGGGATTCCAGAAATGTCTGCATGGACGCGATGCCGTTTCTCTCGAGCGCCTGTTTAACGCGCTGTGCGGTGCTTTCGGTCAGGCGGCACTGTAACCGTATGGGCTTGACGCGGCGCGGCGTACGGGGCTTCTTCTGCGTCACGGTGTCATAGATTTCCTGCGCTCTGGTGCAGAACTTCACGCCGTAGTCGTTCGTGTGCAGCGCCATGCTCACCGTGCCCTTATTGGCCTTCGGGAACTCTTCCCGGAGGGCGGCGGCGATGGCCGTGTAACGTGTGTCGTTCATTCCGTGCCTCCATTCGGGGCGCTGTCAATGACACGCGCCGTTTTTCCGATATAATCGGCGTAGGCCATTTCCACCTTTGCGCCGCGGCTGCAATACCAGCCGGGCAGCGCCCGAAGCTCGTCCGCTGTGTCGATCATCGCAAAGCAGATTCGCATATACGCGGCTGGGCTCATGCCATCCGGCAGCTCGGCAGGATTCAGAACGATATGACCCTTTGCTTTTAGTTTAGCCTTTGCCGCCGCGAACTGCTTACGGTATTCGGGATTGCCGGTGATCTTACCGGCGAGATAGATAATCATTAGTGCCGTCCTCCTCTCTGCATGATCGACGTGTCCGGCAGCTGCAGCCAGCGGCAGCAGTCATCGGCCAGACTCGAAAAGCCGTAGACCGCGAAGATGCCCTCGATGATCGTAAAGCCGAGACCGTTATATTTCCCGAATTTCCAGACGAAGAAGATCACAAGCGCCAGAAGCGCCATGATCGCGGTGGTGGCGAACGTTGCCTTTGCTTTTGTCATGGTTGTTTTTCCTACTTTCTGCGGCGGTGGGCCGCTTTTTGTACTCGCTTGGTAATGTCGATGGTGTAATCGGCGATGGGGTGCAGCTTTGTCCGCGCTTCCCGCCGGGCATTGCATCCGGCCTTGAATTCTGCGTACCTGCGGCAGGATGCATGGCAGCCGACGTGACGCTCGGAACAGTCCTTACACGGGGCGATCATCGCCTTTGTCCTTCTCGGTCAGCGCCTCCGGGTGCTTGTGGATGTAATTCCGCAGAAGCTCTCCCCAGAGGGTGTCGCGCTGCTCCTGCGTGATTTTCTGTGGATTGATCGCCCCGGTGTTTCGGTTGATGACGATGGGCATTTTATTCCTCTCCCTTCTTCTCGGATTTGATGCCGTCAAGTCTGCCCTGCAAATAGCCGCGGACATAATCCGCGCCGTCGGGCGGGATCTGCTTCAGGCTGTCGATGACTTCCTTTGCGGCCTGCTTTTCCTTTTCGCTCATGGGGTTTCTCCTTTCTTTCCCGTCCGCCGTGTGGTATATTGGCGGCGGGGGTGGTATTTTGAATATTTCGGATTTGCTGAATGTCGATCTGCCGAAGAACGAGGCGGAAGCGCTTGCGGAATTGACCTCCGGCGCTGTTCTGCGGGATAAAGAAAACGCCGATACGCTGGACAATCTCATCCGCTTGGGGCTTGCCGAGAAGTATGAAGCCACGGCAAACGGCTGGTTTGCTCACGGTGCAAAGATCACCGAGACCGGGAAAAACTACCTGTTTATCCGGGATGTACAGACCGAAGTGAACCGGAAAGAGAAGCGGCGGTCATTCTGGCGAGACTTTCTATTTCTCCTCATCGGCGGCGCTGTCGGCTGGTGCTTCGACCATTTGGCAGAGATCATCGCCCTGTTCCGTTTCGGCCGATAGCCACGGGGAAAACAGCGTCCAGAACCGCTCGAACTTCCGCATTGGGATACCGCCGGATAGCTTCCGGCGGATAAGGCCGGATTCGACCGCCGCCGTCAACGCACGGCCTTTGAGCGTGATCTTTACGGCTTTCATGTTTTCGCCTCCTTTCTGCCGCCCTGTCGGGCGGGGGTTGTTTACTCATTTGATGAGTACATCATACATCATCACATGAGCATTGTCAAGCAAAAAATACGCATTTAATGTGTTTTTTTAATTGACATTAAGAAATGGATGTGTTAATATTTGAATCAAGGAGGTGATAACGTGAAAGATAGAATAAAGGAGCTGCGGAAGCACGAAAAACTTAATCAAACGGAATTTGGCGCTCTTCTCGGCGTTTCCCTCTCCGCGGTGCAAAAATGGGAATCAGGCGAAAATACACCCGCCGAATCTGTGATAAAACTTATGTGCCAAAAAACGGGCGTTGACGACGCATGGCTTCGTACCGGGAAAGGAGATCCATTCCGCGCCAAGACGAGGAAGGATAAACTCTCTGAGTACTTCGGTCAGGTTCTGTCCGGAGATCGTACCGAGACCGAAATGCTGCTGATTGAGGTAATGTCAGAAACGCCGGTTAAAGAATGGTTGGCGATTGCGAACGTGCTCAAAAGATATGCCGATAAAACAAAAAAGCCCGGTACGGATTAACGTACCGGGCTTTCCCGAATCTATTTAACCATTTGCAATATTAAAATATATATCGCGTGCAAGTCATCCGCGGGTAGCTTATGTAACAGGCCAACGATCAAAGAAATCAGCGATCCTTTCTCTTCCATTTCTTCCTCCTTATTTTATTGCCTTTCGACAAATTTAAACTTGATTCTATTGATTGCAAGTGTTAACATTAACTATACAACAGCGTAAAATAGATGATAGGTGGTGATGAAATGGAAAACAGCTTGCCCACAGAGCCGCGTATCTTGCCGGAAGATGCGAAGTATTACAATCCCGATTCGTACTATACGGATATCATAGCCCCAAACTCGCCATTTGAGAAGAAAGTAGTCCCGTTTGCCGAAAGGAAGAAAATCTCTTACCCATCAAGAACCGGTTTATACGTTGCCGAGATTTTGCTCTTGCAATATTGCAGTTACGGGTCTTACCCACATCCAAAAACCGGTTATCCTGGATTCTGGTGGTTTGAATACGGTATACGAAATGTCGATGCTTATTTGCGGTCTTTGGCCGAGCGCGGGTATATCGAATTTAACAGCGCGGCGGAAGGTCTGCCAAAGATGACGATTCCGCAACTAAAGGAGCTCGCGGAAAAGCACGGCATCGAAGTCAAAGGGAAAAAGGCTGACATTCTTTCGACCGTTATTTCTGCGTTGCCCGCTGATGTCTTAGCGGCTGAAATAACCGAGCGCAAATACAAACTGACGGAAAAAGGAAAGACCGAGCTGCAAGAGAATCAGTATGTACCGTATATGCATACCGTACCGGGGAAAACAACGGAAGATACAAAATACGGTCCGATGTTCAATGTATGGGCGGTAAACCGGAAATTGGGAGAACAGCATAGAACCGATTGGGAAAATGTTGTATCTGAGCTGCGTTTCGATCAAGAACAGGACAAGCAACAAAAGGCCGAAGCGCATGAAAATTTCCTAAGGATCCAAGAAGATTCTCATCCGGAATGGGTCGCAAAAATTCGAGCCCGCGACGAGGAAATTGAAGCAAGAAACGCGCAAATCGCCAGATTCCAGCGAGCAGAGAAAAACTATGAAATCACCGGCAACATTGACGTTCTTATTCATTTCTGGGAAGATGTATGGGATAATGGCGGACTCTTAGTTAACGGCTCGCATTGGACGTTCCGTATTGTCGAGCTGTATTTTCAGGTTGGCCGGTACGATGACGCCCTCGCGTTCCTCGACCAGATAACCGACGATACATACAGCGACAGGAAAGAAAGATTCATCCAGAAAATCAACAAGGAAAAACAAAAGAAGCGATAATCAGAAACGCCCCGGCATTGGCGGCAACCTCTGCCGGGGCTTTGGGTAAGGTGGTAAACCGACACGTCTGCCACGAATCAAGCGTACCCGCTCTTGCCCATAAAGTCCATGTTGTAAATCACAAATCAGGAGGAAAATTCAAGAACCGTTCCCAAAACTGTTGGGAAATCCAACAACTGAATGGAGATGGATAAAAAGTGTCCGCGCTCACAGACCTACAGCCTTACTTAGATGATTATCCCACCAAAATTCGCAAGGCGAAAAATGCCAGCGGCTTCACCCTGCAAGAGTTGTCTGACCTGTCCGGCGTACCCTATAACAACGTCTGCGACACAAATGCAGGGCGGGTCAAGCACCCGCTCCTTTTTTATGCCGCGGCCACTTGCAAGGTTTTGAATCTGTCACTGAATGAGCTTGTCGGTCTGGATGAACAGCCGGATACGCAGTATGTCCATGAGCTGGAATTGGAGAACGTGCGGTTATCCGGCGAGGTAAAGCATCTGCAAGAAATGAACGCAGGGATGAAAAAGCAGGGGGAAACGCACACAAGGACAATTTATATGCTTATCGGCGTTTGCAGTATTCTTTTGTGCGCCGTTGTATGGTACGTCATATTTGACATCCAGGTAGAGACCGCCGGTATTTTCCGCTCGGCTGGGACAAGCATTTTTGCGGGCGTCCTCGCCCTGATACTGAACGCCTCCGTCGCAACCATCATTTACGCCTTCAAAAGCATTCACAAAGGGAGAAAGAAATGAGACTGACACACGGAGCGTACATTCTTGCTCGCTTCTCAACCGACAATCAAGAAGTGGACAGCATCGACGTGCAGGTGCAGAAGTGCCGCGAGTGGTGCGCACGGGAGCACCTTCCTGTACTGGACGTGTTCGCTGACGAGGCTACATCCGGCATGAAGAACACAAGACCGGAGTATGCCCGCATGATGCGCCAGCTCGCCGACGGCGGCGCGGACACGGTTGTGATCTACGACCAGTCACGAATGTTCCGCAAGCTGACGGCATGGTTTCAATTCCGCGAACAGATGGCGCGCTACGGCGTGCGCGTCGTTGCCGTGACGCAGCCGATCATCGGCGGCGACCTGCGCGACCCGATGACGTTTCTGTCCGAGGGAAGCATGGCTCTGATGAATCAGATGTGGGTGCTCCAAACGCGGCAGAAGGTCATCGAAAAGATGCGTTACATGGCCGAGCAGGGCAAGCATACCGGCGGAAAGCCGCCGCTGGGGTACGACGTAGAGGACGAGCGCCTTGTCATCAACGAGGATGAGGCTGAAACCGTACGTGAGATATTCCGGCAGTACGCCGCGGGGAAATCGTATCGGGAAATAATAAAATGGCTGAACGATTCCGGGACGCGCACAAAACGCGGCGGATGCTTCGGAACGAACAGTCTGCATGACCTGTTGAAAAATGAGAAGTATATCGGGAATATTGTGTACGGCAGGAGCGAGCGCCGACCGGACGGTACGCGAAATTCGCATTCTTTTTCAATCAGAACCATGCGGATAGAGAACGCCGTCCCGGCAATCATCGACCGTGAAACGTGGGAAAGGGTGCAGAAGAAGATGGAAGATAACCGACGTGTACAGGCTGGCAGGCCACCGAAGGCACGAGAATACCCGCTCAAGGGGAGGGTGTTCTGCCGCGAATGCAAAAGCGCCATGACGATCGTAAGCTCGAAAAAGACGTATTACTATTACGCGTGTTCAGGGAAAAAGCGAACCGGGCAATGCGATAATCCGCAGATCGGCGCAGGAGAGCTGGAAAACATCGTCGCTGATGCTATACGCGAAATCCTGGGAAATCCGGGAAACATAGAAAACATAATCAGCATTATCCGGGAAGAGAAAAACGAAATAATCAACGTCGCCACACAGCGGATGCAAATTCTTCTTGCCCGAAGGATGGAAATCAACCGGCAGCTCGAAGCGGGAACAAACGCGATTCTTGCGGGGCTGCACAGCCATACATTGAAAACGAAGATGCAGGAGCTTGAAGAAGAGCTTGCGGAAATTGACAGGCAAATGACAACGTTGAAACACAGCGCCGATGGTACGCAGATACCAGAGGACCGTCTTAGGACGTTGTTAAACGCCGCAGGAGACGATGTAAACGCGCTTTTGTCGTTGGTAATGCGCGTGGAAGTCGGCAAAGACAGAATCGTTGTATGGACGCTTCTGGACGCAGACCCTAACGGACATTTTGACTTTTCCGAAGATGGAATAAACATTGACCTACAACCAATAGACCGAGGGGACGAAAATTCAGGGTGTCCCCTCACCGGTACCATGAATTTTCATAACTTTTCCATCGCGGGCGGGCTGCTGAGATTCAGCATACCGCGAAAGAAACGCTGGGGTTAATCCCCAGCGTTTTCTTGCTTATAGGTCGTTTAGTTTGTTCATGACCGCGGCGTAGGTCTTAGGCTGCATCACGCTCAGGCTCTCCATCAGCTCATCCATCACCCGCCATGCGTCTCGCGGCTCTTTGTCCGAGATGGTGCGGAGAAAGTCGCTGTTACCGTAGGCTGCGCCGGAATAAGCCGGGATGGACTGCACAACCGCTCGCGGTGCGGCGCTCTGCGGCTCGTTCTCCTTGTTCATTTCGGCGCGGATGGTGTAGAGCGTGGCTAACTTGGCATAATTGGGATAGCTTGACTCCTCATACTCGAGTCTCGCTATCTCCTTGCGAATCTCGAGTGCGTCCAGCATGTCAGCCGAGATCGTCGAGGCAGCGTCGCAGCGCCTCGCGGGTACGGTCGTCCTGCGCGTCGCGCATCATGCCCTCGATATGTTCGCGCATACCGTCGCGGCTGTACCGTTCGCTGTAGCGGTCGCCCTCGCCGTCACGGCTGTAGTGGCCGCGGACGTAGTGCGTACCGCGGCGGGCGTAGCTGCTGCCGCGGCCGTAGGTTCCGCGCATATCCGCCTCCAACTCACCGGCGCGGGAATAGTCTCCGTCTTCGAGCATTTCGATTTTGTCAATGTTCTTGACAGTATCGGTGATTTTGTGGAGGATATCGAGATCGCCAGCGCCGAGGTCGGGCTTTCGGGCTACTTCGTCCAGCTCGCGGCAGAGCTTTTCGCGGATAGACTTCATTGCATATTCACTCATGGTTTTTCTCCTTTCACGCCACGCGCTCAACGATCATGTTGGCGTTGGCAACGTTGATGGCCTGTCCGCTGATGTTCTCCGCCGCGACAGTCAGGCAGCAGCCGCGGGGAACATCGACGTTTGCGGAAACAAACACGTTTCCGTAATCGCCGACGGCGGCGGGGGTAACGATGGCGGTGGCGCTAACAAGCGGCTCGCCGTTGACGGCGAGGGCAAGGGAAATTGCTTCGACCGTTCCGCCGGTGGGGATGGCGATGTTTGCGCCGAAGGACACTTTGTACCGAGCGCGGCACTGATTCGTCAGGCCTCGGAGGGTGACGATGCCCGCGCCCTCGCGGTGGACGATACCGCAATTCCCGGCAACTGCTGTTTCGGTGAGGGGGACGTTCTGCCCGGCGGCGACAAGCGCCGTCGCGGCGTTAGTAAATTCAGCCATTGGGTTTCTCCTTTCAAAAAATGCGGCGGGGTAAAATGCCCCGCCGCCGTATGTTAAGTGTCGGTATTATCCGACCATGCCGCTGGGGCAAGCTCTCGGTATGAAGTTTAGGCGCTACAACCGCAGCCGTAGCTGCAGCAATACGGGTTTGCCACCTGATATGCCGGGATCGGCGACGGACGGAGGGCAGAGACGAGGTAGTTGTTCTGCGCCGCCTGGGAGGCCGCGAGCTTGAGGGACTGGTTCTCGCTTTCGAGATCGTGCATCTTGCTCTGCACGAGGAAGTCGAGGATGGCCTTGCTGTTTCCGTTGGCGTTGTCGATGATGTCGCGCGCGGCGTTCTGCACGGTGTTGCGGGTTTCGCAGCCCTGCGTTGCCATGTCATAGCGCACCTGCGCAACGGCGGCGCGGTTTTCGCAGCAGCACTCCTGCGACTGCATCTGCATCTGGAAGAGCTGCGCCATGAGGGCAGACTGCTGGTTCGCGCGGGAAAGTTCGGCGGACATGAAGCCGTTGCTCACGTTCTGCTGCACGCCGTTGATGAGCTGCGCCTGCGCGAAGAAACCATCGCAGAGGCCGTTGTTCACGCCGTCGAGCTTGCGCTCGATGTTGGCAAAGTCGGAGGCGAGGATGTAACCATCGGTCACACCGCCACGACTACCGCCGAAGCCGTTGCCGCCCCAGCCGAAGAGGACAATGAAGAAGAGGATGATCCACCATCCGTCTCCGCCGAAGCCGCCCCAACCGCCGTTATTCACACCGGTAGGAGTTACGGGCATGGTGGGCTGGATACCACCGTCGGTAAGAGACATTGTTCAATTTTCCTTTCAAAAAATATTTTTTATCCGGCCGGATAAATTCAACGTAAGAGCGCCTGGAATTGCTGCGCGGCGCTTTGCAGTTGGTTTAGCTGCTGCTGGGAGATTTTGCCGCTTTGCAACAGCTTCTGCACCTCCTGCTGCGGATCGCCGCGAAAGGTGTTTCGGAATTGCTGGAACTGCTGGACAAGCTGGGCGAACTGGTTGTTCTGCCCACCGCCGAATACCTGAAACAGGGGGTTACTCATTTTCGGTCACCTCCGCTTTCTTTGCGGTTTTCTTCGGCGTGAACTGCGCCGCGAACGCTTCAAATTCCGCACGGGTGACGTATTCCGGTGTCTGCTGCGCCGGTGCTGGTTTGGTGCGCTCGGTGTAGTCGAGGATGCGCATGGATGGAACGCCCGAAGCGTCAACGGACTTGACATAGATGCACATGTTTTCGCTGTCCCACAGCGGGACGGTGTTTCCCGCCGCGACAAGGTAGGACTTGGCGGCGGCTTCGCCCTGCACCCAGATCATCGGGTTCGGGGCGGGCTGCTGTGCGCGGAGCTGCGCGAGCTGATCCATCATCGGCGGGGCGTAGGGCTGATAGTTCGGCTGGTAATACGGCGGATAGTTCATCGTTTTTCCTCCCAAACGTAGATCGGTGTTTCGTTGCCGGAATCCCACGCGTCAAAATACTCGCCGTCCACGACCGCCACGACGTGGCCACTCAAGGCGAGGATGTAGGAGCCGCGGGGGTGCTCGGAGGCAAACTGCCGGACGGTATAACCGTCGTAATCGGGGAGAGCGGAGCGCGCAAATCCACGACGGCGGAGATACGCGCCCCAGACCGCATTGGCTGACGGCATGTCGGACAGCTCGTGCCCCGTCGCCGCCAAGTCCATATACACCTTGCCCCAGCTGTCGCCGGTCGCCTTAGCAATCGCGCGGATCACGCAATCGCCCACGGCCTTGCCCGCCGGATTCGGGTTGAAATATTGCATGCGGTCGCCTCCCACTACCAAAATTTTCGCACAAAAAAAGAGGGCTAACCCATCGGTTAGCCCTCAATAATCCATCAATAATCCATCATTCGATTGCGGCGGCGATCTTGTCCTTGATCGCCCGTATACGGCGCTCGACTTTCTCTGTGCCGTACAGTTCCGTATCCGTCTGCATGGCAAAGGAGATTTGCAAAACGCTCATGCCCTTTGCCCGCAGGCGGAAGATTTTTAATTCCTCATCGGTAAAGCCGCAGTCCCGCTCAAACTGTTCGCGCAGCTCTCGCGGGAATTGCAGCTTGTTCTTTGTCCCCGGCGTTGTTAAACTCCGTAGGATGCTCTCTGTCGTCATCGGCTACACTCTCCATATATGCGTTAAAAAGTGTCTCTGAGAGGCTTTCAGACGCCTCCACGCCATTGATGCGGCAGAACGTTTTTACGGATTCTTTCATCTTTCCGTAGTGTCGGTTTACACGGCTTTAACAGGGGTTGCCGCCCCCCGTTATTCGTCCTTTTTGAGCTGTTTAAACACCTGATTGACGCCGGTCGCTGCGAGACCGGACACGATGCCGACGGCGACCGCCGTCAGATAGTCCGTGGCCGGGAAGTCCGGCACGATATGGAGCGCCAGCACGCCGAGAGGCGCGCCGACGATGCCGCAGATCGCGGGGATCCACTTATCATCGATTGCGTCGGTGTTCTTGATGACGATGCCGACGAGGTAGGCGATCACGACGATCGCCACGCAGGTTGTCAGTCCGAAGATGTTCTCCATTTTTTGTTCCTCCTTAAATAATTCCTGCCTGAGCCAGCGCCGCGGCGATGACGCCGCCGACGACCAGCCAGATCAGTTTTTCAACGAATCTCTCCCAGCGGTTGCCGGGCTTGGCCTCCAGCGTCTTCACGGAGGCCTTGATCTCATCGACGTGGTTCTCGACCTCGCCGAGCCGCTGCGCCATGACCGCCGTGGAGGTTGCGAGAGAACGAATCTCGTCCTGCACCTCCTCGAGCTTCTCAATGCGCCGGGTGTTGCTGCGCGCCCGCTGGTCAATCTCCGCGAGCTTGACCGCGTTGTCCATGGTCACTTCCTCCATTGTCAGCCCCCCAAGATACGGTTTACTTCATCCTGCACAGCTTTGACAAACCATGCGGCGAGCGCGTCTTTGCGTGCCTGCCCGTTGCCCCATTTTCCGGCGATGACCTCGCGGGCCGTTTTGGTGATGAACGGGTCAACCGTCGCCTCGGCGGGCTTCTCCGGTTCAGGCGTCGGCGTCGGTGCGGGCGTAGGCTCCGGTGTCGGCTCTGCGCCGTCCGCCTTGCTTGCGTAGTCCGGGCAGCCGAAGCCGCGGATGAAGCGGGCGTTCACGGCAAGCGTGCGCGTCTTGACGGCGTTGTCGCAGTTGCCCTCGATGATGGTCATCGTCTGGCCGTCGCAGGCAGTCACGATGCCTACATGGTCGGGCTGGCCCACGTTGTCGCCGACGCCGTTGTCCTGCCAGTCGTAGAAAATCACGTCGCCCGGAGACGGGGTATTGGCGTCGTCCTCCACCCATCTGCCAATCTCCTGATAGAGCCGCACCATGCCGGGGCAGCCGCACTCGGTCGGCATGATATCGCGCAATCCGCACTGCAAGGACACGGCGGACACGAACGCCGCGCACCACGGCCACGTCGCCTGCATCCGCGTGCCGCGCGGCAGCGGGCTCTGCGCGTTGTAGATGTCCAGCATTTCGTAATGCTTGGCGTCGTATTCGCGCGTCCCCAGCCAGGCTTCGGCCGTAGAGACGACCTTCTGTCTCAATTCTTTTTCTGTCATTTCCATGTTCCTCCTGCTTTAAATTTTGCCACGGCGTCCTTCCAGACGCCGCCGACCTTGACCTTGACCTGCACGGGTTTCCACACGCCGCCGACCTTCAAAAAAACCGTTGCGCCGAGCGGCGCGGGTGCAGTAAAACTCACCTTTTTGAGCGAAGAGCTGATGTCCGCCCGAAATCCGACGATCACGTCAATGGTCACGCCTGCGGCGGCCTCGCCGGTGAAATA
>ENA-ORTG01002407-ORTG01002407.1-human-gut-metagenome-genome-assembly--contig:-NODE-2407-length-14953-cov-4.860921_pt1 | contig 14953 bp, 7 predicted proteins | sample MGYA00241906_ERZ509176 | MGnify/ENA primary metagenome ERZ509176 (study PRJEB26280, sample SAMEA2338811) | human gut metagenome | biome: human gut; feature: human-associated habitat; material: faeces...
TCCGGAATCCTTGGAGCCTATGAGCGTGATTTTGCCAAGCATCCTAATCTCAGCGAGTTCCCGAAAATCGCAATGATTTGGAAGTCTGTTCCTTCTCAACTGGCAAGGGAGAACAAGAAGTTTATCTATAAGGTGGTCAAGGAAGGTGCACGAGCCCGTGAGTACGAGGATGCTTTGCAATGGCTGGTGGATGCCCGTCTGGTGCATAAAATTTATCGCAGCTCAGCTCCCGGCTTGCCGATTGCAGCTTACGATGACTTGTCTGCTTTCAAGATTTATTTGGTAGATGTGGGACTGCTCCGCCGTCTGGCACAGTTGGCTCCCACTGCCTTTGGAGAAGGAAACCGCCTGTTTACTGAATTCAAAGGCGCATTAACCGAAAACTTTGTGTTGCAGACTTTAATTACTCAGTTTGAAGTCATGCCCCGTTATTGGAGCCAGAACAACCCACCTTACGAGGTGGATTTCCTCATTCAGCGGGAGAACGACATCTTCCCCGTGGAGGTCAAATCCGAAGCCAACACAACCAGCAAGAGTATGAAGAAGTTCAAGGAACTGTTCCCTGATAAGGTCAAGCTTCGCATCCGTTTCTCATTGGACAATCTGAAACTGGACGATGATGTGCTGAATATCCCGCTGTTCATGGCAGATCAGGCGGATCGATTGATTGGGTTGGCATTGGAAAAGAGGAAGCACTGATGTATATGGCTAAACTATATTAACCTAAATTGAAAAAACATTGAGGCGAATGCCGTCAGATTGATGCGATAAGAAGTATTATTAGGCAGATTGAAGACGAACGAACCAGATATGTCATGTTGACGATGCTAATGTCTGTTATATTAGCATTTACACTCTACAATCATTTCACATAATATGGCAAATCGTAAAATAATATTGTGTGAGGTGACGGGGAGTGTCTAAAAAAAGACAACAAATTGTTTTCTCGTTTGGCAGCTCAATCCGCTATGCCAGAGAAAAAAGAAATTATACGCGTGAACAGATAGCAGATCGAGCTGAAATTAGTTCTCGTTTTCTGGCAGCTATCGAGAATGACAAACGGAAGCCGAGTCTGGATGTCCTGATTCGTTTGGTTAATGCCATTGGTGCTTCATTTGATGAAATTCTTGCTCCACAGATGGAGCGGGGAAGTGAAACTATTGACCGTATCCAGCGTTTAATCCTGCAATGCAGTCAGCGGGATCAGGAACTTTTACTTGCCCTGATTGATAAAATGCTGGACACCAGAGAAAAACAAGAGAAAAAATAAACGCGGTGGGGTTTCTTGATACCCGACCGCGTTTATCTTTGTCCGCTGATATACGGGCAAATCGTTTTTTATTGTAGGTTACTTTCTTGCACCATCCGAGCCGATGGTATATCCGTCAATGGTGGTATTCACCGCCATCGTCCCGTCTGTGTAGAAGTAGTACCACTTTCCGTTAATCTGCTTCCAGCCGCCGGCAAACATCATTCCGGTCGTCTTATCCAGCCAGTACCACTTCTGGTCGTCGGAGAGCCAGCCCTTCACTGGTTCCCCGTTTCTGTAATAGCTCCACTGGCCGCTGTCGTTCTGCTGCCAGCCGTTTGCGGTCTGCGGGTCAATGACGATCTTCACAAACCGCCGCAGGACGGTGGCGACTTCGGCGCGGGTGGCGGTTCCCTTGGTGTCAAAGCGGTTATTTGCCTTGCCAGCCAGGATGCCCGCCTGCTGCATGGCCTTGACCGCATCCTTCGCCCAGCTGCTGATCTGTGCGTTGTCCGCAAAAGTCACCGCCCGGAGGGTTTTCGGAAGGTCGTAGCCCAGCTTTTTGGCGTAATTTGCCATGATGACCGCCATCTGTTCCCGGTTGATGTTGGTGTCCGGCGCAAAGGTAGTGGCGGTAACGCCTTCCATAATGCCGTTCTGCGCCGCCCAGTTCACATAGGGGGCATAGTAGGCGTCGGCTTTCACATCGGTGAATTTCCCGGTCTGGTAACTGTCCGGGTTGATGCCCGCCAACCGCCCCAGAGCTGTCACAAACATTCCTCTGGTCATGCCGATGCCCGGGCTAAAGGTGGTGTCACTTGTGCCAAAGAGCAGTCCCCGGCTGGCTGCAAAGAGGATGTTATCTGCTGCCCAGTGGCCGGTAATGTCGGTAAAGGCTGGGACAAAAGTTTTGTAGCCCACGCCATAGACGCTGAAATGGCTGGTTTCAAAGACCACCGCCTTCTGGCTGGCATCGTAGCTGGATCTGGTAATCCACTCCACCTTGCCCGCATCGTCTACATAGACTGCATAGAGATTACCTGTCTGCTCACCCTTTGCCGCTGTGTAGGGCAAACGCACCGATATCGTGTGACCATTTAAGCTGGCAATCGGTGTTTCTTTGCCGCTGGAGAGGTACACCAGCGACAGATCGTAGACCGGTCTTGTGCCGATAGCGGCTTTGGCCTCGGTGGAGCGCAGGGCATCCACCTTATCTGCCCGGAGGATGATGTCCCCTCCAGCGGAGGCGGCATCCAGCTGTTTCAGAGTATCCATGCCGATATAGACGGAAGCCAGATGGTCTGTTGCTACGGTAAACTGCCGGACGTTTTCTTTAACCAGCAGATCCAGTGTCTGCGCCTTGATGGTCACGTTAAAAGAGGTCTGGCCTGCCGCCGAGGTGATGGGAACGGTAACGGCAATCCCGTTCTCTGTGGTACCGTTCTTTTTCGCATCCTGTTTGGCCTTGTCGATGGCGGACTGGACAGAGCTGTTATCCACTGCCGCATTGCCGTTTTTATCCGGCTGTATGGGTTTGGTTTCACCGGTGACAGGGGCTTGAGGCTTGTCCTCCGGCTGGTTGGTGTTATCATTGTTGCCGGAACCGTTAGAACCGCCGGAGGAGGAACCTCCACCGCCATCCGGACCACCAGAGGAGGAATCGCCGCCGGAAGGCTGGTTGGAAACCGTCAACGTTCCAGGAACATAAGTGATCGCATAATTGTCATTTGACAGCGTACCAGTAATGTTGATTTTGGTTTGTCCGGTTTTGCTCATATCCGGTGTCTGCGCGTAAGTCAATGTTACCGTGCCGCTCAGGGTGTCTGCACCAACCAGACCTTCCACCTTGTAATCCTTATCTGCTTCCGGGCTGCTCAGGTCGGGCGCGGTGCTGCCGGTGTAGGCGCTCTGATCAAGCGCCGTAACGGTGACAGCTTTCTTCGCTACGGTCACAGGCAAGCTTTGTTCTGCCACATCTGCGTACTCTGCATTTCCCTGCACCTTGTACCAAACGGTGTATTCCCCGGCATTTTTCGCTGTGGGGAGCTGCTCACTCCACTCAGAATTGCCAAGCCGGTAGAGCATTGTGCCGCCAGTGGTCTTGCCTGCTGTAACCAGCGCCTGTTCTGTACCATTGTAGGTCAGGGCGTTTGCCGTAGGTGCCGTAACAGTGGGGACAAGCTTGTTGGTCGCTTTGACATTGACGGTCAGCGTGATGTCCGCATAGTTTGTGCTCTTGATTACCACGGTCACTGTGCCCACAGAGCCGGTGGTTTTCACGTCATTTTTCTGAATCGGCAGGATCAGCTTGCCATCTTCCACCTTCGCACCGTCGGCGTAATAGGTTCTGGGCAAGTTGACCGTTGGTGCGCCGTAGGTCACTGCACCGTACTCTTTGGGAGTTTCCAGCGTGGGCAGGGCGGGGAGCGTCACAGTGTAGGTCTTTTCGCAGTCATTTACAATGGTAAGCGCAGTCTCCTTGGTGAAGTCAGGCGCAGCGGCCTTGGTGATGTTGCCAGTCGTGGTGATGCTGCTCTGCTTCAGGGCGTAGTTCTTCTCAGCCTGCCCCATCAGGGTCACTGTGGCAGTGACGTTCTTGACGTTGCCCACACTGGCATCGTCAAAGCTGGCGGTCACGGTGTAGTCCTTGTCCTTCTGCAAGGTTACGCTACCCTCGAAGGTCACGCTGGAGATGTCCGCGTTTGTCGTGCCATCATAGGTCTTATCTTTTACCGCAACTGAAAATTGCAGTGGGTACTTAGAAATTTCCGGTACCACGGAATCTGTTAATGTCCTATCGTATGAAGCACTTGAATCTGTCGGTGTAAATTTCACGGTATAAGCCTTGTTATCTTCTACATTCGGATAAATACCAGATGCTGAACTACTATTTTCCGGTTCCCAGCTCCAGGTTCCGGCTACCGGTTGATTTGCACCATTATACACACCATAACCAGAAGCCAGGGAAACCGGAATCCGAGCAAGTGAAACCCCATAAGTCCCCTTCGCATTCCACTTTTGTGTTCCGTTTCCTACAATTCTCAGTGTATCCTTGGTAGACACATTAAGCGGTTTCGTTCTCTCAGAAGCAAATGCATTCTCTTTCGCCTTTATTCTGCTGGTTACCTGATATCCATGTGCCGGATATAATCCCTGAATTTTCGTACCGTCAATCCATGTAAATGCTCCGTCTGAATCTGCATCACGGTATCCATACTCAATGTCATTTTCCGGATTCGTTCTGTTTATGGTAATCGTCGTACCGGTTATATCCACCTCACCCTCAGTTATTGCAGCCGGTGCTGCCGTTCTTTTAAGAATCGTGATACTTTCGGGTTTTCCGGCAAATTTCTTATCCGTGTTGCTTGCAGCAACCCGATAATAAACCGTACTCTCATGATCGGAAGAAATGATGTCTGTAATCGAAATTCCTGATCCACTGCCCATTTTTGCAGATGTCCAGTTTGGAGAGGTATTGGTTCCGTTTACAATCACATACTGTAAAGATGAGGAAATTGTGATTTCTTCCTTCCGATAATCAATATTCGGCTTGTTCGATTCTCCCGGAATCGCCTGTGTTTGCAAATTCGCCACCAAAACCGCTTCACTGGCTGACATGGACGAGGATGCTTTCTTGCGAATATAGACTGGTACAGACCCACCATTTTCACGAATGTTATCCAGCAGCCCTGTCAGACGAACCTTACCACCCTGTCTTATAGTTGTCCATGACTGTGCATCCTTAGAAGCAGCATACTCCAGATCGCAGGAAGCTTTATTCTCTAAAGTCTCCTGTTCGTAATTGATAGAAACATCAGCAGCCTTAGGTGCCTCCTGCCGCATTTTTTCTGTCTGGAAATTTACATAGGTTACATCAAGAGATAATTTACCATCCTTTTTAATCATCAGTCTGACATGATATTCTGTGTCCGGAGCTAAATCCGTAATAGTACATTCATAGTTTCCGGAAGAACTCTCCGTAAGTAACGTTCCTTTCGAGAACATATCATCTAATGTCCCTGTCTGAGCATCCTCGCCGGAGGTTAAGAAAAACTTAACCTCTGCTCCGGGAGTTCCTGTTGCCTTAAGTGTAGCAGTCGCTTTTGTTTCAGAAATCGTCTTAATATCCGTGACAGTTGCGGAAGTGATACTTGCCGCCTTATTATTAGAATATGTCTGAGTAGCTGGATCATAATATACCGTCTTACTGTACTTGCGGAAATGCGGGTAATCCTCCGTTCCGATCACCTGTCCCCACGTACCATCTGATCGATCACCGTTTAATTTATAGGCAATTTCTCCGGATTTCAGTTTTTCTTCACTATCTATAGTAGTAATTTCACCCCGAGAACTATTGCTACCCTTTGATGTCTCATAACAGTTCGTAAAAGTAGCTCTATTACTTACCGAGGACGCAGTTCCTTCCAGTTTTCCTGATACAGCCAAGCAATTAGTCACCGTTCCGTTTGAACAACTATTTAAAAAATTTGTTCCTACTACAAAACAATTCTGAATATTGATATCATACATAGCGGTACGACACAACCCGCAAGTCCAATTACCTTCCAACACCAGCCCTATATTTTGTACACTCCCATGTGTAATCTTTGCCACCAGTCCCCGCTTAAAACTTGTACCGTCATCAGCAGGTCGCAGTCCGGAAATTACATGGTAATTTCCCTCAATATTCCCCTGGAAACGCTTACCATCCATGTCTCCAATGCTTGTCCAGTCATGTCCGTCCGGGATCTCAATATCCTTCATCAGCTTCAGATTGCTGTTATCAGGGATTTCACCATCATTAAACTGCTTTGCAAACCAGAAAAGCTGACCGGCATTATAAATCTCATAATATCCCTTCCATTTTTGGGGCTCCTGATATGCACCACATGCTTCACAAAATCCATCTGCATTATAGTGCTCATGACTACAAGAGGTATCAGAATTAAACATCGTAATTTCATTTAGTGTTCCTATCGAAATCGTCTCACCTGATTTTGTGATCGGATTGCCGTCATTTAAGCCCGGTACCGTCACCGAAATCTCTGTTTTATTCTTATTTTCCGGCAGATATACCGTCAGATGTCCCGTGTTCGCTTCATCATACGAAATCTGCATGGAAGGAATGACCATAGCTGCACTTTGACCTTCTTGATTGCTCAACGGTTCACCATTCTGCCTGACCGTGATATCGGTTGCCTGTAATATCTGATCGCTCGTGATCGCCGTGGAAACAAATTTTAATCTTGTCTCATAAAGAGGAGTTCCGGCCTTCAAAGTGATCGTTGCATTCTCATCATCAACGTCAGCAACGTCAGCTTCCATCCGATAAACATAGTCTCCAACCGTCACCGTTACCGTTACCGGTTTCCCTGGCGTTAATGGCTTCAGATAATTGGATGCCTTAAGTGTAACTTGATAATCGCTCACCTTCATCGTCCCTGCATTCCAGGTAATCTCTCCCACGCTGATTGTCACCGGATAAGTGCTTTCGGTGAATCGTACATCCGCAATCGTGCCCTGAATGGCATAGTTTTTCAGTCCGGAATTTTCACTTTTCGGGAAATAATCACCACCATTTAAGTTGACTACTGCCTGATCACGGATGGAAATGGAGCCCACCAAGGTACCATCTACACTGGGCTTCTCTGCGACACCGATCGCATATACTTCATTATGATATGCAATGGCTGAAACCGTTCCGCCCTTGATCACAATCTCACCATACTTGTATCCACCTTCTACCGGTTTTGCTCCACCGCCGCCAGTGCCGATTGCGGCTCCGGGGCGTCTTCCTGCGTTCGTAACATATCCTCCACAGGCTGTCACATTGCCACCGTTGATCTCAATCCTATCCACGCAGCCGAACGGTCCACCGCCAATTCCTGCTCCACCGTATACATGATTAATATCCTTGGGGTAGCTTCCATATCCGCCCTTGGCATAAACAGTTCCGCCGTTGATGACAATGGTACCGATGCCGCCCTCTAAACCGCCGCCAATACCTGCTGCCATCCCGCTGCCATAAGCTTCGATATTGCCTCCGTTGATCTCAATTCTCCCCAAGGAACCCTTTCTCATGCTCGACGCACCAATTCCGGCGCCTACTCCACCGGTTGCTTTTAAGCTTCCCCCTCCGCTGATCGTCAGGGTACAGCCTTCCGGCACATCAATAGCCGCACACATATCACCGCCCTTGAGTGCATTTTTTCCCTCCAGAATCAGATTCAGTTTTGCACCATTTGCCAATCGGATCGCCGGTATCCAGTTACTTGCTGTCGTAGCGTTATTGTCGATCGGAATCTGGATATCCAGATCCGAAATCGTGATTGTAGCCTCCACACCATTAACCAGAATAACATTGGTCGTACTGTTTCCCGTGATCGCCGCATGATTATACTGTTCCAATGTGCTGCTGTTGATGTTGATACCGCTATTCGCAATATTATAAGTATCTGTTGATGCCAGCAAAGCGATTCCGCCGTCCATGCTGACCTCGATCTCCGGAAGCTCCACGCCCTCTGCCAAAATATACTCTCTCGGAAGAACCGGAAGATAATAATAGAAACCACTTTCATCTTCCCGGTTCTCATCCAGCTCCCAAGTAACGCTGATATCCGTCAGCACCGGGATATCTTCTGGGATTTCCTCATCTTCAAACTCATCATCCTCAAGAAAATCCCCGGCATTGCTGTCGGTAGCGATCAGAAACGTACCCTGCTGGTCTTTCTGCTGGTCTTTCTCCTGAACTTCCTGTTTATCTGCTTCCTCCTCATCATTACTATCCGGCACATTTTCTGAATTTTCTGTTTCCGGAGTTTCCTCCTCATCATTGCTATCCGGCATGTTTTCTGAATTTTCTGTTTCCGGAGTTTCCTCCTCATTATTGCTATCCGGCACGTTTTCTGAATTTTCTGTTTCCGGAGTTTCCTCCTCATTCAGATTTTCTTTCTTTGCATTACTGTCGGCAGCAATTTCCGAGTCTTCTTTCTTATCACGGTCGTCTGCTGCCGCTTTCTCATCTTCCGCGCCCTTATCGCGATCCGCATTATTTTTCTGATGATCCACGTTCTTATATTCCACCACCGAAGCCTCGATCGTCTCCGGGAAATTCAGATAATCCTCAAAGTTTTCTCCGGCATCCGCAGGGATCTGAATATGCGCGACCTCCTCCGGTAATTCCGTAAATCCCGTGATCACTTTCAACTTTTTTGTAGGGACTGCAGCAAACGTTGCAGACGGTATGCATAACTGCATCGCTATCATTGCCGCCAATGCTGCAGATACGATCTGCCATTTCTTCTTTTTATACCTCATATCCATTTCCTCCTGTTGTCATTATTTTCTATATAGCGTGACGGTTTTGTTCTCTCCGGTAATATTTTTTATTCATACGTTTCCTCCTCACCTGATTCATTACTTCCCCTTTTTCCCTGAAGCAGCCGGGATACTGCCTCCCGCAGCTGATATTCCGTCACAGGTTTCACCAAAAAGGTGTCCGTCTGCAGCCTGCGGCTTTGGGGTTCAAACTCTGCCTGGTCGCTGATCCAAAGGAGCGGGACATCCCTGCTGTAGCCTCGTATGCTCATGCAGAAATTCATCCCCCTGGCTCCGTCCTCCATGACCACCACAGCATCATAAGACCCATCCCGCTGCATGGCATAGGTACAAAACACGCCGTTATCAAAGCGGTCTACTTTGCCCAGCTTCATCAGCAAAGCGGTTTCTTTTTCTTTCTGGCTATAACTGCACAGCGCAATTCGCATGTTCGCACCTCCATTTTGTGATGGGTTTTATCGCCTCATATAGCTCCTGATCGGAGCAGTCTGCCGGAAGAAACACAGGGATACGCAGGTGATACGCGATCAGGGCGAAGTTTTCATCATCACTCCACCAGATAAGCGGTACTTCCGGTGCCAGCCGCTTCGCCTGAATGGCAGCCTCCAATCCCCTTGCTCCGGTCATGGCGATGACAACCGCATGGTAGCGGCTTCGCCGGAGTGCCTGGGCAAGCTGGTTCTCATTCCACAATTCGTCAATCGCAAGCTGCCCATCCCCATCAAAAAGGGAGCGCAGCCTGCTTTCAAACCATTCCATATTTCTCAGCTCCGTACAAAGTGCGATTTTCATGCTGAGCCTCCTTTCCTGAAAAGAAAAATAAAAAAACCAGACCTTCTCATCGGAAAGTCTGGTAGTATAATTAGGGTAGCATCTTGTCAAGGGAAATGCAACCGACTTTGTTTAAGACGCAGGTTTCCTGTTTAAGACGCAAGTTTTTTCCTGCGGTTTTATGTTATACTAATATTGGATTATTGTGCAAAGGAGATGGCACGATGCAGATTGCGATTGTGGATGACAGAGCAGAGGACAGAGAAGAACTGTCTGCCTGCCTGGAAAATTATATGAAAAAGCATCAGCTGGACTATACGCTGACAGAATTTGAGGACGGAGAGAATTTTCTGAAAGCTGCCGCCCAGGTCAATTTTCAGCTTGTCTTTATGGACATCTATATGGAGAACATGGATGGAATAGAGGCCGCCAGAAGGCTGCGCCAGAAAAACAGGCTCTGTAAGATCGTTTTTCTGACCATTACAGAAGATTATGCCCGGATGGGGTACAGTCTGTCCGCCAGCTATTATCTGTTGAAGCCGCTTTCGCTCCATCAGGCAGATTTTGAAGAAGCGATGGAGCTGTGCCAGCTAAAACCGCCCTATGAAGTGATGACACTTTCGGTTATGGCTGACCGTCAAAAGCTGGAACTTCCCACAGAGAAGATTCTATACATAGATTATCAAAACCGTATGACACGGATTCATACGGCGGAACGCGTGATACCGGTAAGCGGAGGCTTTCAGGAGGTTACTGCCGCATTGCAGAAGGACAAGCGTTTTTTGCCCTGCTACCGGGGCGTTTTAATCAACATGGATTACATCAGCCAGGTTGACAGTCAGACCTTCCGTTTGATAAACGGGGAGGAACTTCCGATTGCCCTCCGCAATGGAAAACAGCTGCGGGAAACCTACCGTCAATATGTTTTCTCTGGAATGGGGCGTATCGTATGAGAATGAAACAAATACGCAGGCGTATTCTGGGGGGCTGTCTGGCCTGCCTCCTCTGCTTGACCGGCAGTATCCCCGCATTTGCCGCTGGAACTGCAACCCCAGCCAACGCCGATGAAAGAAGGGAGAATCCGCCGGGTTTAGAAAACAAAGCTTCAGGGGCACTGGATAGCGGAACCCCGGAAACACCGGAAGCATCGGAAGAAATACCCCTCGTCCTTGTCACGGAAATACAAAATGAAGGCGAACTGCTCTCCCTGCCGGCTTTTACCCTGCCCCTTAGAACCACACCGTCTGATGATGACCTGGAGGAAATTTATCAGCTGGCCCTTCAGTATCAGACCGTTTGCGCCACTGTAACAGCCGGTGAAGAAATCCGACAGGAAACATTTTCTGTCGCATGGGATTTTTCAGCCATTGACCAGACCACTCCGGGAGAATATGCCGCAGCAGGCCGGATTGAACTGCCGGAGGGGTATGCCTTTGGTGAAGCTGTCTTGCAGGAGCTTCAGATTTCCGTCCGGGTGGAAGAAATGCCGCCTGCTGTCATTACTTCCATAGAGCAATGGTATCCTTATACAAATGCATTTGCGCTCCCACAGGGCAGCGAAATTGAAGCGCTGGAAGAATTATTCGCCGCCTCCCCGTATTATCTGGAATGCTATGCGGAAAACGGAACCAGCTACACCGCTGTGGTGGAATGGGATTTTTCCGGTATTGATCTGAATACTGTGGGACTGTACCATGCAGCAGGAAGGCTGACTGCACCGGAAAATACCATATTTGCGGATCGTGTCGATTTCCCTGAAATTACAATTCCTGTTTCTGTTCAGGCTCCGGATAGACCAGACATTAACTGTTTTCTGGCTGCCAGAGGAAACCTTCATTTTCCCTGGGTCACACCACCAGGGGAACTGAATGAGATCAGCGTATGGCTGTCCGAAAACAACGGTTCATGGAACCGTCTGGAAAGTGGCGTTTATGTGGGTCAGGAAATGCTCTCGATTGCTACCCGTCTGCTGATGCCGGGCAGCAGTTACCGCCTTCAGGTGGATTATGACGGCGGACAGACCGGCATCCTGTCCTTTACCTACGCAGATGAAATTGTCCTTGAAGGGTATCATGAAGGCGACCGGGATGGAGGGGATGCAGGCGGAAATCCACCCGATACCATCATTCAGCCGCCTCCTGAAGATACCGACGATCAGGATGATGGTTTTGCAGACAGGCCCTCCACGAAGCCTTCAAGACCGCCTGTAACAAATGACGGTGGAATGGATTCCAACGATTCTGAAAAAACACCACCTGTCAGTGAAGAAAATGATCCTGCGGATCATGAACCATCCCACAAGCCTTCCGAGCCATCCTGGGATGGAAAAGACAATTCCATAAATAAAGAAGAATTCCCATCGCAACAGGCAAACGGTGATGCAGAGGAAGATACCGCTTTACAGCAACCCCCTGAAGAGCAGACGATTGTCGGTGCTTCAGAGCTTACCGATCCTGCCCGGAAGCTTTCAGAAAACAGGAAAGATTCCGTGCAAAGCGCTATGACCGTTCCCCAGGAAGGCGCAGATTCCCAAAACTCTGCGTTTTCAGAGTTCTTTGATGAAACCACTGACCGGATTTCCGGCACACGCTTTTTGATGATGCTGCAAACAGGGGAGCAAAGAGCCGTCTTTTCCAAACAGGGAATCACCATCAGCATACCCAAAGACGCCTTGCCGGAGGGTATCCAAAACGAAGATCAGATTGAAGTCATCATCCAAAAGGATACGGATGGCGGTTTTTCTTTTTCGTTTTCCATCAATGGAACTGTGCTCAACTCCCTGCCGGATGTTTCTGTCATGCTGCCCTATCCAAATGACCCGGCAGCCGGCACATTGTTCCTTTGTGATGAAAGCGGCGTGGAAATCCCCATGACCGGTTACGACGATACGGCGAAAGCCGCTTCCTTTCAGATCAGCCATACAGGGACTTACACCATTGTTGGAAAGGAAGATACCGCTTCCCTGGCACATGCTGCCGACACAGAGCACAGCTGGCCGCCCATATTCTTTTTCATTCCGGTCTGTCTGGTTCTTCTGTCTGCCGGTGAATTTTTCCTAAGGAGGAGGCGAAAATAAGATGGTATCTTCTGTGGTAAAAAAATATGCTGCCTTATGTATGGTCTGCCTGTGCTCATCCCTGTTTTTTCTTGGCCTGTATCAGTTCAATAATAAATATAGCCAGAACACAATCCAAGCGGCAAATGGGATTCTGGCGCTTTCTGAGGAAGAACTTCAAAAGTCACCGGTGCGCTTTCTGGTATCCGGCTGGGCATTTTATCCTGACGCGCTTTTGACCCCGGAAGAAATACGGGATGAAAGCCATTATATGCGCTACCTTTCCATTGGAGAGCAGACCAATTTTTCCAGCCCTGCAAACCCTTCTCCCTATGGCTGCGGGACTTACCAGATGACATTCTTTCTGCCGGAACGGAAGGAAGTGTATGCACTGGAAATCCCGGAAGTGTTTTCTGCTTACAACCTTTATCTGGATCATGACCTGATCCTGCAAATGGGGGAACCGGCACAGGGGACACCATTGGTTCAAAACCGCATGGTCACTTTTCATGGCGGAAAACCGGTCACACTCACCATAGCGGTCAGCAACTATGACCACTTTTACGGAGGGATTGTCTATCCGCCTGCTTTCGGAACGATGCTGGCGGTCAATACAACCAGAGGAATCCGGTTTGCGTTCTGCCTGTTTGGCTGTACGGTTACCTTTGTCTGTGCGCTGTTGTCCTTTTATTTCAGCCGCCGGATGAAACAGAAAAATACATTCCTGTTCGGACTGATCTGCCTTGCCATGTGCGGCCTGTCATCCTATCCTGTGCTTCATATGCTGGCTGCGGTTCCCGTATTCCCCTGGTACACGATTGAACTGTTCTGTATCTATCTGGTTACCTGGCTGATCGTAGTTCTGCAAAACCGGATATGCAGGCCGGGCTTCCTGCCTGCGGCCATCAGTAATGGAGTGGGCGCTGCCTTCCTGGTATATGCGTTTTTGTATGGCATGATGGCTTCCCATCTCTCCCTTGGAGCTATTCGTTTCTTCTCTGCATCGGTCTTTTGTTATAAGGCGGCATCTGCGCTCTATCTGCTTATCATCGCTGTGCTTGCCATTCACAGAGGAGAAAAACGGAGCAGGCCGATCTTCTATGCTGCGGCAGCCGCAACCTGCGCCTTTATATGGGATCGCCTTCTGCCGGTTTATGAGCCGGTTATCGGCGGTTGGTTTGTGGAATGGGGCAGCTTTTTCATAGCAGCCGCCATCGGTTATTCCCTCTGGCGCGATGTGGTAGAGGGGTATGGAAACAGCCTGATTTTTCAGGAAGAACGCAAGCAGGTCATCCGTCAGCTTTCTATGCAGACCGAATACAGCCGTCAGGTTTCTGAAGCAGCGGCAGAAAACAGAAGGCTGATTCACGACATCAAACACCATCTGCACACCATAGACCGCATGGCCTCTGAACGTGGGCAGACGGAGATCTGCTCCTTCCTGTTACAGGTAGAGGAACAGGTTGCGGCGTCATCGGGTCACTCCTATGTTGCGTTCTGTAAAAATCCCGTCGTAAATGCGCTGATTGAATACTACTACGGCATGGCGCAGACACAAGGGACAGAATTTCAGGTGCGGCTCGATCTTCCCGATCAGATGCCGCTTACCGATGTGGAACTGTGTACGGTGCTGGGCAATCTTTTGGACAATGCCGTTGAGGCGTGCAGCCGCCAAAAGCAAGGAGTGCGCCGCATTTTAGTTGCCGGCGAAACCAGAGGCAAAATGTATTTTTTGAAGATTGAAAACACTTACGACGGGCTGGTCTTTCAGGAGGGAAAAACATTCCTCTCCCGAAAGGGCTCATCCGCTGATCACGGAATCGGACTTTCCTCTGTCCGAAAAATCATTGAAGGCCATGGCGGTGATCTCGATCTTGTTCCCGGTGAGGAATCCTTTCTTGTTGGAGTTACAATACAGATGTAAAAACTGTTTTTTGAGGCGCATTCAGATAACATAGGCAAGACCTGATGGATGGACTTTGAAATAGATTTTTGCAACCTTTCGCACTTTTCTATTCCAATATTAGTATATCCAAAGCAGAATAAAACATGAAATACCACATCAAGCAGTCCCTGTTCATCAATAACCTTCTGCATTTGATCACGCAGGTGGCTGTCTCCGATAGGAGAACCAAGGAAAAAGCCAGACACTGCTTTTCAGTATCTGGCTTTTTATTGTAGATTTTTAATAACCTATTCACCTATGGAAGCAAACAGGTGACTGATAAATTCAAATGCCTGAATTGCTTTTTCAAAGCTCTGACGATTGGATGTGTAGAGCAGATCTTCATGAAGAGTTTCATATCTTCCACGAATTTCATCGTTGAAATACTGTTTCCAGTTTTCAAAGGCATACGCCCCCAACGGATCATAATCTTCAGAAATATTACGCTTCTGAAGATAGAAGCTGTCCGTTTCTTTTGTGAGCTTTAGAAGCTGCTTCAGCCGTTCGGTATCATTCAGGAAATACCATAAAATAAAAATCCATTCGACAAATCATGCTTTCCGAACTAAAATAGGAATGCGATATGATAATTTCA